>CENY01152181.1_pt1 | contig 20553 bp, 13 predicted proteins | sample 356181 | NCBI WGS metagenome assembly CENY01 (sample SAMEA2619840, study PRJEB7988) | marine metagenome | isolation source: saline water (ENVO:00002010), including
CCGCCATCGATGATGCACGCATGGCGGCTGCCGACGAAGTCGGAGGACACCATGTCGGGTGATTCGGTGAAGTCCACCTGCCGCTGCAGATTCGAGTGCAGCGCCACGTAGCGCAGGTGCTCGTTGACCTCTTCAACGCTAGTGGAACGACCCAGGGTCAGGTTAAGAATGGCCAGTGAGACGTTGGGCGTAGGCACGCGGATGGCGTTACCGGTGAGCTTGCCTTCCAGCTCCGGTAGCAACTTGGCCACCGCGCTAGACGCACCGGTTTCGGTAATCACCATGTTCAGAGGCGCGCCGCGGCCGCGTCGATTCTTCTTGTGGAAGTTGTCGATCAAATTCTGGTCGTTGGTGTAGGCGTGCACCGTTTCCATGTGGCCGTGCAAGATGTCGAACTCATCGTCCATGACCTTCAGCGGCGGCACGATGGCATTGGTGGTGCAGGACGCCGCCGACAGAATTGTGTCATTAGGGGTGACCAGCGAGGAGTTCACACCAGACACGATGTTTTTGATCTGCCCCTTGCCGGGTGCTGTGAGAATCACCCGGGCAGCGCCTTTCGCCTGCAGATGACGGCCGAGGCTTGCTTCGTCGCGCCACACACCGGTGTTGTCAATGATCAGCGCTTCGTGGATGCCGTGGGCTTCGTAGTCCACTTCTTCCGGCGCGTTGGCGTAGATGATCTTGACCACGTTGCCGTTGGCGATGATGCAGCTGTTGTCGGCATCCACGCGGATGGTGCCTTGGAACCCGCCATGGATGGAATCCCGGCGCAGAAGGCTGGCGCGCTTGATCAGGTCTTCCTCGGATCCTTTGCGGACCACCACGGCACGCAACACCAGCTGCTGGCCCCCGCCGGTCTTCTCGATGAGCAATCGAGCCAGCAGCCGGCCAATGCGACCGAAACCGTAAAGCACCACGTCCTGGGGCCGCTGCAAAGGCGGCACGTGACGACCGATCACGCCGGCGCACTCGCGTTCTACAAAAGCCTGCGGTGTCAGCCCGTTGCCGTTGGAGTCCTCCATGTATTTGCTGGCCAACTTGCCTACATCGACATGGGAAGGACCGAGATCCAGCTCGCTCAGCGCCTCGATGATGGGATAGGTTTCGAATTCAGACAGCTCGTTGTGCGCCACCTGACGAACGTAGCGGTGCGTCTTCATGATCTGAATGACGCTCTGGTTGTGTAGCGCGCGACCGTAGCAGTAGGTCACCACATTACGGCGATAGAGCCGTCCGATGAGCGGAATCATCGCTTCCGCTAGGGCTTCTCGCTCTTTCCAATCCGGGAAATAGTCATCGAGACTGTCTAATGCCACGCTGTATCCTCTGGTAGCTGGAACATAGAAATGCGCACAAAGAACCCTGGCAAACACCGGGGAGCGCATGCCCACGGGTCCGCGAGGGCCGCTATTATCGGAATTCGACTAAATAGCCGCAATGCTGGAATTGCATTTATTTGACAGACACGACACTAACGCAGTGACGCGTTGATCGTATCGAGCGCTGCACTACCCGGACAGAGATCAACCTCATTCAAAGCGTTGAGGGGGCGCTGCACCGTATCGAGGATTTCGTGGCAATCGGCAGCCTCAGGATCCACGTAGAGGAGCCCGGTGACCACCTCGCCTTCTGCGTGGCGCTGCTGCACATAATGCAGAGCCTCCACCCGGTCGCGCGGGTCGTAGGAGGTGTCAAGTTTGTGCAAACGCAGCACGGAACCGTCCGGCATGCGCACATCTTCGGTGGTGCCCGGCTCGTAATCGGCCGTGATTTCCTGGGCAGGCCCCACGTAATCGGTAACCGTAACCGTCTCGCTGTGGGCGCGCACGTAGTCGTAGCTCTTGGTGGAACCTTCGTGATTGTTGAACGCAACACAGGGAGAGATTACGTCGATGAAGGCAAAACCGTGATGCAGCAACCCTGCCTTGATCAGCGGCACCAGCTGGCTTTTGTCGCCCGAAAAGCTGCGCGCCACGAAGCTCGCGCCGAGCTGCAACGCCATGCTCACCACGTCGATGGGCTCGTAGAGATTGGGCGCGCCTTTCTTGCTGGTGGACCCCTTGTCGTTGGTGGCCGAGAACTGCCCCTTGGTCAGCCCGTAGGTGCCGTTGTTGTCGATGAGGTAGAGCATATTGATGCGGCGACGCACGATGTGGGCAAACTGGCCCAGACCGATGGACGCCGTATCCCCATCGCCAGACACGCCGATGCAGTAGAGCTCCCGATTGGCAAGGCTCGCTCCGGTGGCCACCGACGGCATGCGCCCGTGCACCGAGTTGAAGCCATGGGATTTGTCCAGAAAGTAGCTGGGCGTCTTAGACGAGCAGCCGATGCCGGAGACCTTCGCGAATTTATGCGGCGGCAGCGACAGCTCCGCACAGGCTTGCACCACGGCGGCGCTCACAGAGTCATGGCCACAACCCGCGCACAGCGTGGACACCGCGCCTTCGTAGTGGCGACGGGTGAGCCCGATCTCGTTTACCGGCAGCCGCGGGTGATGTACCCGAGGCTTGGCCACAAACGTCATGACTTGACCTCCGTGAGGCGCGGCAGCTTCTGCCGCGTGTAGTAGTCCGATACCTGGCGCACGATGGTGTCCGCTGAAATGGACAGGCCGCCATAGTAGAGCACGGGCACGAGCTTCGCCGGCGCCAGGTCGCCTTCGTTGACCAACAGCGTGCGCATCTGGCCGTCGCGGTTCTGATCCACCACGAACAGGGTGTCGTGCCGATTGATGAAGTCATACACCTCGGCACCGAATGGGAACCCCAACAGGCGCATCTGATCGAGTTGGATGCCCTCCTCAGCCAGCAGATCCAGCGCCTCGGTCATGGGCATGGCACTGGTGCCGTAATAGATGATGCCGGCTCGCGAGCCGTTTCCGGATATTTCCGCCTTCGGCACCAGGGTGGCGGCCGTCGCCCACTTCTTGAGCAGCCGCTCCATGTTCTGCTCGTAGACTTCCGGCGACTCCGTGTAGCGGGCGTATTCGTCGCGCGAGGTGCCGCGGGTAAAGAAAGCGCCTTTTTCCGGGTGTGTCCCCGGATAGGTGCGATAACCGATGCCATCACCGTCCACGTCCAGATAGCGTCCGAACGTCTCCACCGCATCCAGATCTTCGCGATCGAGCACTTTGCCCCGGTCGTAACGGCGCTCGTCGTTCCACTCCAGCGGCTCGGAGAGTACGTCGTTCATGCCGAGCTCCAGATCGCTCATCAGCAGCACCGGTGTCTGCAGACGGTCTGCCAGATCCAGGGCCAGAGCTGCCTGTTCGAAGCACTCCTTGGGCGTGGATGGAAACAGCATCACATGTTTGGTGTCGCCGTGCGATGCATAGCCCGCGGAGAGCAGATCGCCCTGTTGGGTGCGGGTGGGCATGCCCGTGGACGGTCCGGAACGCTGAATGTCCATCAGCACCGCCGGGATCTCGGCAAAGTAAGCGAGCCCGAGAAACTCCGACATCAGCGACACACCCGGCCCGCTGGTTGCAGTGAAGGAGCGGGCTCCGTTCCAGCCGCCACCGATGACTATGCCGATGGCCGACAGCTCGTCTTCCGCCTGGATCACGGCAAACTTGCGGCACCCGGTGTCCTTGTCTATGCGCAGCTGGTTGGCGTACTTCTCGAAAGCTTCAGCCACCGACGTAGAAGGCGTAATGGGGTACCACGCACACAGGGTGGCACCCCCATACAAGGCGCCCAATGCGGCGGCCGCATTGCCGTCTATCATGATCTTGTCGCCATTGGCGTCGCTGGGCCGAACCTGCAGCGGCAACGGACACGCCAGATAGTCCTGAGCGTAGTTGCGGCCCAACTCCAGCGCATGAATGTTCGGCGCAATCAGCGCATCCTTGCCTTTGTACTGGGTCGCCACCATCCCGGTAATGACTTCGAAGTCGATGTTCAACAAAGCTGTCAACGCACCCAGATAGGCTATGTTCTTGAACAGACCGCGTTGCTTGGGATCTGCGAACTCGGGCAGCAACATGGATGCCAACGGAATACCGATTTCTGTAACGTCGGCGCGCTTCAAATGCCCCGCGAGCGGCCTGGAGTTGTCGAACACCAGATAACCGCCGGGGTTGATGCTGGCCACATCCTCTTCGTAGGTTTCCGCGTTCATGGCTACCATGATGTCTACGCCTTCGCGCCGACCCAGGTAGCCGCGCTCGTTCACGCGCACCTCGAACCAGGTGGGCAATCCCTGGATGTTGCTGGGGAAAATGTTGCGAGTGGCAACAGGTATTCCCATGCGGAACAGCGCCTTTGCAAACATGCCATTGGCACTGGCCGAACCCGACCCGTTGACGTTGGCAAACCGGATCACGAAATCGTTGTATGACACCTGCTCACTCATTGAGCATATGACCCCAATTGCGGTATGTGCAGCACCGATTTTTGCATATCCCAGGCGTTGGTGGGGCAACGCTCCGCACACAGGCCGCAGTGCACACAGACATCTTCGTCTTTGACCATCACGCGGCCGGTCTCCAGCTCGCCCGACACATACAGATCCTGTTCGGTATTCATCGCCGGCGCCAGCAGCTGCAGGCGCAGATCTTCCTCTTCCGCGTTATCGGTGAATGAGATGCAATCCATCGGACAGATGTCCACGCAGGCATCACACTCGATGCACAGATTGTCGGTGAACACCGTCTGCACGTCGCAGTTCAAACAGCGCTGCGCTTCCCTGGCGCCCAGCGCGCGGTCGAACCCGAGTTCCACTTCCATCTTGATGTCGGCAAGCGCCAGCTTCTTGTCGGCATGGGGCACCAGGTAGCGCTTCGCGGGATCGTGCTCGCTGTCGTAGCTCCACTCGTGCACGCCCATCTTCTGGCTGATCAGATTGACCCCCTCGGGCGGACGGTCGTGTTTCAGATCCTTGTCCTGGCAGAGCAGGTGTATGGAAATAGCTGCGCGGTGCGCATGCGCTGATGCCCAGATGATGTTCTCAGGGCCCAGTGCCGCATCGCCGCCGAAGAACACTTTCGGGTGGGTGGATTGCAGCGTCTCTTCATCGAGAATGGGGCAATCCCACTTGTCGAACTGGATGCCGATGTCCCGCTCAACCCAGGGGCAGTGGTTGTCCTGACCGATGGCCATGAGCACGTGGTCGGCTTCCATGAACACGTCGGGCTCGCCACTGGGCTCGTAGCGCAAACGTCCGTCTTCCCCCTGCACCGGCTTCACGCATTCGAACACCACGCCCTTGAGCTTGCCGTTCTCGTGCACGAACTCCTTGGGCGGCCGGTTGTTGATGATGGGGATACCCTCCGCCATGGCATCTTCCTTCTCCCATTCGGAAGCCTTCATGACCTCGAATGCGGAGCGCACCACCACGGAGACCGATTCGGCACCCAGACGCTTGGCCGTGCGGCAGCAGTCCATGGCCGTGTTGCCCCCACCGAGCACGATGACTTTGCCGCTGATGGAGTCGGTGTGTCCGAACGCCACGCTGGAAAGCCAGTTGATGCCGATGGAGATGTGATCGTCACATTCCTCGCGCCCGGGCAGATCCAGATTACGCCCCAGTGGTGCTCCGGTGCCCACGAAGTACGCATCGAAGTTCTGCTCCAGCATGGAACGCAGGCTGGTGATCTCGTAACCGAAGTGGGTGCGTACCCCCATGTTCAGAATCAGATCCACTTCCTCGTCGAGCACGCTCTCCGGCAATCGGAACGCCGGGATCTGGCTTCTCATCATGCCACCACCCTTTGCGTCCTTGTCGAAGATGTGCACTTCGTAGCCGAATGGCAACAGATCGCGAGCCACCGCCAGAGATGCCGGACCCGCGCCCAACAGGGCAACTCGTTTGCCGTTTTTCTGGGTGGGCACATGGGGCATATAATTTTCGATGTTGCCCTTATTGTCAGCCGCCACACGCTTGAGGCGACAGATGGCAACCGGTTTCTCCTCCGTGCGCACACGCCGGCAGGCGGGCTCGCACGGACGGTCACAGGTGCGTCCGAGAATGCCGGGGAACACATTGGAATCCCAATTCAACATGTACGCTTCGGTATAGCGTCCCTCGGCGATCAGTCGAATGTACTCGGGGACGGGCGTATGCGCGGGGCACGCCCACTGACAATCCACTACCTTGTGAAAGTAGTTGGGATCAAAAATGTTTGTCGGGTTCATGCGTACGACAGCCAGCCGGGAGACCATTTCCGACTTCGTTCACTAGCTCCAACCGTGTTGACAGGGCAAACCGATAAGACGCAGCGCACTTTACCTCGATTGTCAGGCGCCCGCCACTGCTTAGGAGCAGATTCGCGGCAGCAGAGCCGGCCGAAGGGGGACAGGGGTATTGCAGTTTGGTCGCTACTTGCGCAGCGCCGGATCATGCCTGTGGAACACCCCGGAGCCGGGGGCGGCGAGGGCCCGCAAAGCCGAGTAGAATACGCGGCGTTCATGACCTCGCACTCGCCAAGCCATCCACCCGCGCCGCCCGAACCGGGCCAGCGCGCCAGTTGGAGCAATCTGCATCAAGGCGCTCAGGCTCTGGCGGCTGCGCGCGCCGCGGAAGCGTTCGACGGGCTGACATTGGTGATCACCAACGGCATGGCCAATGCTCAGCGCTGGCGCGATCAGCTGGCGTTCTATCTCAATTCCGATCCCGACGGCGGCGCCGAGGTGGAGCTGCTGCAGTTTCCAGATTGGGAAACGCTCGCCTACGACGGATTTTCTCCACATCAGGACATCATCTCGGAGCGGCTGGCCACGCTGCGGCGACTGCCGTCGCTCACCCAGGGCACTCTGGTGGTATGCGTGCAGACGCTGCTGCAGCGCATCGCGCCGCGCTCCTATATCGACGCACACAGCCTGCAGCTGCAGGTGGGTCAACGCTTCGATTTGGAAAGCGAGCGCCGGCGGCTCTCCGAGGCCGGCTATGTTGCAACAGAGGTGGTCAGCGGGCGCGGCGAGTATGCCGTTCGAGGGTCGTTGGTGGACGTGTTTCCCATGGGCGCAATGGAGCCCGTCAGGATCGACCTGCTCGACGACGAAGTGGACTCGCTGCGCACATTCGATCCGGAATCCCAACGCACCATCGAGCGCATCGACAGTATCAATCTGCTGCCAGCAAAGGAATACCCGCTCGACGAGCAAGCCATCGCTCGCTTTCGCAACAACTGGCACGAGACGTTCAACGTGGACGTCAGACGTTGCAGCATCTATCAGGACGTGAGCGCGGGCATACAACCCAGCGGGGTGGAGTACTACCTTCCCTTCTTCTATCCCGAGCTCGGCAGTCTGTTCGACTATCTGCCCGACGCCACCCTGGTGATTCGAGAAGCCGGCGTGCAGGAAACGTTGAATGCCTTTCTCGGCGAGGTGGCCGAGCGCTACGAGAATCTGCGCCACGACGTGGAACGCCCGATCCTGCCGCCGAACCAGTTGTTCCTCGCCGAAGACGAGCTGCACGGCCGGCTCAAGCCGCACGCCCAGGTCATCCTGAACACAGAGGCGGAAGCGCGCCACCGGGTGAACTTTGACACCCGCCCCATACCCGATGTGCAGGCAAATCCTCGCCACAAGCATCCGGCCGCGGCGCTCACGAGTTTTCTCGAGGACATCACCACCCCCACGCTGTTCGTCGCAGACACCGCGGGACGCAGGGAAGTGTTCAACGAGTTCCTGCTGCGGGCGGGCATCAACGCACAGGAGGTGGGCGGGCTGCGCGAGTTTCTCGCCACCAAGCCGCCTAAGGGCTTGGGGCTGGCGGAGATCGAGTTCGGACTGTGGACCGACGAGCTGTGCATCATCACCGAAAGCCAGGTGTTCGGGCACCAGGTGGCCGAGCGACGGGCGCGCAGCACACGCGCCCTGGACCCGGATCAGATCATCAAGAACCTCACAGAGCTGCGCATTGGCGACCCGGTGGTGCACATCGAGCACGGCGTGGGCCGCTACCGGGGTCTAACGACCCTGGAGATCGACGGCAACGCCAACGAGTTCCTGCAGCTTGAATACGCCGAGGAGTCGAAGCTCTACGTTCCCGTGACATCGCTGCACCTGGTGAGCCGCTATTCAGGTGTGGAGGCGGAGCACGCGCCGCTGAACCGGTTGGGTTCAGACGCGTGGGACAAAGCCAAGCGCAGGGCGGCGGAAAAGATCCACGACGTGGCCGCGGAGCTTTTGAACATCCACGCCCGGCGCGAGTCTTCGCCAAGCCACCAGTTTCCTCTGCCAACGGACGACTACCGACGCTTTGCCGACCAGTTTCCCTTCGAGCTGACACCGGACCAGCAGTGCGCCATCGACGAGGTGCTGGCCGATCTGGCCAGCCCCCGCGCCACCGACCGGCTGATCTGCGGCGACGTGGGATTCGGCAAAACGGAAGTGGCCATGCGCGCGGCATTTCTGGCCGTGCACGGCGGCAAGCAGGTAGCCGTACTGGTGCCCACCACACTGCTCGCGCAGCAGCACTTCGACACCTTTCGCGATCGTTTTGCCAGCTGGCCCATGCAGATCGAAGTGATCTCACGGCTGCGAACCGATGCAGACGTAGCAGCCGTGTCCCAGCGCATCGCGTCGGGAAAGGTGGACATCATCATCGGCACTCACAAGCTGCTCAACAGCTCGCTGGAGTTCGCCGATCTCGGACTCGTGATCGTGGACGAAGAGCACCGCTTCGGGGTGCGTCAGAAAGAACGGCTGCGCGATCTGCGCGCCGAGGTGGATCTACTGACCCTGACAGCCACGCCGATTCCGAGAACCCTCAACATGGCGATGGCGGGCATGCGCGACCTCTCCATCATCGCAACACCACCGGCCCGGCGCCTTTCCATCAATACTTTCGTGCAGGAGAAGCGCAACCACATCATCAAGGAGGCCGTCACTCGGGAGCTCATGCGTGGCGGACAGGTGTTCTACCTGCACAACGAGGTGCGCACCATATCCCAGGCAGCCGATGAGCTGGCCGATCTGGTGCCGGAAGCTCGCATTGGAATCGGCCACGGGCAAATGCCCAAACGGCAGCTCGAACGGGTGATGAACGACTTCTATCATAGACAGCTCAACGTGCTCGTCTGCACCACCATCATCGAGACCGGCATCGACATCCCGAATGCAAATACCATCATTATCGAACGTGCAGACAAGTTCGGGCTCGCACAGCTTCATCAACTCAGAGGAAGGGTTGGGCGCTCGCACCGGCAAGCGTATGCGTACTTGTTAACCCCACACCCGAAAGCACTCACCGCGGACGCCGTGAAGCGCCTGGAGGCCATCGAGGCAGCCGGCGAACTCGGCGTGGGATTTACCCTGGCCACTCACGACCTGGAGATCCGGGGCGCCGGTGAGCTGCTGGGGGAAGAGCAGTCCGGCCAGATCGAATCCATCGGCCTTTCGCTTTACATGCAGATGCTGGACCGGGCCGTGAACGCCATCCGTCAAGGACACACCCAGGCGCTGGATCGTCCTTTGGAATCCGTTAGCGAAGAAGTCAATCTGCACAGCCCCGCGCTGATACCGGAAACATACCTCCCCGACGTTCACGCCCGCCTCATCTTGTACAAGCGAATCGCCAGCGCCAGCTCGACAACCGAACTGGACGACCTGCGCTCCGAGATCATCGACCGATTCGGCAGGCTCCCCGATTCTGTCAGAACACTCTTCGAGGTAACCGGTTTGAAACTGCGCCTGCAGGCGCTGGGCATTGCACGCCTGGACCTGGGTGGCTTGGGAGGCCGGGTGGAATTCAATCCCGAAACCAGCGTGGATCCCTTGTCCGTGGTGAAGCTGGTGCAGGCACAACCAGCCACCTACCGCCTGGACGGCGCCACTCTGCTGCGGGTGAAACGCAACCTGCCGGAATTTCGCGAACGCATGAATTTCGCCGTGGATCTGCTAGATCAACTCGCCCCGCCGGCCAACGACATGGCGGCAAGCGCATGAGCCTCACCCGCCAGGTGCTGGCCGGATCGACCCTAGTGCTTGGCTTGCCAGGCTGGGCGGCGCAGTCCGCCGAGGACCACTACACACGCGACTGGTACGTCACCGAGATCATCGTGTTCCAACGGCCCACGGTGATGGAATACAACACCGCCGAGCAACTGATCGACGCTACGCCGGAGGCCTACCCCTTGAACATGCGCGCTTTCTATGTCGAGGAAAGCGCCCGCGAGAGCGACCTCGACGAGGATGCCTCCGAAGCAGACCCGGAAGAACGCACGCCGGAAGCAGAGCCGGAAGAGCGCGCGCCCGAAGCAGACCCGGAAGAACGCACGCCCGAAGCAGCCACTGCCCCCGCCCCGTTCGATCCCGACTACAACCTCTATCCGGAGGCGTTGGTCTCTCTGCTGCCGGAATTCACAACCACCGAAAGGCCAGAGACCTTCGAACCGCCGCCACCCAAAGAACTCACCGAGGCGCCCGTCGACGCGCTGCAGCCGCATACACAGTTCGGCCTCGGCACGGAGCCCGCTATGCAGGCCGACACAGGGATCGAGCCGGAAACTCAGATGCAGGCGGAACCTGAAGCACAAATCGATCCTGATGTGGCATCCGAACTGCAGATCTATCTGGAGGGTGAGGCAGCGGACCTGGCCGACACCGCGGAACACGATCAACAGCAAGAGCCGGTACCCCTGCCGGTTCCGGCCATCAGCCCCACACTGTTCCCTAACCCGCTAATGCGCTTCCTGAATGCACTGGCGGACTACGAGGCGACGCTGGAGCAATCCAGCTTTCGGTGGCTGCAACCGGACACACTGCAACTCAGCGACGCATCCCGCGCGCTCACCAGACGTCTGGGCGCCCAGGTGATACTGCACGGGCGATGGTTGCAGCCGGTGCCCGCCAGGGAGTCACCGGAACCCCTGTACATTCAGGCGGGCGCGCTACCAGACGGCGAGCGGCAGCTCCGCGGCACCATGAGCCTGACCTTGGGACGCTATCTCCACTTTCACGCACGCCTGCTCTACCGGGAGCCCGGATTTGGACTGGCTCCGGTGTTCGCACCGCAATCCGCGCAATCCGCAGCACCGACACACGCAAAAGTACCCGTGCAAGCAGTTGATGGGTTCATGGTGCTCGACGAAAGCCGACGCATGCGCAGCGAGGAGATCCACTATCTGGATCACCCCAAGTTCGGCGTGATCGTTCGCATCGATCCGGTGCTGGTGCCCGAAGCGGTTCAGCTAGATTTCGAGGCCCTGCAGGAAGACGTCGAGTAAGCGCGCCACTCGGGTCATGCCGGTCGCGGCAATCTCGCTGATCTCCGCCAAGTCGATGGCCTGCGCCCTACCCGCCGCCGGGTTAACAACCAGACAAACACTCGCATAGGGCAAACCGATCTCACGCGCAAGACCGGCCTCGGGCATGCCCGTCATTCCTACCAGTGTGCACCCGTCACGCTCCAGGCGAACGATCTCCGCGGCGGTTTCGAAGCGCGGCCCCTGTGTGCACCCGTACACGCCCCCATCCTGCAGCACGATATCGGCGCGCCCCGCCGCTCGCAGCAGGTCCGCGCGCAGCGGCCCATCGTAGGGATCGGAAAAGTCCACATGGCGCAGGTCGGACTCCGCGGCGAACGAGTGCGCCCGCCCCCACGAGTAATCGATGAGCTGATCGGGTAGCACGAGCTTTCCATTGGACGCGCTGGGTGCGATGCCACCCACGGTGTTGATGGCAATCACGCCGTCCACGTCCAACTCTGCCAGCAGGTGCACATTGGCGCGATAGTTGATCTCGTGCGGCGCAAAGCGGTGGTCGTCACCGTGGCGCGCCAACATCACTACCTCGACCTCACCGCGACGGGCCACCTGCGGCGTGGTGGACGCCTGACCAAATGGCGTCTGGCGAGCGCCGCTATAAGGCGCGAACGCGAACCCCCCACCCAACTGCAGCGCCCCAGAACCGACCATGATGCCCACCCGACTCACGCCGAGTCCTCCATCTCCACGGGCAGCGCATAGATCGCCGGCAGGTTTCTCCAATAGCCCCGATAGTCCATTCCACACCCGAACAGATAGCGGTCCGGGCAACGTAGAACGGGAAAATCCACGGTTAACGACACGGCGCGCTCCACATCTTTTTCCACCAGCACGCTGGTCCGAACCGGGTGCGCGCCCTGCTCGTTGGCCCACACCGCCAGCTCAGACAGCGTCACGCCCTCATCGAAGATATCGTCTACCAGCAGCACGCTGCGATCAGACAGCGGCATACGAGGTTTGGCGATCCATTCCAGCTCGCCGCCCTTGGTGCGGTCCCGATAGCGACTCACGTGCACGTAGCAGATTTCCAGCGGGAAGTGCACCCGGCGCACCAACTCGGCCGTATAGTTCAGACCGCCCTGCAGCACACACACCACCAGGGGGTTCTCATCCGCCAGGCAAGCGCCGATACGCACGGCGGTCTGGTTCACCGCGAACTCGACGTCCGCCGCAGACACCATCAGCTCTGCCGATTCCCGGGCGCGCAGAACGGCGTCGGGAACCCGGGTCATTCTTCCGTGGGCTCCACGTACAGGGTCTGCGTGGGGAAGGCGATCTGGGCGCCGTGCCGCTCCACGATGTCGGAGATCCTGAACAGCACGTCCTGCTTGATGGCATGGAACTCCGCCCACACGGTGGTCTTGGTGAACGTGTACACGAAGAAGTCCAGCGATGACGGACCGAACTCCACGAAGTTCACCATGAGTGTGCGGTTCAGGTCGATGTCCGGGTGGCTCTTCAACATGTCTTCAACGTCTGCAACCACCTGCTTGAGCACAGCCACGTCCGCGTAGCGAATTCCGATGGTCTCGTAGATGCGGCGGTTGCGCATGCGCGAGGGGTTTTCCACCGCCAGGCTGGTGAACACCGAGTTGGGCACGTACAGGGGCCGCTGATCAAAGGTACGTATGCGCGTGAGGCGCCAGCCGATTTCTTCAACGGTGCCCTCAATGTCGCGGTCCGGCGAGCGGACCCAGTCACCCACCGAGAACGGGCGGTCCAGAAAAATCATCAGGGCACCGAAGAAGTTTGCCAGCAGGTCGCGCGCTGCAAAGCCGATAGCAATGCCGCCGATACCCCCAAACGCCAGCACACCGGAAACACTGAACCCCAACCCCTGCAGCACCATGAGCACGCCGGTGATGATGACGGCAACCCGCAGCAGCTTGCCTACCGCCAGGGCCGTGGTCTCGTCCACCGGCACCGCACGATAACTGGCGTCCGACAGGTGCTCCTCGAGGAAGCGGATGAAGCGTACAGCAAACCACACCAGCAGCCAGATGACGGCCACCTCGCGGACCTCGTCCACGTAAGTGTAGATTTCGGCCTCGGCGGTGCCGCCGGCCACATCCGCCGCCCAGGCTACGCCGAGCACCCAAATGGCATAGCTCAAGGGTCGCCGCGCCGCGCCGAGGAGCGCGTCGTCATAGAGGTTGTGCGTAACCTCGAATCGACGCTCCAGGCGATTGAACGCGATGCGCGCCAGCAGATGTGCCACTGCGGTGCCCAGCACGATGAGAAAGACCTCACCAACCCAGGTGTGTGACACCAGATAGTCCAGTATTGAATCGATCATTGGCTAAAAGAAACGCTTAAGTTCAAGTTGTAGGTAATCGTCGCGCTGCAGCGACGCCGATTTGTTGGTCGGATCGAACAGAGACTCCAGCAGAGCGTTGCGATCCGGCAGCGAACCCCCGCCGAACACGCGCCCTTCCAACTCCAGGGTCCAGTCGCTACCCAGCCTCCGGCTGCCTTCGATGGAGAATATATACTCGTCGGTCTCCACGTCCCAGATGACACCCAACAACGCCTGCGTATCCGCCGCGTCGTTGAGACTCCATCGTGTGCCAACGGCCAGGTCGTGTTCAAACAGGGTGTCAAAGGCGCGCTCGTCGCGGCCATCGTGCATGTATTCGGCAACGATTCCAAGATCAGAGCGCGTGCCCCCAAACCCCACCAGCGTACGTTCAAATCCGATATTGAACGCATTGTAGCGCCCGTCAAATCCGCTGTTACTGATGGCTTCCAGCTTCCATGCCCAGTCGCCGAACAGCGCCTGAGCCTCGAGCCCAGTCTGGTCGATGGTGGGATAGTGCGGCCTGAGGTATCCCTCACCCCGTCCGTTTACCTGGGGGAAGAGCAACGGCTGCCGGCTGGTGCCGGAAAAATGATAGATGCCCCACTCCAGGGGTCCGGCCGCATGTGACCAGCGCACCACCGTATCGATGGGAAACTCCTCCGCATGGGAGGCGTAAGTGGCCGCACTGCCTTTGCCGGGCAACGCCCGACGCAGACGGCCGTCTCGGCCCGGGAACGTGCGTTCGCGAAATCCGGCCAGCAACATCAGATCGACAATACCCCAGTCGCGCACCAGCGACAGATGCACCATGGGCTGACCCAGTTTGTCCTCGCCATCGACGTTCTCTACCAGATCGGTCTGATTGACCACGTCCACCAGGTGCTTGAATTCGGTGACGCCCCAGAACACGCGCCTGGCCCCGATGTGCAGCTCCCAGTCCCTGCCTATGCGACTCCAGTACGCCTCGCGCAGATCGAAATGGCTGCGCCGTGAATCCTCCGCATCCAGGCGCAGAAAAGGCGTGACCGTGAGCCGCTGGCGATCCTGATCCCACGAACGGAAGTACTCCAGCTCGACGCTCACAGAGGGTTGCACACGCGACTGGCCTGCCAGGCCTTTGTGCGCGAAGGCCCTGGCCTGCAAGCCCAGGTTCACGTCCCACTCGGTCCGCCCATCGTCCCCGCCCCACGCATTCGCCACGCAGGCGAGAACCAGGCCGGCGAGAAGCGCGCGCCTCACCGGGCGCGGCGCAGGCTGTTGGTGGAGAAATCGCGCTCCTCGTGCAGGCCCGTGGCAAACCGATAGTTGCGCCAATGCAGCGCCGTGCTCTTGCCGGTCTGGTGGTTGACCATCTGCATGCGCCCGGCCTTCCAGAAGCGCTCGGCATGCAGCCGGTAGTCGCTGACGGTGAGCGTCTTCAGCTTGTCGTCGCGCCGATCGAAATACTCTATTTGCTGCACACGCAGCTCAGCTTCGTCCAGCCAGACCAACTGCCGGGAGTAGCCGGAATGAGCATCCACGGGCTTGCGTTCCACCACGAAGCAGGCCGCACCGTCCAGAGTGGCACCTCCCACCAGGCGGTAGCTGTACTTCTCCACCTCCTGGGCGATGAGGTCTTCGTAGGCGAACTCGCTGCTCAGAAACGGTCCGGATTTGTTACTGCTGGCGATCTTCTTAACGCGCTTGACCGCTGGCAGGTACAGCCACTGGTCGTCGGGCAGCACTTTGTGGCCATGACTCAAAAGCGCCGTTCCTCTGATTGGTTTGGGCGTGTCGAACACTACCAGCAGCTTGTCGCCGTCGTTGGGAATCTCCAGCTGTGCGATGCGCAACGCCCGGCGGGTGGCCGCACCGCGCGAATTGCGCAGTACCATCTCGAGTTCCACCTGCATATCCACGTAGCCCGACGCTTTCTCGTCGGCAGCGGTAAAGATAAGCAAACCGGCTTGATCGGGCGGCAGGGAATCCAGGCCGTCCAGGCGGTCGGACACTCCGAGTCCATGCGTGGATGGCGCCCCGACGCCGAGCAGACAGGCCAACAGCCCCGCTCTGAAGAGGTGCGCAGTCATTGCGGCGGCGATATTAAGTAACCGCCTTGGGGTGTGCAACGCATGATCTACTGTATATACTGCCAGTTAACTGTATATACAGACAGGATTTTACATCGGATGAATGCACTCACCCCGCGCCAGGCCCAGGTGCTCGACCTCATCAAGCAACACATCAGCGACACGGGCTACCCCCCTACCCGCGCCGATATCGCCCAGGAGCTGGGTTTCCGGTCGCCCAATGCCGCCGAAGAGCACCTCAAAGCGCTTGCCCGCAAAGGCGCCATCGAAATGATTCCCGGTACCTCCCGAGGCATCCGTCTCCCCGAAGACACCGGCTTACCCGTGGTGGGTCGGGTGGCAGCCGGCAGCCCCATACTGGCCGAAGAACACATCGAAGATCGAGTAGAGATCGGCGCCGGTTTCTTCCACCCGAGGGCCGATTTCCTGTTGCGCGTACACGGCGACAGCATGGTCCAGGCTGGCATTCTCGACGGCGACCTCATCGCAGTTCACAAAACACCTGAGGTGGTGAACGGTCAGATCGTCGTGGCACGCGTCGAAGACGAGGTGACGGTGAAGCGCTTTCAGCGCGGGCGCAATCGGGCCAAGGTCACCTTGCTGCCGGAAAACGCCAACTACGCACCGATCGAGGTAGATCTGCGGGACAGTGCCTTCGCCATCGAAGGTCTGTGTGTGGGATTGCTCCGGCAGGGCAACTAGCTCGCCGGCCCGGCGGTCAGTGAATCACCGGGGGCGGCGCATCGGCCTCATCAGGAGCTTCATGGGCATCCGAGCCCAGGAAATCCGTGGCGGCATCGATCATGGCTTCGGCCACGCCCACCAGGTCGTCACCGAGCATGCCTCGAACCTCATGGGAGAAGCTGATTCGCACCAACGGCTCACCCTCGTCGTCGGCTTCGCGCAGGACTACGTCGCCATTTGTGAGTTGGGTGATTTCAAACACTGCGCTCATCGATACCCCACTGCGTGGACCACTCGGTAGACACCAGCAGTATATCGGTTGACGTCACAAACTGCTCGCCGCCGGCAAAATGAATTGCCCGTGAGCGTCATCTCAATCGGTGGAATCGGGCGCTGAATCGTCAGCGGATTGATCCGCTGCGCCGGCTGAGCGCTTGGCGGCCGTCTTCTTGACCGGCGACTTCTTCGCTTTGGCCCGGGATTTTCGCTTCGCCTTTCGCTTCGCCTTGGGTGGGGCCTTGGTCTCCTCCACCCAGCCTCCGTCACGGTAAAAGGCCCGCCAGCCGCTAGCTTTGCCGTCTTCCTCACTCTGGACGTACTGCTCCTTCGTCTTACGGCTGTAGCGGATAACCGCGGGCCGACCATCGGGGTCCTGTTCTGGCGCGTCCAGCAGATACTTGAACTTCGGGTCCAGCTCATTGCCGTGGGGCTTGATCTCACTGACCAGCGGCGCGCGAGTCTCTCGGTTTTTAGGAAACTGGCTGGCAGCCAGGAAGATACCGCTGGCACCGTCGCGCAACAGGTAGTGATCATCCACTTTCTGGCAACGCAGTTCCGGCATGGGTACCGGATCAGCCTTGGGCGGCGCCGGTTCGCCGCTACGCAGCAGCTTGCGGGTATTCTTGCAATCCTCTGCCGTGCACCCGAAATACTTGCCGAAGCGGCCCGACTTCAGCTGCATGTCGGCGCCGCACTTGTCGCACTCGATCACGGGACCGTCATATCCCTTGATCCGGAACTGACCCGGCTCCACCTCGAACCCGGCGCAGTCCGGGTTGTTTCCACACACGTGCAGCTTGCGGGTCTCATCCACCAGGTAACTGGTCATGGGAACAGCGCACTTGGGACACTTGCGTTTGCTGCGCAGCAGCCTGGACTCGCCCTCGTCGTCCTGCTCCACGTCGATGACCTCATCACCGGGAATCAGGTTCAGCGTCTGGGTGCAACGCTCCTTGGGCGGCAACGCATAGCCCGAACAGCCGAGAAACACCCCGGTACCTCCGTTCCTTACCTGCATGTGGCGGCCGCATTTGGGGCATTCCACATCCGTATCAGTGGGCTCGTTGGCGCGCATACCATTTTTGGCATCGCGCGCGTGATCCAGCTTGTCACTGAAGTCACCGTAGAAATCATCCAGAACCGCCCGCCACTTCACCTTTCCATCGGCAATCTGGTCGAGCTCCTGTTCCATCTGGGCGGTGAAGCCGTAGTCCATGAGGTTCTCGAACTTTTCGATCAGCCGATCGGTCACCAGCTCGCCAATCTTTTCCGCGCGGAAGCGGCGGTTCTGCAGGGTCACGTAGCCGCGATCCTGAATGGTGGAAATGATGGCTGCGTAGGTCGATGGGCGGCCTATGCCTCGTTTCTCCAACTCGCGCACCAGGCTCGCCTCTCCGTAACGGGGCGTCGGTTTGGTGAAATGCTGCACGCCTTCCAGGTCTTTCAGGCCCAATGACTCGCCGACCTGGAAATCCGGCAGTGGGGTGTCTTCTTCTTTTCGGGAAGTAGGCGGCAGCACGCGGGTATACCCATCGAACTGCATGATACGCCCGCGAATCTTCAGCTCGAACCGCTCGGCGTTCACTAATACCGTTGTGCTCAGGTAACGCGCCTGAACCATCTGGCAGGCCACGAACTGGCGCCAGATGAGGTCATAAAGGCGTACCGCGTCGTCATCCACACCGGTAACAAATTCTGACACGGTACCCACGTTCGAGGGGCGAATAGCCTCATGGGCTTCCTGGGCGTCTTCCTTGCTAGCGTAGACGTTGGGGGCTTCGGGCAGATACTCGTTTCCATACTTGTCCAGCACGTGTGCCCGGCAAGACTCCACCGCTTCACTGCTGATGTTGGTGGAGTCGGTGCGCATGTAGGTGATGTAGCCGGCCTCGTAAAGCCGTTGGGCCAGCGTCATGGTCTTCTTCACGCTGAATCCCAGGCGCGTACTCGCCGATTGCTGCAGCGTGGAAGTTATGAAGGGCGCACCAGGCTTGGTTCGCGTAGGTCGGTCTTCTCGAGCGGCAACCTCGAAGCTCGCCTGGCGCAGCCGCTCCAAGGCGCCGTTCGTATCGGCCTCGTTGCCCGGGCGGAAGTTTGCTCCGGAATCCTTGCTAACCTGGAAACGCAGTGGCGCTTCCGCCCCCTCCCGCTGCAGATCGGCAAATGCCTCCCAGTACTCCTCGGGGACGAACGCGCGAATCTCGCGCTCACGTTCTACCACCAGGCGAACGGCCACCGACTGCACCCGGCCGGCCGACAGACCGCGGGCGACTTTGCTCCACAACAGCGGCGACAGCTCGAAGCCGACCACCCGATCCAGAAACCGGCGGGCCTGCTGAGCGTGCACCTGATTCATGTCCAGCTCGCTAGGGGCGTCAAACGCCTCCTGAATGGCACGACGGGTGATCTCGTTGAAGACTACGCGCCGGTAGCGCGCGGGGTCGCCACCGATGGTCTCGCGCAGGTGCCAGGCGATGGCCTCACCTTCACGGTCGAGGTCAGTGGCGAGATAGATCGCCTCTGCCCCTTCGGCCAGCTTGGACAGTTCGGTGACCACCTTCTCCTTACCCGGCAAGACCTGGTAGTCGGCAGTCCAATCCGCGCTGGGGTCCACGCCCATACGCTTGATCAGCTGCTTGCGAGCTCGTTGCTTTTTGTACGCCTCACGCTCCTTTGGCGGGAGCTTGCGGGTTTTGGCGGCCTCTGCGGCCCGAGCTTTCACGTCCGCGCCACGGCTCCCAACCGGCAGGTCGCGAATGTGGCCCACACTGGATTTGACGATGAAGTCCTTACCCAGATACCGGTTGATGGTGCGCGCCTTGGCGGGGGACTCAACGATTACGAGGGAACGCGGCATGAGATCACGCATGGTGAAACTGGGCGCCGTTATAAGGCTTGCTTCAAACCACTGTCAAGAATCGTCACCGCCGAGTTCCGCGATTTTCGCCTCGTCCAACGCCTGCAGCCGCGTCCCGAAAGCCTCCATCATCCCGCCCAACCGGGCCACCACGGAAACCTCTGAGCCGGCCCTTTCCAGCCAGTAGAGGGATACCGCCGACGACGTCACCTCAATCCCAATGACATCGGTAGGCAGTTCGTCGAGCAGGCCAGGGAGCAGCTCGGTCACCTCGCCGACCCCTGCCGTGGAGTTCGTAAAACCGCGATCGATAGACCACCCCGCTGGCACCGCCATAACCTCGCGGGAATTTTCGTCTCGCAGCAGACGCCAGTCGCCCAGCGCATGCATGCGCCGCGGGAGCATGCGGGTGTACGCCATGCATTCCACCACCGGCTCGCGGACCACGCCGCCGGCGCTGACCCGCTCCTCCGGGGTGGGATTCACTTTAGGCAGGCGCCGCAACTCCACCACCAACCCCTCCAGGTGCGCCTGCTGGCGCAGCTTGCTCAAGTACCGGTCGCGCTGGCTTGGCATGAGCCACATCACGGGGCCAAAAGCCACGATGAGGATCACCACAATGATCAGCCACGTCATGCCGCCGGCACCTGTTGAGGGGTAATGGGATTGTGTGTATGGTCGCCGCAAACCCTGTTGGGAAGCAACATGGCAAGCTATCAACGCATCATGTTGGCGGTGGATCTCACGGAAGAGTCTACCCATGTCGCGGAGCGCGCGCTGGCGCTGGCGAAGGCTTTCGATGCGGAGCTCCACGTGGTACACGTCATCGAACCCTTGAGCCTCGCCTACGGCGGGGATATCCCCATGGACCTTTCCACCGTCCAGGAGCAGATACACGAGCAAGCCAAATCCCATCTGGCAGAGTTCGCCAACAGGTTGCAGGTTCCCGATGACAGACAATATCTCATCTTCGGGCGGCCAGAGAGCGAGATTCAACGCGTCGCCGAAAGCAAGGAAGCTGACGTGATCGTAGTAGGCAGCCACGGACGCCATGGGCTTGCGTTGCTGCTGGGATCCACGGCTAATGGCGTCCTGCATGGCGCCAACTGCGACGTGGTAGCGGTGCGGGTAGGCGAGCCGGAGAAGC
>CENY01062358.1_pt1 | contig 20453 bp, 15 predicted proteins | sample 356181 | NCBI WGS metagenome assembly CENY01 (sample SAMEA2619840, study PRJEB7988) | marine metagenome | isolation source: saline water (ENVO:00002010), including
CCGCTGACCGATGTTGCAGAGCGGCTCGCGGGCAACCCCAATCTGGTGCTGGACACGCACAGCAACCATAGCAAGCCCGACAGGATCAAACGTCGCAGCGACGGTTGGTTCTTCGCCACCCGGGGCGGCGCGCAGGGCCCGTTCGCGACCGAAAGCGAGGCGCGCAAAGCGCTGGGCGACTACCTGCTCGCAGCACAGAGCGCCTAAGCCACTCTCCCCAAGCCATCCTACACGCGTGAAATACGCGTGGCGGCGAGCACGGCTGCGCTTGTTTTTTCACCCGGTTGGGGCAAAATAGCGCGCCTCTTTCGAGTCGCACCAGAGCGGGAATAGCTCAGCTGGTAGAGCACAACCTTGCCAAGGTTGGGGTCGCGAGTTCAAATCTCGTTTCCCGCTCCAATCTCTTTTTTCCTTTCTAAATCAACCGTTTATTGACGGCCTTAGCCCGATTTTTCCTGTTATCGAAACCTCTCCTGCAGCCGGACACTTCTTGCCCCCTAACCTGCCATTAGGCAGCATTAGGGCATCCGAATCGAGGTGGTACCGCAGGACAAGTGTAATGATCAAGCGAAGGTCGCTTTTGCAGGCGTTGGTCGCTGCCGGGATGGTGGCAATGGTTTCGGAGGTTGCGGACGAGCAGGCCGATGAAACGCGAAGATTCACCGGACAGATTCGCAACGATTGGGAGAAATCACCACCGACTGCGCCCTCGACCGGCGGATCACTTGACGAAGCCAACGTAGCTCGTTCGGGCATGCAATGCCCTCAAATCACCTGACGGCGGCGCCGGCCTGTTCCAAGCCGTAGCCGACTACCCACATTGCCCCGGAATCGGTGCAACAGAAAGTCAATCTATGCCTTCTGTCCCCACCCGGCCAGCTGCTTCCTAATGCCACTATCACCCCCAGTGAGTAGACACATGTGGCCCGTCAGATGGAATAGTCTTCTTGCCACGCTGACCTTCTATACACCGTCGGTAAGCGCGTCGTTCACCGTCTGTGTCGATGTTGCTACGATCCTTTTGTGCGCGAAGCGCCAACGACCGTCGGCCTCTAGGCGCAACCGATCCTGGTACAAACCGCCGCCCGGACCCATGTCGGTCTTTGGCCCACCGAGTTCGTTCAAATAAGTAATCGCAACAGCATCCACTCCATCAACCGTCACATGGCAATTCGTCACCATATGCTTGAATGGTGGGTTGTTCGCATAGTTGATATCGAGCGCTGTGTACATCGCGCGAATCGCATCGCGTCCATGCACAGTCGTATCCAAATCCTCGCCATAACCGGCGATGTCGAGTCGAGCATCTTGGGTAAACAGATCCGCAACTGCGTCAGATTGGCCACGGTCGTGCGCTAGGGCGTAGTCTAGAATCGTTGAGCGCACGCCTTCAATGGCTTCCAACTCGCCGATGCGCGATTCCAGTCGTTCGATAAGCTCCTCAAGTTCAGCGGTCATACACCATCTCCGTTGCACAACATGCAGCGCGGGCTGGTCGCTAACGTCCTAGCTCATGCGACGGTTAGAGTCCGTAGCGCCACTGTTTCGGTTGACGCCCAGGTTCCCAACGCAGCGCCTGAATGTCTAGCCGCATGGGCAGTAGATATTTGACGTAGCAGGCGCGGAATTCATAGCCGTCGTCCTTGCCGTCCGGAAACTCATCGATCTCAACCCGGTCGTCGCCTTTCTTGAACTCCTTGCAGGCTGCAATGAGTGTATCGACCTCCTCGTAGGTCTCGAATTCGAGACCTACGTGATCGAAGCCGGGAGCCTGCATATAGTCTTCGGCCTCATTGAGGACCAAAGACTGACTGGGAAAGCCTTCGTCGAACGAGATGATGAGGTAGTTCCCCACGCCACCGTAGTCGAAGACATTGGCACCAAGCACGCCGCCGTAGAACTTCTCGATATCCGCGCGGTGCTCAGTGAGGCTGCCAGGTGGTAGTGAAAGCGCTATGTGGTTAAAACGAGCTTGCGGCATCGTGTTCTCCTCCCGCGATTCTTCACCGACGCTAGACTTCCCCCGAGATCGCCTCGAGCACTGGAGTCTCACCGGTGGAGACGATCCGCAGGTGCGCGAAACGCCAGCGACCGTCATCTTCGCGTCGCAAGCGCGTCTCGTAAACGCCACCGCCGGGATTGCCCGGTGTCTTAGGCGGCATATCAAAATAAGCGAGCATGGTCAGCTCGTCTTCGCCGTCGAGCTTGATCGGTCCTTGTAGAATATTGTGTTTGCTGCGCGGCGCGCCCACGTGTCCTGGATTGTTACCCGCGTAATAGTCCCGAATCGCCTGCCGTCCGCGCCACGCGCCATCATAGTCCACGCCTTCCAGACTGCCGTAGCCGACCACTTCCAATCTGGCGTCCTCGGTAAACAGCCCGCCGACGGTATCCCAATGGCCGCAGTCGATCTCCACGGCGTACTCGCGCAACGTTTGCTGGGCTCCCTCAAAGGCCTCCAGCCGCGCTATACGGGCCGCCAGTTGCTCCAAATCCATAGCAATCGTCCCCTCACTTAAGATAGATCGTCGATTCCCGCACTACCCGGTTGTTGATCGAGGCTCGGCATTGGCCACTGTAGATCTGCTTCCAGGCTCAGCCCTTCCCCCAGCGTGTCGCTGAAGCGCGCATAAACATCCTCCAGATCCCAGGCTCCATCGCTATCCAGGGTGCGCTCGTGGTGCGGTTCGCTCCAGCGAATGTACTGATAGCCGTATGAACCAAAAATCCGACCACTGATATGACTCGCGGCCGGGGAGGCAAGATACACCACCAACGGCGCCACCGTATCCGGTCGCTGCTCTGGCTTCGCGAGTTCGCTGGGCATTTTCCCAGTGTCAGCCGCTGGCCCATAGTAGCTGTCACCCATACGCGTCATCGACGCTTGGGTGAGGCAGTTCGCAGTTACACCGTACGCCACTAAAGCGTTGGCAGCCGCCCGCGTCATCCCGATGACGGCACCCTTCGCAGCCGCGTACCCGAAGGTGTCTGGCACGCCTGACATCGCAGAATCTGAGGTGAAGTTAATTAAGCGACCGTACTCGCCTCGCTCTTTCCAATGCAGCGCCGCAAAATGGCTGGTATGCATCATGCCGTCCATATGAACCCGGCGTAGCGCGTCCCAGTCATCGGGCGTGATTGACGCGACAGTATTCACCCGGAAGTTACCCGCCACATTCACCAGGATATCCAGCTTGCCCCACGCCTCGATGGGTCGCGCTATGAGAGCCTGAGCGTCATCCCACTTCGAAACATCACCAGCATTGGCCAGCGCATCGCCACCAGCCCGGATGATCTCGCCCACCACCTCATCAGCAGGCCCAGCACTAGTGCCGCTTCCGTCCACCTGGCTACCATTGTCCGCCACTACGACCTTGGCGCCATGGTTCGCCATCAGCAGCGCTATGCTCCGGCCAACGCCGCGACCGCCGCCAGTTACGATTGCCGTTTTACCTTCTAACTTGCCAGGCATGCTGCTCTCCTACGAGCCATCGCGTCAGGCAGCGCTGAAAGGGCAAGTTTCAGCGCCACCTTGAGCGGAAAGCGCTAGAGCCTAAGCGTTCCGACCAGTTCCAACGTCAGAGGGACGTTTGAAATCGTCGCCCGGTCCGCCAAGATCCCCTGAGCCGTGCCCGTGCCAGCGCCAGACGAAGGCGAATCATTACCCCAGTAGCTGACATAGTTATCAGTCAAATTTCTACCGATAAGAGCCAATTGGTAGCGCCCATCGGTAGTGCCAAACCGAACACTGGCATCGAGGTTAACGTAGGAGCCCTCTACGTCCGTTGGGGTGTTTAGGTTGTTGGCGACGTAGGAGTCGGAGTAACGCCCAGCCACGGTGATGCCAGCCATATAGTTGCCGCCCACCTGCCAGTCATAGTCGAAGCCGAAGGTCGCCGTCCAGGGCGGCGCAAGCGCGGTGGGCGCACCCGATAGATCCTGGGTGTAGCCCAGTTGGCTGGTTGGATCGAGCGTACAACCCCCCGCAGGCGTTTGACCCGTATAGCACGGGGCATGCTCAAAGTCGCTGTACTTGGCCTTGTTGTAGTTGAGCGACCCATGCAAAACCAGCCCGTCAACACCCGGCGGCGCGTAGTCCAAGCTCATTTCTACGCCATCCGTCGTGGCCGTGGCGGCATTAAAAGTGATAAAAGCAAATTGCTGCGAATTGAAAAAGTCTGTCTGCCAGTCGTTGAAATCGTAGGTGTAAGCCGTGATGTCGAAGCGCAAAGTACCGTCGAGCACCGTGCCGCGTACGCCCACTTCGAAACCGTCAGCTTCCTCCTTGTCAAACGTCAATGCATCCACGGGGTCTGGTATAAGCGGCGTATCGATCGCGCTCAAAGAAAACCCGCCCGAGAGGTAGCCGGTTTTGTAAGCCGCGTATACCGTGATGTTCTCTGTGGCGAACCAACTCAACGTCGCCTCCGGGCTCCAGTTATCGAAGCTCTGATCGGCGGTCAATAGATTGTCAGGAACATATAGGCCAAGGATTACTGCAATGGGTGAGACGTACGGCTGACTGAAAAACGAGTCTTTTGTCTCATCGGTATAGCGCAAACCAGCACTAAATTCCCAGTCCTCGTTGATCTCCCATATGCCCTGCACGAAGGCCGACACCGTCTCTCCTTTCGTTCCCGAATCCTTGTTATGTGTAACCCAGGAGTTGGTAGGATCAGCGGCGTTGATGTCGCTGAGTCCGAAGAAATTCACATCCTGATCGAATTTGGTATCCGTTTTTTGGTAGAACACCCCAAACATCATATTGACCGAAGAGTCGAACTCGGTAAGAAACCGCGCTTCCGCAGAGAAAGCGTCGTAATCCGAGTCTTCCCAGGCATAGATGATGGCTGCGTTGGTATAGTCGTAGTCCCCCAGCCAGGAAGTGTCTTCGTACTGGTAGTTGAGCACCACATTAACGCTGAAGTTCTCACCGCTGTAGTCCGCTATACCCGTAAAAGCGTATGCGTCGTATTTGGTGAATAGCTCACCATCTCCATAGTCGGGGTTGCTCTGCGCCATCAGGGTCGGAAACGGGTTTTGCCCGTAAACGCGATCGCGGCCATCGTTGCTACCGCAACTCTCGGGAGCACCACCAAGGGCAGCCGATGACTGCGAGAAGCCAGGGGGCACGTCCACCCCAAGCCCAGGATTCGACCCAAGCGGCGCACCCGCACAGCGAGTATTCTCAGCCGTTCCTGATGATCCCTGACGCTCAAAGTCGCTGAAGGATGCTTTGAGCTTGAACTCCCACTGATCGTTCGGAGTGAAAACTGCAGTCAAACGCCCTTGCAGGTTCTTGTCACCAGGCCACTCATTTTCGCTTGGTGCAGGAACATCAGAGACTTCGCCGGTGAATTGACCATAACTCGTCTGCACCGCGGTGTTTTGCATCCAACCGCCGTACATCTTCGATCCCTTGAACGCGGCACGCAGACCCAATTGGTCGGTAACTGGGCCTGACACGATGACTTCACCCGACAATTCTTCATTTTCGAACTCGTATCCGCTTCTCACGATGAGCTCGAATTCATCGCCAGGGTCGTTCGACGTGAGCGAAAGCACTCCGGCAACGGTGTTCTTGCCAAAAAACAGTGACTGCGGGCCTTTAAGCACCTCCAGCTGGGCGAGGTCGAGCATGCCCTCATGAATGACCCTGCCACGTCCGTAGTACACGCCATCCAGATTGACCGCCACCTTCTGCTCCAAGCCCTGGTTGAACCAGGTCGAGCCGATCCCTCGCATCGTGATCGTCGCTCCCGAACCGGCACCACCCTCTGTAAGCATCATCTGCGGTACGGAGTTGATCACCGCATTGAAGGTGTCTAGGCCGCGGCGCTCCATAGACTCGCCAGTGATAGCTGTGATGGCCACTGGAATATCCTGAAGAGACTCTTCCCGCTTTCGCGCGGTCACCACAATCTCCTCAACAAGTCCTTGGGCCGCATACGTGGTACCCAAGGGCAGCATCACCCCTGCGAGCGTCAACAACCCGACGACGGACACCGCCATCCTGCCAATGCTGAATCGATTATCGCTCGATGCCGCATGGCCGCGGTACGTTTTTGAATTCATTCTTCTCTCCTCGTGAATGACCATGGAACAGCCGACACCACGGCTCTCCACGAGCGCCATTCTATTGTGTTTTATTGGCGGCGCAAGAGATTGTGAGCGGGCGTCAACTCAGGAATCTAGCTGAAGAGCACACAATTTCGCCGAATACTGACCCACAGGATCTTTATGAGGTGAAGCGCGATTTCAGGCGACCGGAGAGGCTACCCGATTGGCGCCTAGAGGCACCGCCAACCCCTGCAGCGGGCTGCTCCGACCCGGATTTTTAGCGAGAGGCGGAAGCTTTCCGTAGATTTTGGTTTACGGTGGGCACTTTGCACGAGTCGCCAGAAAGAGGTAGCCACAAACTGGCGGAATGGCACATCATGGACCCACACCGGCTCCACAAGCCTGCACCCACAAGCGTAGAGCGGGCGTGTTCGCGGCTTGAAATCACCAGCGACTGGCACAGCGCAATCAATTCATCAACAGAAGGGGAAATACCTATGGCAGGCAGACTTGAAGACCGGGTCGCGGTAGTCACCGGCGCGGGGCGCGGCGTTGGCCGCGCCGTAGCGCTTCTGTTCGCTCGAGAGGGCGCAAAGGTGGTGGTTGTGGACAACGGCAGCAACGTGGATGGCAGCGGCGCAAATGCCGGGCCAGCGCAACAAGTCGTCGATGAAATTCAGGCGGCGGGCGGAATCGCTCTGGCCGATACGGGTGACGTCTCGGATTGGGACCAGGCACAAGCCCTCATCACCAAGCCGCTGGAGGCCTGGGGAAGGCTGGACATCCTGGCCAACATCGCCGGCAACTTCCGGGTTAATAATGTTACCGACGTGACTCGAGACGATTGGGATGCGCTGCGCAGGGTGCATATGGACGGCATGATGTTCACCAGTCATTTTGCCGCTCGACATTGGGCCCAGGGGAGTGGCTACGGCCGTCTCCTGAACATGACATCCGACTCGGCCATGTCGGGTGTGCCCGATACGTTCGCCTATGCGGCAGCCAAATCCGCGGTGGTAGGCATGACACGCGCAGTGGCCAATGCGATGGTCAATTATGGCGTCACCGCCAATTGCTTGACCCAAGGTTCGCTGACACGCATGGGCGACAGCTACTTCGGGCGGGACGCCGAGGGTCGCATGCGTAGTGAGCTTGCAACGCCGGACCAACTCCCGGAGCAGGTCGCACCGCTGGTAACCTATCTCGCATCGCCAGCTGCGGGCCATATAAGTGGTCGTATATTTGGCTCCTATGGCTTCAAATACATCCGTTGGAGTGAGCCGCATCACGAACGCGCGCTGGAAACGGAAAACGCTTGGGATCTGGACGATGTGTTCGAACGCTTTCCCGAGACCCTGGGCGAAAACCTGAGCCTGGAGAACGACCTTCTATGGCCGATGGAATCGCTGGAAGCCACTTCCGGTGAAACTCTTGACCAGGGTCCGGCGCTGGGCGAATCGCGCTCTTGACGGTAAATCGAAACGTTCTTTGACGGAGGCTTCAGTGAAATTCGGCATCAGTATGTTTCCCACGGACTTCAGCGCCGGGCCCGCGGAGCTGGCGCGTGCCATCGAGGATCACGGATTCGAATCGTTCTGGGTTTCTGAGCACTCTCACATGCCGCTCACCACCGAATTCCCGTTGGCAGACAGCGTGCCGCGGGACTACGCCAGCATGCTGGATCCGTTCGTGGCGCTTTCGGCGGCGGCGGCCGTTACCAGCAGCATCAAGCTCGGCACCGCCATCTGTCTGGTTCCTCAGCGAGACCCCATCAACTGCGCCAAAGAGGTTTCGAGTCTCGACCTGGTTTCCAACGGACGCTTCTTGTTCGGCATCGGTCCCGGCTGGAACGCTCCGGAAATGCGCAATCACGGCACCGACCCGACGAAGCGAATTCAAACGATGTGCGAACGAGTCGAAGCGATGAAGGCGCTATGGACGATGGAAGAAGCCGAGTATCACGGACAGATAGAGGATTTCGATCCCGTCTGGCAGTGGCCCAAGCCCCTGCAGGATCCGCACCCGCCCATTCTGGTGGCGGGCGCACACCCGAATGTACTCAAACGCGTTGTCGATTATGGCAATGGCTGGATTCCATTCGTGGTTCCCACACACACTGAACAAACGCGTGGCCGTATGACTTCCCTGGCCGAACTGAAGGAGTACATTCCCAGACTTCACGAACTTGCGGATGAGGGCGGCAAACCAGCACCCAGCATTACCATCGTGGGCATGGCGCCCGATGCGGAGAGCTTTGCAACCTTCGAGCAACTGGGAGTCGATAGAGTCGTGCTTGGACTCACCCCTGCTCCCATGGAGGACGCCTTGAAGCAGCTCGAGCAAAACGTCGCCGCAATAGATGCCGCGGGCGGGCGCTTGGGCTGAAGCGTGAGCTCTGGCCCAGCAAGGCTTCGGCAAGGCGTTCGACCAGCTTACTATGTACCTATCTGCCCGGTGGTTTTTTGGTATCTATTTGATATAGCCAGGGAAAATGGCTTCGCATGCCCTTGCCGAGATACTCCCCATAAGCCACAGCTCGCGAAGTCGGGTAAATACGACTAACCTCACCTCCCATCGCGACTGCGCCGGACTCATTCAGATTATGGAGCAAAGAAAGATGTCGCCAACGCATATTCTGGTCGATGACTGCGAACCCCTACCGATTGACGGGCTGGACGTACTTCATCTTTCGATTCCTTTTGACCAGAGCGCGAGTGCGACGAAAAGCATGAACAGCGAGTTCTTACCGCAAGCAATTATTGTACGCCTGCGGGTCGGCGACGTTGTTGGTCTTGGATACGCCTGGGATCTTCGAATCGGTCGGGCGAAGTCGATCAAAGCGGCTGCAGAAGACATCGCGCTCGACCTGGTTGGGCGTGATTCACGCATGATCCGCGAACATTGGCAACGGAGCTACGCGCAGCTGCGCTTCATGGGCCTGCACCACGGGATCGGCCTCGCCGGCCTGTCGGCTATCGACATGGCATTATGGGACGCGCTCGGAAAAGGCGCGGGCCTTCCACTGCACCAGCTGTGGGGTGCTACGCGAACGGAGGTGCCGGCCTACCTGGGTGGGGGAACGGGCACCACACCAGAAGAACTAGCCGACGAAGGTGAGAAGAACCGTGATGCAGGCTATAGCGCCATGAAGGCGCAGGTCGGGCACGCCGATTGGCGGCATGATGTACAGCGCATAGCTTGTCTTCGCGAACGGGTAGGCGACGACTTCGAAATATTTGTGGACGCGCACATGATGTGGGATCGGCGCACCGCACATCTCGCCGCGCAAGGCTTTCTAGACTACGGCGTTTCGTGGTTTGAAGACCCCATGCCCGGGGAAGACCTTGAGGGCTACAGGTGGCTTCGCAGTATGACCGGCATCCCGATTGTTCATGGTGAGAATGCATACACCAGACAGGATGTACTCAACATTCTTCGCGCGGACGCAGCTGACATCATCATGCTCGACTCTATGCATTGCGGGGGTCCGACCGAGATGCTCCAGGCTGCAGCCATCGCGGCCGCATACTTCGTTCCTGTCTCCTCCCACGCGTTCCATCCAATCGCACCACACTTCCTGGCAGCTTGCGACCAGTCCAGCTACGTTGAATATCATGACGCGATTAGAATTTTCGAGGGGGAACCTGAGCCGAAGAATGGGATCATACAGTTGTCCGACAAACCTGGCTTCGGTCTCGATCTTCCGCAGGAAACTGTGGATCGGTATCTGGTAGAGGACTAGCGGTGAATCACCCGCAGGGGGAGCGTGACCTAGGCGAGGTATCCCAGGCCCGAATCACCGGGGTCGACATACGCATGATCAACGTACCGTTAGGTCAACCGCTTGAAACTGCGGCTGGCGTTTTTCCAGCGTTACCTATGGTGCTAGTTGATTTAGAAACTGACGCGGGCGTCACCGGGTGCGCGTACTTCTCAGCGTGTTTTTTACCGATGATGCTCAAACCAATTGCATTGCTGATTGACGGCTTGAGCGAAATGATCATCGGCGATCGGTTGGCACCTGCAGAGATCGACCAAAAGCTGCGTCGAAACATGAGACTGGTCGGAGCGAAAGGGCCCGTGGCCTCCGCCATGGCGGTCATCGAAATCGCAACGTGGGATGCACTAGCCAAACACCGGCAGCTCCCGTTGTGCGAACTCCTAGGCGGTGCCCGCCAGAAAACCCCCATTTACCAGACAATCGTATCCATGGACCCCCAGACGGCCGCGGAGAAGGCGATCGAATCGATCGAAGTAGGATATGGAGGCGTGAAGTGCAAGCTCGGGCAGGCGGACCCTCAAGCGGATATCGCGCTGCTTACCGCTGTAAGAGCCGCTTGTGGTGATGGGTATCCGATAATGGGCGATTTCAATCAGGCCCTGTCTGTCGACGAGGCTGAGCAACGCATGGAATCGCTCGACGAACTGAACCTGACGTGGGTGGAGGAGCCGACGTTGGCCGACGATTTCGAGGGCCACGCCCGCATCACGGAGGCCGCGCGCACACCGGTTTCAATCGGCGAGAACTGGCAGGGGATAGCTGACGCACAACGAAGTTTGTCGATCTCCGCCTCGGACCTTGTTATGCCCGACGTGATTAGGATGGGTGGCATTACGGCTTGGCTGGAAGCGGCTCATCTAGCTGATGAGGCCGGCGTCGGCGTTTCGTCGCATGGGTACTCCGAGATTTGCGTGCACCTCCTCGCGGTCGCTGCGCGCTCACAATGGCTGGAACATGTGGACGTCCTGGACGAGATTTTCCTGGATCCAATCAAGCCAACGAATGGCGTAGCACTGCCCTCCCCCAAGCCAGGCGTTGGGATCTCGTGGAACGAGGACGCGATTAGGCGATTCCTCGTCAAATGGCGTTGAGCAGTACACCTGCCCCTGCGCGGTTAGATCAGCCAACGCGAAAAGGCGGCCGACGGGCGTGGGCGATCGTCATCTTCGTCGCCCTATTCGGCATGATGTCCTATATCGACCGACAGGCACTTGCAGTCGTCGTGAGCGATCTACGCCTCGATCTGGGTATTTCTGATGTCCAGATGGGATGGTTAATGGGGCCGGCGTTTTTTGTCGTTTTTAATTTGGCTCTCGTTCCGGCTGCGTGGGCCGCCGATCGTTGGAACCGTAAGCGCATAATCGTATTCGGTGTGGTCACATGGAGCCTGCTCACCATGGGCTCTGGATTGGCGCAGAGCTATGAACAACTCCTTTTGCTTCGTTGTGGCGTAGCACTTGGGGAAGCAATGCTGGCGCCAGCGGCATTGTCACTCATCGCCGGTATGTTTGAGCGCTATGAACGACCTCTTCCAACGGCGACGTACGTGGTTGGTTGCACAATCGGCGCCTCCGGATCTGCCTTGTTCACTGCCGCCGTGATGGACGCCGCAGTGGGACTGAATCTGACCGTTCCCTACGTTGGTGGCGAGGCACCTTGGCGGCTCGCGCTTCTGGGTGTCGGTTTGCCAGGCTTGATTCTCGTGACCGCGTTCGTGTTGGTTGCGTGGGAACCAGTCAGAAAACAAGACCACGAGCAAGATCGCACCGCGCCGGCCATCGGCAACCCCTCCGCTTCGTTTCTGCGAGAAAACTTACTGCTATACCTATTCGGGTTTGTATCGCTTTGCTTGTTTTTAATGAACATGAGCAGCGTGGCCCTTTGGGGACCGTCATTCTTGGTGCGGACGTTTGAGGTGACCCAAGTTCAGTCGGGATACATGATTGGTGTGTCATCTTTAATCGGAGGTGTTGCCGGCTCGCTGCTGCTTCCAGCTCTGATCCGTCACTTCGTTCAGCAGCGTCGCACTAATGCGATGTCGAATTTAGTTCTGGGCACCATGATTGTTGCCGCGACCTGCGCGGTTGCAGCCGGGTTCGCCCCTTCGCTGTGGTTGGCAGTGCTGTGCATATTCGGCTTCATGTTTTTCGCCGGTGGGGCCGCGACCATGCCGACGCTGATGGTGCAGCTGTACGCACCCCAACAACTCACCGGCCGATTGTCTGCGGTTGCACTCTTTATTCTCTACTTCTTGAGCTATGGTTTGGCTCCCGTTCTCGTGCCCATGGTGGCAGATAGTTGGGAAACAGCTAGTCCTGCGGCGCTCGGCTACGCAATCGCGTCCGTGGCGCTCGGGTCGAGCCTCATTGCTCTACCGCTGTTTGCGGTCACGCGTCCGATGTTTCGCAGCGCCGAAGCGGCGCTATCCAAGCGCGGCGAGTAGTAACGCTCACCGGCTGGTCAATGGGTGGTTAAGCCGTAAAGATCGATTACATTCTCCCGCAGCACCCACCTCTTTTCCTTTTCGTTCAAATGCTGCGTGTGCTTTGCCAAAAGATGATGGCTGTTTGGCCAACATGCATCTGGATGCGGGAAGTCGTTGGCCCAAAGTAACTGCCTAGGATTCATGTGGTGCAAGAGCTCTAGCGCAACCCAGTCATCCTGGAAGGTCAGGAAGACGTTCTTTTTGAAGTACTCACTCGGCGGCTTGGGCATGATGTCGATCTTCAGATCACCCCGGTCATGATAGTAGTGATCCATTTTTTGCATCAGGTGGGGCGCCCAACCGGCATCCGCCTCGACGCAAACCAGCTTCAAATCAGGGTGGCGTTCAAAGACGTTCCCCCAGATGAACGTTCCGATGATGTCTTGATTCGCCCGCATCAGGGCCGTCATGTTGTTGGCCTTCGGGCCTCGAATTGTGTTGCCGGTCATGAAGTTGCGTTGATCACGTCCTGAAGTAAGAATGTGAAAGCTAATGGGCAAGTCCAGTTGCACTGCCGCCTTCCACAGGGGATCAAACACGGGATCGTCGTAATCCTCTTTGGTGCAAGGGTCGGCAGGCATAAGAACGCCCTTAAAGCCCATCTCGCTAATCGCCTGCAAATCATCAATCGCATCGGAAACCGAGCGCACAGCTGTTTGCCCCAAGCCAAATAGCCGGTCAGGTGCGTGCGAAACGAACTCCTGCAGCCACCGGTTGTAGGCCTGCATGCAGGCGGACTTGTAGTCAACATCGTCCAGCGAACAGATAATCATGCCGAGCGTTGGGTAGAGTATCTCCGCACTTACGCCGTCACGGTCTTGATCGAGAAGGCGCTGTTTCGGATCCCATGCCCCCGTGTGAACGTCCTCCAGCGTTAGTTCTTCAAAACGCGCGGACCTTAGGTTCATGCCGGCGCACGCGCCACCTGCCGACGGAAACGGCTGAAAACCTTCCATAATGTAAACATCACCGCCCTTCGGACCGGGCTCGATATGAGGGGCGCGCTCGCGATACTTGGGATCAATGTGGTCCCTGTAGCAATTCCCCGGTTCGACGATGTGTGAATCTGCAGAGATGAACTTCATCTCAAGCGTTGCTTGCTCGCTCGCTAGGTCGGCCACAGAGTCTCTCCCAACTGTCCTTGACGACCAGATGTAACACTGTAATTGTGCCTAGGCAACATGTGCCTTAGGACAGGGGGCAAACCTGGCGCTACAAATCGAATTCAGCTCCGCTCCACTCGGCCACGAGATAAAGGGTGTGGACCTGCGGAACCTCGATGATGCGACGTTCGCGGAAATAGAAGCAGCGTTCGACGAGTATGGCGTTATCGTGTTCCGGGATCAGTTCCTCACGCCCGCCGAACAGGTTGCGTTTAGTCGGCGCTTTGGCCCACTAGATCATTTCCCATATGGCCTTTTCAACATGGCGGATCACCCGGAAATCGTCATCCTGTCCAACATACTGCAGGAAGGAAAGCCCATTGGCATGAACGATGCCGGGCGCTATTGGCACAGCGATATGTGGACGCTGGATCAACCGCCGCGTGGCTCGATGTTATGCGCAATCGAAGTGCCCGTCGAAGATAAGATCGCGCTGGGCGACACCTACTTCGCAAGTTCCACTCATGCCTTTGACACGCTGCCGCATGAGCTAAAGGCTAGAGTCGCAAGCCTCCATGGCGTATTTAGCACCGCAAGATACAAGAAATTTGTAGGGCACGAGAAACCCGACAATGTTTACCTGAAGGAGATCGTCAAAGCGGCCGCGGAGCAACCCGATAGTGAGGTTACGCATCCCTTGGTTCGAAAACACCCCCGCACCGGAAAGACCTGTCTTTTTATCGTGGAGGGTGTCATCAGAACCATTTTGGAACTTGAGAATGCCGAAGCAAATGATTTACTCGACACATTGCTCGCCCACACGGTACGACCGGAGGTGACTTACAGACATCGGTGGCGCGTTGGCGACGTGGTAATGTGGGACAACTACTCGGCAATGCACCGCGCGATTGGTGATTTCGAGCTGCCGCTACGACGACTCATGCACCGCACCACACTGAGCGCTTCAGAAATGGAAAGTTCGCACGACGCAACGACAGGCTAAGCGTCGCGCTAATCAGCCCAAGTGCCATCTTGCTGAGCTAAATGAGCCTGCCGGGTCTGTTCGTTCAAGAACGCCAAGATGGCAAGTGAGTCATCCTGTGAGAGCACGTCGTCGAAGCCAGCCATGCCTTTAGGCGCGTAAAGCCCGTCCATCACAATCTCATGGAATACCCCTCGAGTCCCCAGGGTCATGCGGCGTAGATCCGGCCCCCTGGTAGTACCCTCGATACCATGGCAGCCCACACACCAGCGCAGGTACAACCCCTCGCCGTGCGAGATCTCACCAGGGATTGCGGCCAAGTCGGCAGGTGGCGGGAAGGGTTGCGGCGGGGGGCGCTGCTTCGGCAACGGCACGGGCCTGCCATCCAGTTTGAATACCAGCAATCGTCCGTCGTTGCGATAACGGTGCACCGGCGTGCTGTCGTCCTCGATGCCATTGTATCCGGCTAGGAGTGCCACATATTGCACCCCGTCCAGCGAGTACGTTATGGGCGGTGCGATGACACCCGTACCCAGCTCAAGCTTGAGGCGTTCCTCGCCCGTGTCCGCCGCATGCGCGTATAAAAAACCGTCCCCGTCACCGTGCAACACCAAGTTGCCGGCCGTGGCAAGAACGCCACCATTGTAGAGACCGGGCTGGTGCACCCGCCAAGCCGCCTGCTGCGTCACAGGATCCCACGCTAGCAGTTGCCCCGCGATTTTTGGGGTGGGCTGGCCGGTCTGGCGTGCAGCCTCTTCACTGCCCAGTTCGAACCAGTTCAGTTTGGTGGGGTGGAAGTAGCCTGAGGCCTCACGTGCGGGAATGTAAACCAAGCCAGTCTCCGGGCTGTATGCCATCGGGTGCCAGTTGTGTCCACCTAGGGTGCTCGGAAAAACAAGTTGCCGCTGCTCGCTATAGTCACCCTGGCCCGTTTCCACCGGTCGGCCGCTCACCATGTCGATGTGGCTCGCCCAGGTAACCGTCACATAGGGCTCAGCGGACAGCAACTCACCTGTGGCACGGTCCAGCACGTAGAAAAAGCCGTTCTTCGGCGCCTGCAGCAATACCTTGCGCTGCACATCATCGATCTCAAGTTCGGTCAGGATCATGTTCTGGGTGGCTGTGTAATCCCAGTTATCACCAGGCGTGGTCTGGTAGTACCAAGCCAACGCCCCGGTGTCTGGCCGTAACGCAAGGATTGAAGACAGGTAGAGATGGTCGCCAGATTCCGTAGAGCGCATGTGCCGGGCCCAAGGGCTGCCGTTGCCCGTGCCGACATATAGCAAATCCAGGTCCGCATCGTACGCGATGGAATCCCATGCTGTACCGCCCCCGCCCGTCACCGACCAATCCACACCGGGCCAGGTCTCGGCAGCGCGTTCGAGCGCAGGGTTCTCGTGGGGGTCATCACCGCGACCGGGGACGGTGTAGAAGCGCCAAGCCATCTCACCCGTGTCGGCCCGGTATGCACTCACATACCCGCGGACGTTAAACTCGCCGCCTCCGTTTCCGATGATGACCAGATCGCCGACCACTCGTGGTGCCCCCGTGATGGTGTAAGGGGGCGAGCGATTGATGGTATCGGTGTCCCACAACACACGGCCGTCGGCACGGTTAAGAGCAACCAACCGGCCATCTAACGTACCCACAAAGACGCGATCGCCCGAGATGGCGACGCCCCGATTAACGACGTCGCAACAAGCATGACGCGCCCAGCCGCCCGGCACGTCGGGGTCATATTCCCACAGCAGAGTGCCTGTCCGAGCATCAACCGCATAGACGCGACTCCAGGTACTCGTTACATAAAGCACGCCATCAACCATGATTGGGGTCGCTTCTAGACCGCGAGTAGAGTCCATGTCGAACGACCAGGCCAAACCAAGGCGACCGACATTGTCGACGTGAATCTGATCGAGCGGTGAGAAGCGTGCTTCCGCCGCGGTCAGCCCGTGTAGCGGCCACTCCGTGTCCGGGAGTGCGCTTGGTGGTTCCTGGCCCTGATCAACCTGGCCACAACCGGTCGCAAAGATAACGCACCCGGCCGCGATCCCCAGGCACCAAGCGGATGCAGTATCAACGAGTTTCAACGGATGAGGCACATTAGAGAACAAAGGAGACAACGCGCCAGCACTGCCTGCAAAACGCTCCCGAAGACATTTCGACGTTGTAGTCGAAGTTGCCTAAACGCAGGGACTCGCAGGTGGGTACCATTATTGGTCACCATTGATAACAACTACTGAAACTTCCGTTGCATGTTGCCTACTATGGCACCCTCAACTTAGCTGCTTGCTTTCGGCTGGCGTATGCTCTCTAAAGCATTTAGATATGGCAACCTTGAAGAGGTTGGGGTCGCGAGTTGAAATCTCGTTTCCCGCTCCAATTAACGTCACAACAGCCGTCGGACTATGTGGAATCGTCCATTCCGTAGTCCGCGCGCGCCGCATCGCGGCTGATCAGATCCGCCTCCAGATCAGCGCGAATCAGTTCCCCGTCGCGCCGGGCCGGAGAACCGATTCCGGCACCTCCGGGCGTTTCCATAACCAGCGTCCCCCCGGCAGGCACCACATCTCGCCCCTTGCCTTTGAACGCTTCGCCACCCTCCTTGAGATAGACACCACCAGGGGCGCCGTCGCCACCGCCTCGGCTTCCTCGTGCCGGATGATCCACCCGGTCGAACATCTTAGACACCACGAACGGCGCGCCAGCGGCGTGCGCCACCTCGATAACCTGGCCGAGCCCACCGCGGTGCTGGCCGGTGCCGGCGGAGTCACGGCGGTATTCCTTGCGCCAGATGATCAAGGGTGCAGTCGCTTCATTGATCTCCGTGGGCGTCGTGCGAACGCCGGAAGGAAATGCGGTGGTAGACAGCCCGTCTTTGGTAGGTCGCGCGCCGGTGCCTCCATTAAAGATCGGATTGATCACGAAGCTGGCGGCGTCCGCATTCACGCCTGCTTCCGCCGGCGCGCTAAGAAACACCGGATTCCAGATGCAGGAGGCTCCTTCCGCGGGCACTTTATCGGGCAGGATGGAAGCCAGCGCACCGAGAATGACGTCGGGCAGCATCTGGCCCACCGCATGACGCGCGGATACGGCCCGGGGCGGCTGTGCGTTGAGCAGAGAGCCGGCCGGCGCGGTCACTCGCACCACTTCCAACGACCCAGCGTTGTTAGGTATGTCGTTGCCTACCACGCAACGCGCACCGAACGAGGCGTAGGCCTGGGTATAGGCCAGCGGCACGTTAATGCCCGCGTTCGATGCACCCGAGGTCCCGTCGAAATCGATATCTATTCCGGAGTCCGACACGCGCACCGCGCAAACCAGGTCCACCGGCCGGTCGTAGCCATCGATGCGCATGGCATTTCTATACTCCCCTGCGGGCAGCGACCGGATCTCATCGAGCATGGCCTGGCGTGAAGTATCCAGAACCCACCCAGCCACCTGATCGAGAGAATCCAGCGAGAAGTCGTCCATCAGTTCTACGAGTTGGGCCGCGCCGCTGTCGTTGGACGCGGTAAGGGAGTATAGGTCGCCCTCGGCTACGACAGGATCGCGCACGTTCGCCGCGATCAGCCGCACCAACGTTTCGTCACGCCGGCCTTGCCGAAACAGGAAAGAGATGGGAATGCGCAGCCCCTCTTCGAACAGGTCGTTGGCGTCGGGGCCGAATCCGCGACCACCAACATCAGCAATGTGGCTGGTGGAGGCGAACAAGGCCACGCACCGCTCGCGGCGAAAAACCGGGGTTACCACAGTGAAGTCGTTGAGGTGGCCAGTGCCGTCCCACGGGTCATTGGTCAGCAGGACATCGCCCGGCTGTAGGCTGTCGACGGGGTGGAGATGCAGAAACTTGCCCACCGATGCGGCCATGGCGTTGACGTGTCCCGGCGTTCCGGTCACGGCTTGAGCGAGCATCCGTCCCTGCACGTCGAATACACCCGCAGACAGATCGCCCGCTTCGCGCACTACCGTGGAGAACGCGGTTCGCATCAACGTCTGCGCCTGCTCCTCCACGATGGCCAGCAGGCGATTCCAGGTAAGCTGCAGCTCGAGCGTTCCGATGGCCACCGTTACCCTCCTCCCCGTGTCAGCAACAGATCGCCGCGCTCGCTCACCGCGGCGACGAAACCACCAGGCACCACCGTGGTGGTTTGCGCTTCCACGATCAGTGCCGGCCCCCGTATGCAGTCGCCGGCCTCCAGGTCGGCGCGAAGATATCGTCCCGCTTCAATGTTGAGGTCTTCCTCGGCATCGAACAACGACACGGTAGATTCGGCAGCCAACCAACGTGCATGCGTCTCAACCGAGCGGCCAGCGCTTACTGCTGGCGCCGTACCCGTCTCTCCTAGCGTCAACGTCCAGCTCAATACTTCCACATCCAGGTTGGGAATCGTGCGCCCGTACAGCCGCGCGTACTCCTGGTCGAAGGCTTCACGCAGGTTTGCGGCGGCCCCCTCGCCCAACTCTCGCTCGACTACCGCCACGGCGATTTCGTATCCCTGACCGACGTAGCGCATGTAGGCGCGCCGCGTCTCTATCAGTTCCGATTCGCGCATCGCGGGCGCCACCACCGCCAGCGCCTCGGCGCGCATTTCTTCGAAGGCCGAATTGGCCGCGCGCGCGTGGAATTCGGACAGCCGCATATAGCGACTGCGAACCACTTCGTAGCTTACGGGCGCGATGAGAAAGCCGATGGCCGAGCCCACGCCGGCACCCGCAGGCACCACCACACGATCCAACTTGAGCTTGTCGGCCAGCCGGGCCGCATGCAGCGGCCCCGCGCCTCCATAGGCCACCAGCGTGCGCCGCTCCGTCTGCTGCCCCCATTCCACCGCGTGCGCGCGTGCGGCAGCTGCCATGTTTTCGTCCACCACCTCACTCACGCCAAATGCGGCGGAGGTTTCGTCCATTGCCAGTGGCGCACCTACGTCTTGCAGTAAGGCGGAGCGCGCGCACCCCACGTCCAGCGTCATCGCGCCACCGGCAAACGCCTGGGCATCGAGCTTACCGAGCAGCACGTCTGCGTCGGTTACCGTGGCGGCGTCACCACCACGCCCGTAGCAGGCCGGTCCCGGTTCCGAGCCGGCGCTGTCGGGCCCCACGGTGATGCGCTGCAGCTTGTCGACCCGCGCTTTGGAGCCACCGCCCGCACCGATTTCCACCATTTCTATGACGGGTATGCGCACGGGCAGCCCGCTGCCCTTCTTGAAGCGATACACTCGATCCACCTCGAAAGAGCGGGAGAACAGCGGCTGTCCGTCGTCGATCAGACAAATCTTGGCCGTGGTGCCACCCATGTCGAACGACAACACCGAATCGTATCCACCATCGCGCGCCACCTGGGCCGCAAGGATGGCCCCGCCAGCCGGGCCGGATTCCACCAGGCGGATGGGGAACTCCATGGCATTGTTCAGCGTGGTCAAGCCGCCGCCGGAGGTCATCATGAGTACCGGCGCGCGAATGCCTCGAGCCACGAGCTGCTGCTGCAAGCTCTCGAGATAGCGCGCCATCATGGGTTTCACATAGGCGTTGGCGCAGGCCGTGGACAAACGCTCGTACTCACGAATCTCCGGGCACACCCGTGAAGCGAGCGTCACCGACACGCCTGGCAGCACATCTTCCAACATGCGCGCCACCTGCTCCTCGTGGGAGACATTGGCGTACCCATGCAGAAATCCCACGGCCACGCTTTCCACCGATTGCGCCTGAAGCACGGCCGCCGCTGCACGCACCGACGTCGCATCCAGCGGGATCAGCACCTCGCCCTCGGCGTCGACCCGCTCCCGGATCGGCAGCCGCAACGAGCGGGGTACCAGGGGCCGGGGCCGATCGATGTTCACATCGTATTGCTCGAAGCGGTTTTCCAGGGCCATCTCCACCGCGTCGCGGTGGCCTTCGGTGGTCAGTAATGCCGTCTTGGCGCCGCGCCGTTCAATCAGCGCGTTGGTGGCAAGCGTGGTGCCGTGCAGAACCAGGCTTGCGCCCTCGGCCGGCAATCCCGACTCGGCGAGGACCCGATCAATACCCTGCATCACCCCATTGGCG
>CENY01051362.1_pt1 | contig 20419 bp, 14 predicted proteins | sample 356181 | NCBI WGS metagenome assembly CENY01 (sample SAMEA2619840, study PRJEB7988) | marine metagenome | isolation source: saline water (ENVO:00002010), including
GCGTTCGTCGACGTGGACGACGCGGCTGCACGGGGCATCACCCACATTACCCAGACATTGCCTACTGCCGGCAAGGAAAGTTTCAACCTGGCGGTGCTGCGCTCTCCCGAGGTGCTCAGCATCATTCGCGGTCTAGGCTATTCGGGCGCCCGTATTCTGGTTATCGACGCCGAGCAGCGGGTCCGTGCGGAAACCGGCAGCTATCAGACCATGGAAACCGAACGTGCCCCGCCCAACCCCGCTTTGGCGCTGCTGCGTCAGGCATTCGACGAACTACGGCCCTTGCTGCATTGGGTGACAACGGGCGAAACCTATCAGCCCCTGCAGCCCCGACCGGAAGATTCCGACGGTACTGCAGACGCCGCAATCAGCGAATCGCTGTCGGGCGAGCCCATCAGCCTGCGTCGATCGGTAGGTGACAGCGAGATCATCATAGCGGCCCATCCCATTGTGTCGCGCGGCACCGTAATCGGCACGGTGGTCGTAGAGCAGAACATCCGTGACATCCTCTCGTTCGAGAGTTCGGCGCTCGAGCAGGTAATACTGCTGTCAGTCGCCGCGCTGATCGCCGTATTCATAGCGCTGCTGGCCTTCGCCGGCCGCCTGGCATGGCGCATTCGCAGTCTGCGGCGGGAAGCCAGCGGGGCCATAGATCAATACGGGCGATTGCGTATCAGCGAGCTGCACAGCGAGATGAAAGCGGGTGACGAAATCGGCGATCTGGCGCGTAGCGTCTCCAGCATGTTGAGCAAGCTGCATCAGCACAACAACTTCCTGGAGAACATGCCCCGCACATTGAGGCACGAAATCAACAATCCACTCAACACGCTGAGCACATCGCTCGAGAATCTGGCAGAAGAGAACCCCGATGTGCGCCAAAGCAAATACCTGGATAGCGCCAAGCGAGGCGTGATTCGCATCGGATCAATCGTTCAGAATCTGGCCGACGCAGCCAACCTGGACGAGTCCCTGGAAGCGGAGGAGCGCGAGGTCATCGACATCGCTGAGTTGCTGCAAAGCTATGTGGCCAATTGCAAGATCACTCATTCCAACTGCGAGTTCGTGCTGCGCCGTCCCGAACATCCGGTCTACGCCAATATCTCCGACTACCACATCGAGCAGCTGCTAGACAAAATCATCGACAACGCAGTGGACTTCCATCGCTCCAACAGTCCAATCAAGGTCCATCTCGACTACCAGCGCGATCAGCTTCAGATCACGGTAGCCAACCGGGGTCCTGTACTGCCCGAAAGGGCGGAGGAATCGCTGTTCGACTCAATGGTCAGTCACCGGGGGCCCCAGAATCGATTGCACTTCGGGTTGGGCTTGTACGTGGTTCGAGTCATCGCGGAACATCACGGAGGATTCGTACGCGCCATGAATCTGGAGGACGGATCGGGAGTCGCGATCGTGGTGCAGTTGCCCTGCGTGGAATCGCGGCACACGGCTACCAGCCGCACTGCAAACGGCCAGTCTGATCCTCTTCTGGCGGTCCGCCGTTCCTGAGTCAGGCGTCTGCCGACGCCCCTGGATGATATTCCGCGTCCAGGGAGATATCGGTATCCGTCAACAAATCTCCACGAGCCACAAGGCACTCAACGGCCGCCAGTACGCTACGCGCTGCGGCCGGGTACATGAATTCTGGCGTACCCACATACATACGCGGCACCATCTCCTTGATTCGATGAATACCTTGTTCCACGCAGTCGATGATCTGCCGTTCACGCTCCTTGCGATGCTCAATGAACGCACGAACGTGTGTCTGGGTATCATCGATGCAGGGACCATGGGTCGGCCAGTAAATGGCGTCATCGCGCTCTAACAGCAAATGGAGACTGTCCATGTACGCCAGCATGTCACCATCAGGAGGGGAAATGATGCTGGTGGACCATCCCATTACATGGTCCCCCGTAAACAGGGCCCGTTGTTCGCGCAATTGAAAGCACATGTGATTGGATGTGTGCCCTGGCGTGTATACGCACTCGGCGGACCAGTCGCCGCCTTCAATTACGTCGCCATGCCGCACCTCGTGATCGGGTTCGAACTCCATGTCGCCACCCTCCTCCACAGGCACCCCTTCTTCCAGCTTGCCCGCGCCGTGAGGTCCGAACGCGTAGGTGGATGCGTCCGTATGTTGCGCCAGAAGCTCGGCGCCGGGTGAGTGATCCATATGCGTGTGGGTCACGAGAATATGACTGATCCGCTCGTCGCCCAATCCGTCTATCAGAGCCTGGATGTGGGTCGGATCCGCGGGACCAGGGTCGATCACTGCCACTGCTCCGGAACCGAGAACATACGTCCCGGTACCGTAAAGCGTGAACGGGCTGGGATTCTCAGCGATGATGCGCCTTATCCCGGGAGCCACTTGGATAAGCTCGCCATAGGAGAATTCCAACTCCCGGCGATAGGGAATCTCAACTGCCATAACTGTGCTTGCTCCTCTAGCTCGTTGAGCTTAGCGCGCTAATAGAATCCACGCTAGCACTCTTGCAGCCACAATCGCCCCAGCGGCCACTATCCGTTGCAGACGCCTCGTCGCGCTGGACGTGTCGCGACTACCAACCGGTAGACGACCGCTACACTGCCCATGGACAACACATCTCCATCACGCAGCGGAACACCCCGAACCTCGACACCGTTGATCTGCGAACCGTTGGTCGCCATGAGATTGGTGAGCGCGCACTCTTGTCGGCGCAATATGCGTTCTGCATGGCACAGCTAAACCCTCTGATCATTGCGCTCGATTTCGCAATCTTCGCTGCCCCCTATCGCCACACAACCCATGCCAATGGGTAAAGTCTTCCCCCTGAACGGGGTCGCTCGGCATTAGTCCTCGGGCCTCTGCATAGTCCCGGTCATTCACCGGGACCGTTGTCCAGACGGGGCCCCTCGGTCACCCCATTCAGCACCACCAGCCGCTCGTCTTTGAGCATTAAATAACCTTCTAAATCAATTATTTGAGATACTATTTTCCCAATCTAATCGAAGTTTTCTCCAAGCATCGACACCGGGGGTCACGGTCAGCGCCAACTCCAGGTAGTATTTTGCATCGTCCGCAAGGCCAGCCCCGTACGCTTCCTGAGCGGCCTCTGCAAGGCGCTGCGCAGATCGCGACAGCATGCGCTGTGCTGCTTGGTTGCCTGGATCCAGCCGATCCACCTCACGCAGCAAGGCCACCACATTGCCATTTTGCGGCTGCGTGATGAAACCCTGGGCGAACAGCTCCCGAGCCTTGCCGAGGTGTTCGGCAACCGTATCCCGGCGCAAAATCTCCTGTTCCACACTCGCTCTCATGTCGTTAACTGCAACTGAATCCAGCCCCACGCCACCGGCGCGATCCACCACGGCGGTAGCCGCCTGCACGTCTCTGTCCTGCAGCAAAGCGGCAAGCCTGGCGCGCAACTGGGAGACGATTTCATCCAGCCCCTGGGCCGCAATGACATCATCCGGCCTAATCGCCAGCACACGATGGTAAAACTCCGCCGCGTTCTCACCCACTGGGTTGACCAGCGCGCCGGCCGCCCGATAGGCGCTTGCTTGCTGCAGTAGATCGTCGATGGTCGCGCGGATTGTAGTGGCTTGCTGGATCTTTCCGCGTACACCATCGAGTTCGGGATAGGTAGCGTTGGCAGCAGATGCACGGTCTAGAAAATTGATGGCCTCGTCGACCTGGCCTTGGTCCGCGGCGCTGGCAGCGAGCATTGCGTAGTGTTCAGCAAGCGCATCGAGTTCCTGACTGGCCACCGAATGTCCGGGAGCCAACCGAAGCACTTCCTGATACGCCTGGATGGCGGCACTCGCCGACGGGATATCCGAGAGACCGTGACTACGCAGCAGTGCCTGGGTGCTGCTTAGCAGCTGCTCCGCGTGGCGATGATCATCAACTTGCTCGGACAGGTCGCTCCAAACCGCATCATCGGGGAAGGCTGCCATGGATTCGGCCAGTTTGGTTTCGGCCAACTCAAGATTTTCCTGCTCCAGCGCTTCGAGTACCGCGTTTTCCCACTGAGCCGCTAAACCAGCAACGGCTTCAGCCGCCCCCAAGTGGTTGGCGTCGAGATTCAAAACGCGGCGATAGCTCGCTACGATGCTACCCAGGCTCTGATTCGGATCCTGATGCAGCGACTGAGCCGCACTCCAAGTTTCCTGAACTTCGGGATTCTCCGCCATTCCGGCGACTTCCAGAGCTTGTGAAATGAGCTGCGGCTGCTCCACCACCACGTAGCTTCCCGCCCCCACCACCGTGAGCAGAAGCAGAGCGTACAACGTCAGACGACCGAAGCGGCGTTTGCGGTGCCGTCGAGAGTGCAGATCCGCGCGCGCGGAATCCCGCACGGTGGTCAGCACGTTTTGGCCTACGGCACGAATTTCCCGAGTGCTTACCACATTGGAGCGAATAGTGGCGTTAGGTAGGGTGGCCGCCTGACTGATGTTGTCGAGCGCACGGCCCAGCTCCTCGCCGGATTGATAGCGTTGCTCGAGCTTCTTGGCCAGGCTTCGGTCAATCACTCCTTGAAACGCATTGAGGTAGTTGGGCAGTCTGGGCACCGACTCCTGCAGGTGTTTGATGCCAATACTGACAGCTGTATCCGCCTTGAATGGCACGTCTCCGGTGAGCACGCGGTAGAACACCACGCCAAGGCTGTAGAGGTCTGAACGCCCATCGAGTTCCTTGCCGGATGCCTGCTCCGGGCTCATGTACTGAGGCGTCCCCACCACGGTGCCAGCCCTGGTAATGGTGGGTTTTGGGTCGACTAAACGGGCAATACCGAAGTCGGTGAGCACCGCACTGTCGTCTTCGCGAAACAGGATGTTCTCGGGCTTGATATCTCGGTGCACGAATCCTCTGGAGTGTGCGTAATCCAGGGCCCTACCGATGTCCTTGATGACTCCGACCAGACTCCGCAAATGCATGCCACGATCCAACCGCTGATTCAGATCGCCGCCGCGAATGTACTCTAGCACCAGGTACAGATAGGCCTCGTGGGCGCCTACGTCATAGACCTGAACGATATTAGGGTGCGTCAGCCGCGCGTTGATCTGCGATTCCTGCAGGAAGCGCTTACGAAAGTTATCGTCGGTGGCGTATTGCGCGGACACCACCTTCAAGGCTACCAGGCGTCCGAATTGCTTCTGCACGGCCAGATAAACGCGCGCCATTCCGCCGCGGCCTATCTCCCTTTGTATTTCGAAACCCGGGAGCTCCACTAGGACTCTTCAAGTCGTAAGACCTGAATCTCCCCCTCGACCAGATTTCCGAGCACAAACCGGCCGTTTACCACGATCTGCTGGCCGTCAAGCCGCGCAGCCAGTCCGGCTCCGTGAGCGAGGCCGTTGATGCACTCGTCACTTTCGAACATCCACTCCTTCTCAGAAAGCCTCAACGTGCAACGAGGATTGGCGCGGAGCGGCTTGCTGAAATCCAGTCCACCCTGCTGCCAGTGTTGCAGAGCCATGGTTCCGTCGGGGCTCTCCTTGACGCCATACCCGTGCATGAGGTCTTCCGAAAACTGACCCTGATAGACTGTACCGTCGCGCCAGTAGAATACGCCCAGGCCGGAGCGCGCGTCGTCAAAAAAGGTACCTACGTAGCGGTTGCCATTGACAAATTCGAGGACGCCGCGCCCGCTCTTGCGTCCGCTGACAAACTCACCCACATATCGGCGGCCGTCGGGCCACGCAAAGCTGCCCTCTCCGTGTAAAACGCCGTCGGCAAACTCACCGCTGTAACGCTCGCCTGTGCTCCACGCGAACTCCCCGCGACCCGTGCGTCTGCCTTCGGAAAACTCACCCGCATAGCGATCCTGGTTGGCCCAAGTGAAGCTCCCCGTCCCGTGCATTTTGTTGTCCACGAACCCGCCTTCGTATAGATCGCCATTCGACCAGCGGAGTATGCCGCGACCCTGACGCTTGTCCGCCACAAAGCTACCCTGGTAGGTGCGTCCATCCGGCCAGTAATACACACCCTCACCTTGCATTCGATTCGCCACGAACTGGCCCTCGTAGCGGTGGCCGTCGGCCCAGATGTAAACGCCCTGCCCGGTGCGCATGTCGTCCGCAATCTCGCCTTCGTAGACATCGCCATTGTCGAGTTCGATACGCCTGACAGCCGCCATGGCCGCTGGGAGGCCGAGCGCTAGGATGAGGAGCCACAGCAGTGGACGTTGGAGAGCGGGTGGCAAGTTCAGTAAACTCCGTAAAACCGCGCCTACATTAATCTAATTGAATCATCTTTTCTTTTTTGGTTCCTGCATGGCCATCGGCGCGTGCAGCGGCTTTCTCGGTGGTCTGCTGGGGATCGGGGGCGGGGTGGTGATCGTGCCGGCGCTGATCCTGCTATTCGATGGTTTCGGGATCCTGCCGTCAGGCTTGGTCACCATAGTGGCCGTGGCCACCTCGCTTGCCTGCATTGTCTTCACTTCGCTGGCAGCGGCTTACGCGCAGATCCGCCGGAATATGGTGGATTGGCGGGTAGTACGGCGCTGGACCGGATACCTGTTAGCCGGCAGCTTCCTTGCCGGCTCGGTTGCCGAGACCTTATCGGTCACCGTGTTTCGAAGCCTGATCGGTTGCTTTCTCCTGTTCGTGGCCGTTGTCATGCTAACCAGTTGGAAGCCAAGTGCACACCGGCGCTTTCCTGGTCTAGCCGTGAGCGCGGGTTTGGGAAGCCTGGGCGGACTGATTTCCGGTATTGCCGGGATCGGCGGAGGCAACGTGGTGGTGCCCACGCTGGTGTATTTCAATATTCCCCTGCATCGCGCCACCGCAACCTCTAGCGCGCTGGGTGTTCCGATTGCCACAGCCGGCGCCCTTGGTTACATCGCAACCGGCTGGAGCGAGCCCGCACTTGGGCAGATTAGTGTACTCGGCTACGTCTACCTACCAGCCCTTGCTGCTATCGTTGCAGCCACGCTTGTAGCCGCCCCATTAGGCGTGCGGGCTGCCCACGCCCTGGATCCCGGTCCGCTCCGGAAGATTTTTGGAGGGCTGCTGGTGCTAGTCGCTACGCGCATGCTCTACATGGCGCTCGTCGCGTAGCAGTCAGCCCAGGTTGCGCAGCTGGATCGCATCTGAATTTTTCTCCGCAAGCACGTCGGAGATCACCACCACCTTGTCTTCCGGCAATAGTCCTTCACGATCGCGCAATATGTTCAACGCACGCTGAAGGGTCTTTTCCGGCTGGCTGGAAAATGCCACGCGATGACTATGTACCGCACGATTGAGGGCTAGCCGGCGACGCGTCTGACTGTGGTTGGTGAATGCGAATATGGGGACTTTCTGCGGGCGCGCGCTGGTCACTAGATCGGCCATGATGCCACGACGCGTGATCACGACAATCCCGGCGGCCTCGATGTCTTCGGCCAACCCTACCGCGTTATTGGCGATGTGTTGTTTGTCGCTTTCGGCCACCAGCTGGCTTTCGTAGCCTAAGCCCGGCCATCGCTCGGACTGCTGAGCGATCTCATCGAGTTGCTCCACACAGCGAACCGGGTGCTTCCCCACGCTCGTCTCGCCTGAGAGCATGATGGCGTCTACCCCTTCGTAGATCGCATTGGCCACGTCCGTCACTTCCGCTCGCGTGGGGATGGGGTTTTCGATCATGGACTCGAGTAGGTGGGTCGCCACAATGGAGCGCTTGCCTCCTCTTGCGCAGGAATGAACGATGCGCCGTTGTACGTTGGGCAGATCGGCAATGTTGGTTTCAATACCGAGATCGCCACGCGCTACCATGACGCCGTCCGCGGCCCCCACGATTTCGCGCACATTGGTCACGCCTTGCTGATCTTCAATTTTGGCGATGATCTTGATGTTCTTCGCTTTGCTACCAAGCACCCCGCGAAGCTCCTCGATGTCTGCGGCAGAACGAACAAACGACAGAGCGATGAAATCCACGTCGTGGGACACACCAAAAGCGATGTCGTTCCGGTCTTTGGCGGTGATAGCAGGCAGGTTCACGCGCACACCCGGCAAATTCACGTGTCGTCGGCTGCCTAGCGATCCACCATCAAGCACCTTGCAGCGCATGCGAGGACCCTCTTTCTCCAGCACTTCGAAGTTGATCAAGCCATTGTCCACAGTGAGCTTGCTGCCCACGTGAAGGACGTCGATGAGCTCGTGATAGTCGATGAGAATCGAGCTACGCTCGACGTCTTCCGGCAACACGCTGATGCTCACCTCGTCGCCGGCAGCCAGATCCATTGGTTCGTTGATCTCACCGGTACGGATTTCCGGCCCTTGTGTATCCAGCAGGATGGCGACGGGATATTTCACTTTGCGATTGAGCGTTTTGATCCAGTTGATCACTTTGGTCGATGACGCGTGATCGGCGTGCGACATGTTCAGCCGCACGATGTTCATTCCAGCCTCACTCATTGCCTGGAGCTTCGGAAAGTTGGCTGTTGCCGGACCTATGGTGCAGATGATTTTGGTGCGGCGTCGCATCATGTCCCTCTGGTAGGTTAGCGGGTAGACTTGTTTCGCAGCCAGCGCGAAGTCTATGGGAGCCGGCGCCGGGTCGCCAGAACTTATCCAGCACCATGGGCACCGACGCGGCCGGCAACACCTGAGGTCGCCAATGAGCCGGAAAGAATCGCTGCAGATGGGGCTGCTTGAAGCGGTCATCGACTAGACACAACACACCTTTGTCCGCAGGGCCGCGCAGCAGTCGCCCAGCCACCTGCAGCACCTTGCTCATGGCTGGCTGATGGTACGCCACAGCGGCGCCTGATTCGTCCTGGGCATCGAAATACGCGGCCAGAGCCTGGCGTTCGACATCCGGGGGTGGCAGCCCGATGCCCACACACACGACGCCCGCCAGCGACGATCCCGTCGAACCCGTAATATTCACCGACTCCGCAAACATGCCCCCAAGCACCACGAGCCCTACCACCGGCTGCCCGGTGGCATCAAAGCTCTGCAGGAATTGCTGTTGAGATTGCACATCCATGCCGGGCTGCTGTGCGAGCCACCGAACCTCGGGGTAACACGCGCCAAGCTGCTCAGCCGCGCTGGCCAGGTACGCATAGGAAGGGAACGCCACCAGATAATGCCCGGAGCGGGCGCTAACCACTCGATAGATCAGCTCGGCAAGTTTCGCCAGGCTGCTCGCCCGCTGGTGGTAGTACGTGGGTACATCGTCGACGATGCACACCGCCAGCTGATCCGCCGAGAACGGACTGCCGGCGCGGTCAGACGGCCGCCCCCCCATACCGTGCAACCGCTGGTAAAGGGACAGCGGCGACGCGGTTCCTGAAAATCGCACGTGGGCGGCAAATCCATCACAGATCTCGGCCAGATAGGCGCCCGGATCTAAGTGCGCCATGCGTACGGCAACCGGCGTAGCTCGACCGCGCGGCGCGCCGGCCCGGCTGGCAACGTGAACGCAATGTTCAGCGTCATACCATGCCTGTGCGCGCACCCAGCGTATGCAGTCGAAGCAGGCAGCCTGAGCGTGAGGATGCGCGGACAGATCCACCTCACTCACGGCAATATGCTCCACCAGAAGCAACGCAGCACGCAGCAGCCGGGCCGGTTGTTCCACTACCATCTCACTGCCGTCGCGGGGCAGGTCCGCGGCGCGTGCCAGCTCGCGTAGTTGTCGGTCTACCGCTGCCAGCCGGCGTCGCAGCGCCGCAGGTACGTCCTCGTGCTGCGCATCGTGAAAGCGATCACGAATCAGCTCGACGCTCAGCATCTGGCGCGCCCGTGTGCTGAGTTGGTGACATTCGTCGATCAGCAGCACCATCTTGTCATCGCCCGCAAATCGTTGAAGTCGAACCATGGGATCGAACACGTAGTTGTAATCGCCGATGATCACGTCCGACCAGTATGCGGCGTCCAGCGACAACTCGAACGGACACACCCGATGAGCCAGTGCTACCTCAACCAGCGCTGCTTTCGTGATCATTCCCCGGCCGAGCACATCGCGAAGCGCATCGTGTACCCGGTCGAAGTATCCTCGCGCGAACGCACAGTCGCCGCTGCAGTCTTCGTTGACCCAGGCGCAGGCGGTTTCTCTAGCCGTTATCTGCACTATTCGCAGGTTGCCATGGCGCGGATCGAGGCGCTGCAAAGCTTCCAGAGCCGCATCAGCGCCGGTGGAGCGGCTGGTGAGATAGAAGATCCGTTCCTGTGGTGTCAGCGAGAGCACCTTCAGCGCCGGATACAGCACACCCATGGTCTTACCGCTGCCCGTCGGTGCTTCCAGCAACAGTTGCTCGCCATCGCGCAATGCGCGATACGCTCGCTGCACCAATGCCCGCTGATGTGCCCGATAGTCCGGATAGGGAAATTTCAATCTGTCGATGGCTTCATTACGCGCTTCGAGATGGGCAAAGTGCGCGACTAACCAGGCCTCGTACCAGCGCAAGGTATCGGCCAGGAACGCTTTGAGTTCGTCATCCGAGCGTTCCCGCTCCCAGACGCTAGTTGCCAGGGTGTCGGGGTGCACGTAGATCAGCTTGAGGGTCCAGCGTGGCAGGCTGTTCGCTGCCTCGCGCGCAGGCGGCAAGGACAGCTCGCTTGCCAGCAGCGCACCGTACAGTTCCAGTTGCGCCCAGTGCACGCTGGCATACTGGGCGTAGGCGCGGTCATGGTCGCCGCGTGTGGTCTTGTACTCCTCGACGATGCGCGCGTCGACATGACAGCCATCGATGCGGCCAGCCAACGAATGCTGGTGCCCGGCGAGGGTGACATCCTGCCGCACCGAGCGCTCACGCTCATAGCCTTCGGGCTTATCGCGCTGTAGTTTGCGCTGAGCGGCTATCCCCTCCTCCGGCCGCGTACCGCCCTCGACGCGCTGATGCAGATCCCCGCGCCGATGCACAAATTCCGCCAGATGGGTGACCGGCAGTCGCCGGGTCATGCCGTGTACTTCAGCATGCGAGCCGGCATGCTCAAGCCCTGCAACGCCTTGAACCACACTCTCTGCGCGGGTTGCAGCTGATCGGTCGGGCCTTTGACCTCCACGAACTCGAAGCCACCTTGCGAGCCAACCACGAACAGGTCGGGAAAACCCACCCGGGCACGGGGCAAGTTTTCCAGCGCGTAGCGGGCCAACCGATGCAGCTGCGATTCGGGAACCGCTTCGAGCAAGGCATCCAGCAACTCTGGGGACATCACGCCCCAGTGCACCAGTCGGTTGCTGATGGAACGCTTGGCGTTGAATGTTGCCCGAACCGTGCGGGCAAAGCCGCTGGCAAGCTGCTCCTCTCGACACCCCATGGCCGTCTGTCTGGCCGCACAGAAATCGTCCCAAAATAGATCAACCGGGGCCAACTGAAACGGATTAACGAAAGCACCCGGCGCGTCGGTAAAGATCACGGGCCAATAGGCAAGCCCCGCCAGAGACAGGGGTAGAGCATTCTCCACATGCCATGCCCGATCGCCTTGCCGTGCCAGCTCTTCAATGGCGTGCTGTTCCACGCGCGGGGGGCTGGGGCGCGCCAGGGGCACGCGCGTAGTCGGGATGTCGCAGCGCGCGCGAATGCCGAAACGCTCGGCAAAGTCCTGCTCTGCAGCTGACCACGGCTCGGATTGAATGGACGCAATCAGAGTTGCCGCTTCCGAATCCCTGCCCTGCCCTTTGAGCAACCGCACTCGGCGTTCCCTCGCGGGGTGCAAGGTGCTGTCCTCATAACAAGCCAACGCGCCCGCCACATCGCCCTGGCGCTCGTAGCGGCGCCCTAGCCGATTGAGGATCTTGGCAGCCACGCGCTGATGCAGCCGGCTTGGCCAACCCGCCTTATGGCATGCGGTGAGCTCACGCAACACATGGGGAACGATGGCCTCGATCTCCCCGCCGCGTCGGGCTAGGCTGGCGAGCGCCAGCAAGCGCAGATACAGGTCGAGGGCTGTGCGCGCGGCGAACTGGCGTTGGCTGCGACACAGCTCATAAGGTTCGTAGTTGGACAGCCCAAGATCCCGCAGCACGAAGGTGCTCAGGTCCTGACGCGCATCACCGAAAAACAGCACCTGCAATCGGAAATAGACCTGATAGCGAGCCACACAGACCCATGGGTATTGCCGAGCTACTTGTCGGACGATCAGCTCGTCCGGATAAGAGCTGATGCAATGGGCCACGCGTTGGGCTTTTCCGGCGACCTCGGCAGCAGACACGGAAGGAAACAGCGCAAGCAACTCCTTCTGGGTGAGCAATCCAAGCAGCCCATCTGCCGGTACGGGCCCATTAATCTCTACCAGTGTGGCAGCTTGCAGTTCGCGCAAGGCGCAATCCAGATCGACTACTTCCGGGTAGCGCAACCGGTCGATGCGCACCCATGGTCCCTTGCGCCCCAACAGGCGCGCAAACAACCGCAGCGCATCGGGGGAGAGCCGTTGGCAGCCGTGCAGATAGGATTGCTCGTCGGGCTGCAGCAGATCCCCATAGTGACGTTGGACATGCCCCATCAATTGCCGCACATTGTCCGCATAGTAGTCGGGCGGGGGCGGTTGGCGTGCAACCAGTTTCGGCACGATGGGCGGCCTGTTGATGCGGGCTGTGCGATGGGATTATAGAGGAGTCTGTATGTATGTACAGTAGTCGCCCATGAAGGTTCATGACTACTGCATCTGCACCACCGTGGGCGCCAAGTCACTCAAGGCGCTGCTGGAGGCTAGTAGTCGCGGCCGCTATCGTGATGATCACCCGTGGTTGGTAGCCAAGGAGCATCTCGACGCCGCCACGGCGGCTGGCGAATCTCTGGCGATCCTGTTCGCCACGAGCCAGCCCTCCGAGTTCTCTCACTGGGGTATGCTGCAGTCCATCGACGTGTTCGAGTTACACCGGGGCCAGTGGGAAACCCAATGTGCATTTACACCCCTGCAGCCGGTCAATCCGATCTGGTGCGCCATAGACAGCGTGTTTTTGAAGCCCAGCGACATCCAACTTCGCCGGGAGGCGCTGGAAGGTATTCATCAGCACCGCTACGCGCTAACGGAAGGGGAAATTCACCCCTACGCCATATGTGAAACGCCCGCTTTCATAACAGCGGGCGTTGAATCAGGGCAACAGGGTTAGGCGGCGCCTTTTTCGGGGTCTGAACCGCCCATGGCTGGGCTTGCAGACTTGGGTTCGCCATGGATGCGCAGCCACACTTCTTTGCGATGTACGGCAGCCCGTTTGGGGGCATCGATTCCGAGGTGCACCTGGCTCCCACGAATCTTGAGCACTTTGAGCTCAATCTCGTCATCGATCATGATCGCCTCGCCCGCGCGCCGGGTTAAAACCAGCATAAAGTCCTCGTATTCCTCATCTGCCGAGCCAATCTACCGGTTTAACCCTGGGCATTCTGTGAAGCTGATGCAAGTTCTTAGTCTGCGGAGCGCTGCCACGGGGGCGAAACGTGACTCCGTTAACGATGCGGGAGGCCATAATCCGGGCACTACTCCACTTCACGCTCGTCGTCGGCGTTTTCCAGCAGCTTTTTGGATATTGGTTTTTTGACCGGGGCACCCAGCTCGCGGAATTGTTCCACCTGCCGTACCAGATTGCCTTTACCGCTAGCCAACTTGCCGTAGGCTGACTGATAAGTGCGCTCGGCCGTTCCCAGTTGCTTGCCAAGCAGATCCATCTCATCGATGAGCCCGCGCAATTTATCGTACAGCGCACCGGCGCGTCGGGCGATCTCCTGCGCATTACGATTCTGCTTTTCGAACCGCCAGACGTTGTGAATGATGCGCAAGGTCATCATCAATGTAGTTGGGCTCACGATCACAATGCGTTTGTCGAACGCTTCCGTGAACAGCTTGTGCTCATGCTGCATCGCCAACGTGAAAGCCGATTCGATAGGAATGAAGAGCAGCACAAAGTCCAACGAGCGCACGTCGCTTAGGTGATCATAGTCCTGTTCCGATAGCCGCTTGATGTGACCGCGAATGCTGCTTAGGTGCTGCTTGAGCGCCTGGTCGCGGGATTCTTCCGACTCCGCTGATAGCGCTTGTTCGTAGGCCACCAGCGAGACCTTGGCATCTACGATCACATCCTTGCCATCCGGAAGACGAATCAGCACATCGGGTCGTTTCAGGTCGCCCGCCTCGGATCGCTGGGCAGCCTGTGGAAAATACTCATAGCCGGAACGCAGGCCGGACTCTTCCAGCACCCGTTCCAACACAATCTCGCCCCAGTTCCCTTGGATCTTCACGTCCCCTTTCAAGGCCTTGGCAAGATTCTCTGCCTCGGTATTGACGCGCTCGCTGGCCTGTTGAAGATTTCGCACCTCGCTGAGCAACGAGGCGCGCTCCTTGGTATCGGTGTGGTACACCTCTTCCACCCGCTTGCGAAAATCGACCATCTGCTCCTTGAAGGGCGAAAGGACGTTGGCAAGACGCTCCTGATGGGTGGCACCCTGCCGTTCGAAAATCTTATTCGCTAGCAGCTCGAACTCGCGCTTGAGGGTTTCGCTGGATTCGCGAAACAGCGCCTCCTTTTCTTCAAATGACCGGTTGATCTCTTCGAGCCGAGCTTCCAGAGCCGCCTTGTTAGCCTGATGCTCCGCCACCTCGGCCGTCTTCTGCGCCAACTGCTCAGCGGCTGTGCGCTGCTGTTCCTCCAACAACTCCAGACGGCTCTGCAGGCGGGTCAACTCCCGGGTGCGCAGCTCCAGACGCTCATCGAGCAACTGCCGCTCTGCGCTGTTCTGCTCCGCCTGGCTGGTGAGTCCGGCTTCAAAAGCACGTCGGGTTCGTAAGTTCAGCAGCCTGATACACAGGGCGCCGGCAACCACGACGCCGGCGAGGAACAGGCCCACAGCAACCAGCAATGTCTCGGCCGTCCATGGAGCCCACGCCGCGATGACTAGTCGTTCTCCCGTGCCGCCACGGCTGCAAAATCGGGCGGACGCTTTTCAAGAAATGCGTTCACTGCCTCTTTGTGTTCCGGGGTTGCAAATGCCTTCTGCAGCATCTCGCCTTCGCGCGCCATCACCGCATTCAGATCGGTTGCCGATCCGTTGGTCGTCAGCAACTGCTTGATCCAGCGCGCTTGATTGGATGGATTGGCAGCCATCAGACCGGCCAGCTCGCGGGCTTTACTCATCAGCTCGTCAGCAGGCACCACGTGGTCTACCAGTCCGAGCTCATGGGCTTCGGCCGCCGGATACAGGCGCCCAGTGAGACACATCTCGTTAGCTGCACCGAATCCGAGCCGCTGCACCAGGAAGTGGGAGCTGGCGAGCTCGGGCACCAGCCCCATGCGAACGAAGGCTAGAGCGAATTTGGCCTGCTCGGACGCCACGATGACATCCATGGGCAACATCATGGTGACACCGATACCCACGGCAGCCCCGTTAACGGCAGCGATCATCGGCTTGGCATCCCTGACTACGCTAACCCAGTTGGTCGACGCAGGCTCTTCGGTATCGGCAGGCTGGCCGTCCAGACGAGCCTTGAAGCCCTGCTCGATGTCCAATCCGGCGCAGAATCCGCGCCCCTCTCCGGTGACAATGATGGCTCCGATGCTGGAGTCGTCATTGCAGGCCTGCACCGCGTGACCCAGCTCCTGACTCATCTGGCCGGTCCAGGCGTTCATGCGCTCCGGGCGGTTCAACGTCAGCGTGGCGATGCCGTCGTCCACATCCATCTTGATCTGTTCGTAGTCCACTCTCACCTCCGATTTCTCACGCGCATTAGTATGCGCCAATTACTCCCCGATGCCACATCGGAGCAGCGCCATTGGAGCGCGCCACGGGCAGCCGAGCAACCCGATAGCGATCCAGGATTCTGCGCGTCAGACGCCGTTATAGCCAACCTGCGCTGCTACAATTGCTCGACCCGCGGCGTGCGGCGCATACGCACGCCGACCTCAACAACCACACATCTGGAAAACCCACATGCAATCCGTTTCTCACCGTTTGCTCGTCCCCGCCCTGCTCTTCCTGATGGCCACGGTCCAGGCAACAGCCCATGCTGACGTTGGCGCGGCTATTGCCGCCGCCATGGAATCGGACACACGAACTGCCACGGAGAAGGCGCGGGACCGGAACCGAAAACCGGCCGAGACCCTGGAATTTTTTCGTCTGCACGACGACATGCGCGTACTCGAACTGGTGCCCGGCGGAGCCTGGTACACCAAGCTGCTGGCGCCGGTGCTGGCGACCAACGGCAAGCTGCTGGTAGCTTTAGGCACCCAAGGCGTGGAACGCCTGCAAGAAAGAGGCGCCCTGACCAGCGTTGAGATTGTCGAGGTGGACGGAAACTTCACCCCTGCCGAAGGCACTCGACGGTTCGATCTGCCAGGCCTGCGCATGCACACATCCAATATTGACCTGGTGCTGACTTTTCGAAATCTGCACAACTTCACCCCTGATGGCCGCCAAGCTCTTAATACAGAGGCATTTCGCGTGCTGAATTCAGGCGGCTACTACGGCGTGGTGGACCACACCCGCCGTCACATGCAGCCAGACGACAATGAAAACTGGCGCCGCATGGACCCGGTGGCGATGATCAAGGAAATCGAAGCGGTGGGCTTCGAGTTCGTGGATTATTCCAACCTGCACCATCGCTACGACGACGAACTGGTATATGAAGTTGGGCGCCGCTCGGTCAGTGGCAACACCGATCGCTTCACCCTGTTGTTTCGCAAACCCGAGACACGTTAGCGGCGGCTGGCTCGTCCCATTGCCACCTGGCACCGGGTTTGCGTTGAACAACCTGCCGACGACGAGTCTATCGAACTCGTCTACGGCTGGATCAAGGACGATCTGCAGTACTGCGGCTATCCCGAACGCCCCTTATAGCCCAGGAGTTCGCGTGCAGCATCTCCGGGCTGCAGGTAATATGCGCCCCGTGCCCAGGTGTTGGAACTGGTAGACAAGCTGGATTTAGGTTCCAGTGTGCTTTGCACGTGCGAGTTCGAGTCTCGCCCTGGGCACCAACTCCCGTCTAAGCCGTTCCCTACCAGCCATGGTCGGCCACATAGCCGGCCTCGACGAGGACGTCGCCGGCGATGCGCTTGAAACGCTCTTTCTGCCTTGGCGACCAGGACTTCCAGCGCTCCACGGAGCGGAATTCCTTGGGCTTGTCGACGTGGTCCCACCCGTGGCTGTCGACGTAATCCGACGACCCTCTCAGGGGGTGGTCGGCAATCTCATCGAATCGATACGTGTCGGGATCGAGCCCAGTCGCGGAGAACACCGATTTCAGCACGCCCGACGGGTCGGCGACCAGGTCTTCGTACCGGTATAGCGGGTAGTCCAGCGACAGCATGTGATGGGCTGCGTCCCGCCAGTCGGCTACGACGCGCTCGAAATCACGTCCGGGCCAACTCTTCATCGTAGACGCCACCAGATCGCGGCCGTCGCGCAGCAGCATCAAGCACTTCTCATGGGGAAACATCAGCGCGAATTGCGCCAGGTGAGTGGCGAGCGGCACCTTCATGAGCAATCGTTTGCCCGGGGTCATCTGCGCGTGCAGGTAGCCAATGAACGCGGAACCGATCAGGCAGGCGAAGTCGTGCTGTGCAAAGCGTTCCTCGTTCTGCGGGTACTTGGCAATGAAGTCGCTCTGAAGATCGCCGATCTGCTTAGCGCAATGCAACAGCGGCATTTCCCAGATCAGGTTCGGATACGATTCCACGTCAGGATGTGCGGCCAGCAGCCGGCCGAAGTAAACCGTACCCGACCGAGGCATGACCCCGTGAACCAATATCGCGGGTGCGCAGTCGGTGCCTCTGATCGTTCGGCTGGCGTCCAGCATTTCGGCTGACAGCGCCTCAAACGGGCCGTCGACGTAAGAATCCGGTTGCCATGCCAGACGGGCTTCCCGCACACCACGGCGCAGCGCCGCTCGCAGGCGTCGAAACGTCGATTTATTCATGCGGCCATCACGGCTGAATAAGAGTGACGAGCCGGCGTCGGGCGGATATTGCTCGGCATATGGACGCAACAAATATGGCTATTGTTTTGACGGTATCGCACACGGTGATGGCCTTCAGGTGATTGTAGTACCTCGCTTTGCGTCGCTGTGTGCTTGATTGCGCACGGTTGGCACTTAGGCGCACCGAGCCTCGCGTCAAGCTCGGGTCAGCTCCATGTACCCGGGCGGCTGCTCATGACCCACGAACGTCTTGCCCAGCTCTTCGTAGTGTCGGTACGAAATGAGCGCATGGGTGGCCGACTGATGGGCGTCGCGTAGCTTCCGCTCCAGCGGGCTGTCCATTCGGCTGCCCGTGGTGCCCGCTGTGTTGTTGAGCATGCTGACCACCTCTCTGCAGGACTGCGCCGCATGAGCGCAGGCCAATAGCGCAGGCCAGAAGTACTCCCATTCGGGGGCCAGACGACCGCCGTCGGCCGGCAACGGGCCCATATGGGCTTCCAGCCGATCCTGGGTGTCCAGCACATAGGTGCGTGCCGATAGGTATTGTGCCTGCGCCTCACCGATTCGATATTGAATCTGAGCCTGATCCTTTAGCTTGGAGACCAGCCCCCAGGGCGTTTTCTCGGTGGCAAGCTCGATGAACGAATCGATGGCGCCGCGGCAGACACCCAATGCCACCGCCGCCTTGTTGTAGACGGCGTGGGTCGGGTTGCGATAGGTGGGATTCGACCAGGTCTCGCTGGGCGCCAACGAACGAAACGGGAGCAGATGCTCAGGTGGCACGTAACAATCCGCCATGAGCACGTCCTGGCTGCCCGAACCGCGCATACCAGCCGTGTCCCAGGTGTCGATAATCTCGAACTCACCGCGCGGCACCATGAACGATGCCTGAGCCGGTTCACCGGTAGCCTCGTCGTTCACCATCGGACCCATCAGATAGTTCCAGTTGGCGTTGTGGCAATTGCTGGCAAAAGAGCCCTGATAATTCAGCCGCCAACCATCTCCATCGCGCCTGGCGAGGCGCCCGGGATTGGGCCCGTTGGCCGGACCGTGCCCCGAGCAGACCACGGTATCCCATTCGTTGAAGATCTCGGTAGCGAATTCGCGACTCATACGCCGGATAACCAGCGCATTGATTTCCGATGAGATCTGCACGCACCAGCCCACCGAGCCGTCAATCGCAGCAACCGCTTCAAGGATCTCTATCTGCTCGCGTGCGCGCAGGTCTTCACCGCCGAGCTCCCGTGGTAGCGCAAAGCGATACAAGCCCTGAGCGGCCATCTCCTTGGAGGCCCACGCGGGGAGATGGCGCAGTTCCTGGGCTTCGTCACCCGCTGCCGCGAGGGTGTCCTTCATTGCCTCGATGCGCTCGAGAATCGGTGTTTTTTCGATCTCGTCTCGGCGCTTGAGAATTTCGTCGCGAACCATTTAGTGCCTCCTTCACTTGCCCCATCCATCATACTTCGTAATCGCAGCCTTCGCAGTTCGGCCGTTCGTAGCGATCCCTCGTGCGCATGGTATTCAATGCATGTTGTGGTTATTCTCGCGGTCCTTGCCCGGGTGGTGAAATTGGTAGACACAAGGGACTTAACGAAAAATTGAGCACGCGGATGGGAAACCACCGCCGTGAATGGAGTCAAATTCGGGGAAACCTCAGCAACCGGCAGGCGCCGGGTTGGTGGCAATCTCGAGCTAAGGGCCCGCTGCTCACCCAGTGGGCACAAGTGTAGAGACTTGACGGCTCCCGCCTAAGGTCGCCCGTCCCGCAAGCCGGGAGGCGATTACGGCGAAGAGAAAGTCCAGACCACAAAGCGCGGCGAAATCCGCGTGGCAGCGAAAGCTGTAGTTGGTAAGAAAATCCCTCGGAGGCAACTCCATGCCGGTTCAAGTCCGGCCCCGGGCACCAGATCGGAGAGTCAGATGAAAGCGGCAGCCTTCGGCAACAACCACAGCATCAACCTGCTGGAGACTGATGCCCCGGAGATTCCGCCGGGCTGGGTGCGGGTCGCGGTGGGATCAGTGGGCATCTGCGGCAGCGATCTGCACATGCTGCATGGAATGATGGGTGACCGTCGAGGCATCACGCCGGGGCATGAAGTGGCCGGTGTGGTGGAATCGGTAGGCGACAATGTCTCAGTTGCCACCGGCACGAGGGTCGCCGTAGAGCCCATCCACGGCTGTGGTAACTGCCACCATTGTCTGGGGGGATATCCCCAACGCTGCAAACAGATGATGCTGTTCGGCCTCACCACCAACGGCGGCATGGCGGATCTGGTGTGTGTGCCCGAGCACTGTCTGCATCCGGTTGAGAACGACATTTCCATGACCATGGCAGCGCTATGCGAACCGCTCGCGGTCTGCCTGCGCGCTCTGCGTCTGGCGAACATGAGTCCCGGTGCCCGCGTGGGCATCTTAGGGGCCGGGTCCGTGGGTCTGGTTGCCATCGTCGCAGCCCGTGCGCTGGGGGCGGCGGAGGTGTACATCACGGCCCGCCACCCCCACCAGCGGGCGTTGGCCAATGCCCTCGGGGCCACGGCTGCATTTGCCGATCGCGACGGCGCTTTCGGCGAGATCGGCGGCGAGCACCTGGACATCACCGTGGAGACGG
>CENY01066518.1_pt1 | contig 20418 bp, 18 predicted proteins | sample 356181 | NCBI WGS metagenome assembly CENY01 (sample SAMEA2619840, study PRJEB7988) | marine metagenome | isolation source: saline water (ENVO:00002010), including
TTGCCCTCAGCATTTGCGATGTACCAATCTTTACTTATCTCATTTGATTTGAGTGATTTTGTCTTCATTTTTTGCTTAGAAATTAGCCGACAATATTAGCTAATTATGACTGTGATAGTCAACTTTTAATTATTTATGAAATGACATGTGGTTTTTAACAATAGTCGAATGAACTTTACCCTTAAACTTTTTTCCAACAAAGGGTGAGTTTTTTGACTTTGAAAAGATATTGCCTTTAGAAAATTCCCACTCTTGATTTGGATCAATAATTACCAACTCAGCCGGTGTGCCAACTTTAAACAGGTCTTCATTAAATCCTATTATTTTTCGAGGGTTAACTGTTAAAAGCTTAATTACAGACAATAGATCCATTTTATTTTGATGATGCAATATTGTATTTACAGCTCCATAGCATGATTCCAAACCGATCATTCCGCATGGGGCTATGTCAAAAGTGCCTTCTTTTTCTTCAATAGTATGAGGAGCATGGTCAGTAGCAACGCAATTAATTACTCCAGTTTTTACTGCTTTAATTAAAGCGCTTCTGTCATCTTTAGATCGAATAGGAGGCGCAACCTTCAAGTTTGTATCGTAAGATGATAAGTCTTCATCGATGAAATAAAGATGATGTGGTGTTACCTCAGCACTGATCTTATTATTTTTATTCTTTAAAGTTTTGATATGATCAACTGATTTTGCTGTGCTTACATGAGGTATATGGAGTCTTGCTCCTGTAAAAATCGATAATTCTAAATCTCTAAACACCATGTTTGACTCAACAAGATCAGGACTTGCAGCTAGACCAAGCTCGGTTGACGTTTTGCCTAAGTGCATGAGTCCATCTCTTTTTAAACAATCATCCTCAGCATGATTTATAATTGGAATGTCAAACATTGTTGAATACTCTAAAGCGTTCAGCATTACACCAGAGTCACTTACTGGTAATCCATCATCGCTAAAAGCAACTGCTCCCTCTGAAATCATGGCTCCCATTTCAGCAAGCTCGCTACCTTCCTGGCCTTTTGTAATAGCTCCAATCGGGTGGATGTAGATAGGGCATTCATTGGATCTCTCAACTAAATAACGTATTACTTCAGGAGAATCAACTGGGGGTTCACTGTTTGGCATAGTGCAAACTGTGGTAAACCCGCCAGCTAAAGCAGACTCTGATCCTGTATTTAAATCTTCTTTATCTTCCCTGCCTGGCTCTCTAAAATGAGCATGTAAATCGCAAAATCCGTGGGTAATTATTAACCCTTTGCAATCAATGGTATTAACTGATTTATGAGGTGAAATTTTACCAACTGCTTTTATCAAGCCGTTTTGAATGTGAATATCGCCCTTTTTTTCAAAATTTTTTAAAGGATCAATTATGGTGCCATTCTTTAGTATTGTATTTTTTTTAAGCTTTGATATTTTCACTATTTGGGTTCCTTCTCTTGCTTTCCTCCAAGCAGTAAATAAAGTATCGCCATTCGTGATGCAACTCCATTAAGAACTTGGTCTAAGATAATGGCTTGGTCACTATCAGCTACGGCACTATCAATTTCTACACCCCTATTCATTGGTCCTGGATGCAAAATAACAACTTCTTTTTTATGGTTTTCAAGGCGCTCTTTAGTAATTCCAAAAAGGGTACGATATTCACGTATGGATGGAAGAAGACCTCCCTGCATTCGCTCTCTTTGAATCCTCAGTACATTGATGGCATCGGCCCACTCAATCACCTCATCTAAATTATAGTTGACCTTCACCCCTAAATCTTCAGCGTGAGTTGGAATCAATGTAGATGGACCACAAAGTGTCACTTCAGCACCCATTATTTGAAGACCATAAATGTTACTTAACGCAACTCTACTATGTGATATATCTCCTACAATTGCAACCTTAAGTCCTTTTAGATATCCAAATTTTTCATGCAAACTCATCATATCTAGTATTGCCTGAGTAGGATGCTCATGGGTACCATCGCCTGCATTAATAATAATCGCATCTATATATTTTGTTAGATGTAGTGGTGAACCAGGTGTTGGGTGTCTCATAACGACAGCATCAATCTTCATAGCTTCAATATTTTGAACTGTATCTTTAAAGGTTTCACCTTTTTTAAGGCTTGAGGTAGATGCTGAAAAATTTACAGTGTCAGCGCTTAATCTTTTTTGTGCTAATTCAAAACTAATTCTTGTTCTGGTTGAATTTTCAAAGAAAAGATTAACAATAGTTTTGCCTTGCAATGAGGGAACTTTCTTAATAGGTCTCTCAAGAACTTCCTTAAATCTATATCCAGTATCTATAATAGTCTGGATATCTTCACGAGGATAATTCTTTAATCCTAACAAGTGAATATTTTTCATTTGAAGTCTTTGTATTTTATTAAGCTTACTTGATCTTTCTTGTCAACTTCTTTCAGCTCTACTTTCACATGCTCTCCTTCGTGAGTAGGTATATTCGCACCAACAAAATCTGGTCGAATAGGTACTTCGCGATGACCTCTATCAACCAGTACTGCAAGTTGAATTTTCTTCGGACGACCATACGCTTGCAGCTCTTCCATTGCTGCTCGAATGGTTCTACCTGTATACAAAACATCATCCACAAGAATCAAAGTCTTATCATTGATATCGTGTTTAATATTCGTACCCTTCACTTGAGGGACCACAAATCTGTCTCTAAAGTCATCGCGGTGAAATGTAATGTCTAGCGTGCCAATTAAAACTTCTTTACCTGAGATTGCTTTAATATTCGACTGCAATCTTAAGGCGAGTGGCTCTCCACGTGAAAGAATACCAACCAAGATTAAATTATCAGCTTTCTCATTTTTTTCTAAAATTTCATGCGACAGTCGAATGATAGATCTGTTTATTGCTTTGGAGTCAAAAAAAATATTTGTAGTGGTTTTATACATAAATACTTAATAAAACGCACTGAGGAAGATTTGAAGATGAAAATAACTCTTACCTTCTCTCAGGAACGGCTTAAAGAGTTCTCAAAATTATGTATTTTATATTGATATGAAAAGATTAATTAATTTTTTTTTGAATGACATCAAGAATTTTAGAAGCTTGATAATTTTCAATCATAGGAAGGATTAAGTCTAGTTTTTCTCTTTTAAACCATTTAACCTGCTTTATTGCAAACTGATTTGTTTTGATATTGATTGTTTCTATTAGGTTCTCAAATAAAATATCGCCGTTAATGAATGAAATTATTTCTCTAAATCCAATAGAATCCATAGGGTGTAATTTTTTTGTTGGAAAATTATTAAGTACGCTTTTCACCTCTTCTACCCAACCGTTTTTAAGCATTTCAATTGTTCTTTTTTCAATTCTTTTTTTGAGGTCATCTTTATTCCAATCTAAATATATTGCAAATAAAGTAGGCAAAACTTTTGGGTCGTTTTTTTGATTTTCAAAATGCTCTGAGGGTGTCTTACCCGTACTTTTGAAAATTTCCAGCGCCCTCACCAATCTTTTTTTATTATTAACGTGAATCAATTTTGAATAATTAGGATCCACTTGCTCTAGCTCAGATAGCATATTCTTAGCTTCACCGTGCTCATATCTTTTTTCTAAATGTTCGCGGATTTTTAAATCAGAAACACTACTCTTGAATATACCTTTTGAAATAGCTGAAAAGTAGAGTCCAGATCCGCCACAAATAATAGGTCTTTTATTTCTTTTTTTTATCAGGTCAATTGTATCAAGCACCATTTTTGCGTATTCACCTGCATTGACTATTTCTGTAAGAGATTTTACCCCAATTAAGTGATGCGGAATTTTTAAAATCTCATCCAAGGAGGGTTGAGCGGTGCCAATGGGGATATCTTTGTATATCTGCCTTGAGTCCAAGCCGATGATTTCACCATTAATCTTTTTTGCTAGTTTAATCGCTAATTTTGTTTTTCCGCTAGCAGTTGGACCTAGTATGGCTGGAATTGGTTCCATTTGAACTTAATGTAACGATTTAAGTTAATTTACAAACCAAGTTCATTGAACCTTTTTTTAATTTCTTTATAATCAATTTGATACAAAATTGGTTCTTGGTTTGGGGTGATAAATGGCTCATCTGTTCCAAACAATCTATTAATTAATTCAATCATCTCAGAGACGTTAAGAACATCTCCATGCTTAATACATGCTCTTTTACTGAAGCTAAGTGCAATTAATGTTTCATTAGAGAAATCTTTTTTTGACGCCGTAGAAAAATCGTTCAACATTTTTGATATTACTGAATCTTCATCCCCCCAAGGCATATCGGAAGGAATTGACTCAAGGACGATACTTTTATTTTCAAGCTTTCTAATTGTAAAACCTATCTTGTTCATAAAAGGTAAAATATCAAGAAGAGTTGATAATTTTGCAGAAGAAAGCTTTAGCTCTTTCGGAAAGAGCAAGGTTTGCGAAGACGAAATGCCAAGTTTAAATGATTTGACGGCATCATCAAATAGTATTCGTTGATGGGCACGTGCTTGGTCGATGATAACTAAACCTGATACTGTGGATGAAGCTATGTAGCTATTGTCCAGTTGCCAAACCTTATTCAGATCAATGTTATCACTGGATGAAATATTATCTGAAGTTAATTTTGAGACATAATCTTTAGCTCTTTTAATTGCTTGTGTAAGATTTTCAGCCATTAGATTTAATTATGTTGTGAACATTATCAATTATTTTTTTATGCTGGACACTGGATTCTTTTAAGTGATTATCCAACTTTTTTAAAATTTGGAGCTTCGATTTTTTGTCATCGAAATCTCTTAGGTTGATTAAGACATTCATTGAAGCGCCTTTGAGTCCAGCATAGGCAGACTCCGCAGCTACCGCAATATCACTTATTGAGTTAGGATTGCTATTTTTACATAGATCAAAACATAGGTTCAATACTTTTGTACATAGTTTTACAATTTCAAAAGGGACATCAATAGCGAGTCTTATAGCCTTTTTCATGGACAATTCTTTATTTTCTTTTTCTTTTGCATTGGAATCAGGCAGCTTGTTTGCTTCAATAATTGCTTTGAATGCGTTGGTGTCATTATCGATCAATATCAACAATTCATCTTTTAATATTTGTGCCTTTTCCCCCGTTTTACTCATCTCAGGTTTTGAATCAAAAAATTCTTTTTTGTCATAAGTAAGGGAAGCTACCATAGAGCAAAGGGATGCGCTCAAAGATCCCAATAAAGCAGACACAGATCCGCCGCCAGGAGCAGGTGAATTTTGAGATACCTCGTTTACAAAGCTGTTTATGTCGAGATCAACTAATTTATCTGATTCAATGTTAACGGCATATTCAATTATTTTTATTTTTGGATCAAATGGAACTATGTCATTGAGACCTAATGATTGAATTGCAATTTCAATGATTTCATTTGTTGAAACTCCTAAAGAAGCGTTTTGTTTTTTAAGGTAAAATCTTCCAGCATCAAGCATTGCCTCTAAGGGAATTAGTCCAACCAATTCGCTTCCTGTTACTCGAGCACCACGATCGGAAGCAAGCTTACAAACCGCATCAAATACGTCATGTATTGTGGATATTTTATAATTGTTAAAATTTATAGATATTTGAACCCTATTATATTCTTTAACATACCAACCAACAGCCTTAACATCCTTGAACATACCCTTTGTTTTTATGGGTGAACCATCTTTTTTCCTTATAATTTCACCATCCAATAAATTTGTTGATTTTGGGTTAGGCTTTCTCTTGCTTCTACCTTTCTCCCTGATTTCAAATGCAATATCCGTAGCAATTCTCTTATCTTTTGAATTAAGATTTATATTATAGGCTATCAGAAAGTTTCTTGCACCAATAACAGTTGCTCCTGATTTTTTATTGAAAGTTGAGGGGCCATAATCTGGTTTCCATTTGGGATCACTAAGCTTTTTTGAAAGACCTTCATATTCTCCAGATCTTATAACTGATAGGTTTGATCTTGATGGCTTTGCAGAAGACATCTCATATAGAAAAATAGGAATATCTAGCTCATCTCCAACTCTCTTTCCTAAGCTCTTAGATAATTCAACGCATTCTTCCATAGTAATATTAGATATTGGAATTAAGGGACAAACATCTGTTGCTCCCATTCTTGGATGGGTGCCTTTGTGTTTTGACATATCAATACTTAAAGAAGCGGTTCTAATAGATTGAAAGGCAGCTTCTTTAACAGCATGAGGATCGCCAACAAACGTAACGACAGAACGATTTGTGTCGACTCCTGAATCAACATCTAACAAAGTGACCCCTTTTATTGCGGTAATACTATTAACAATTTTTTGAATGACTTGATCATCATTACCAACGCTAAAGTTTGGAACGCACTCAACAAGCTTCATTGCGTAGTCTTTGAAATTTGCATCAAATAACCTATTAATAAGATGACAGCAACTAAAGATAACACTGTACTCACCAGCGAGCGTTTATACCTGTGAGACCGTATGATGGGTTTAAAGAGACGTTTCAACTACATACCTGCGAATAAAAACATAAAGAAACTTACAAAAGGCCTCATAAATGCCCAGATTATTGATACACCGGTAAACATTCCAAAAAGAATTAATCCCATTAAAATTTGCGGGCCATACATTTGAAGTTGCATCACAAGATTTGGATTTTTTCTAATCATTATTCCAGAAAAAATTTGAGAACCATCTAGCGGTGGAATTGGTATCATATTAAAAACTGCCAAAGATATATTAATTTGAGTAAATAAAATCAACATCGATGTCAATGGCCCCATATATCCTGTTATCCTTAAAAGAATTCCGCCTATGAACGCTAATAAAAGATTCGAAGCTGGTCCAGCAAATGCAATTTTCATCATGTCTACTCTTGGATTTGCTAAATATCTAGAATCTACGGGAACAGGTTTTGCCCAACCAAAACCAACAAATAGAATCATCATTGAGCCGAAAGGGTCTAAATGAGCAAGTGGATTAAGAGTTAATCTTCCTTGATGTTTTGCGGTTGGATCGCCCAATTTATAAGCAACCCATCCATGTGAAAACTCATGAAAAACCAGCGCAAATAGAAGCACTGGAATCAATAATACTAATACTTCTGGTTGTAAACGAAACAGCATTATTCAAATCTTGGATGAAAAGTTCTATGCACTTCTTTTAAATGTTCTTTATCAAGATGCGTATAAATTTGAGTAGTTGAAATATCAGCATGGCCAAGCATCTCTTGAACGGATCTAAGGTCAGCACCTCCCTCTAGCAAATGGGTAGCAAACGAATGTCGGAGAGTATGCGGACTTACATCTTTATTTATCTCAGCTGTTGAAGTCCATTTTTTTAGAAGAATCCAAATCATCATACGTGTCAACTTTTTACCGTTTCGACTTAAAAACAGTTCAGGGACATTTGGATTATTGTCAATTAAAGAGGGTCTCTCTTTGTTAATGTAATTTTTTAAGTTATTTCTGGCAATAGGTCCGATTGGAACAAATCTTTGCCTACCTCCTTTTCCATCAATGCGTACCATTTCGGAATCCCACAAAATATTTGATATTTTAAAATTACATAGCTCTGTTACTCTTAACCCACATGAGTACATCATTTCAAAGATTGCAATGTCTCTTTTGGCCATGGGGGCTTTCTTTGGTATAAAATGTAATATTTTCTCGATTTCCTCAACGGATAATACACTTGGAAGTTTTCTTGCAACTCTAGGTGTATCTATTTGAAGAACAGGATTAAAATCCATTTTACCTTCTGAAACTAAAAACTGGTGATAATTTCTTATGCATGAAATTGCGCGCTTTATAGAGTTTGGTGAAATATTTTCTGCATTTAAAAATCTAACATATGCTCTTAGATTGCGCTGAGTTACGTTAGTAATGTCATCAATTCTTTGGCGATTACTTATGAAAGCATGATACTTTGCAAGGTCTCTTTTGTAGGAAAGGATTGAGTTTTCTGCTAATCCTTTTTCTATTTTGAGTACTTTTAAAAAATCTGTTGAAAACTGAATCATAATTATTTTTTGTATTCTTCTTCAAGATATTCACATAAGATATGCTCAACTAGAAGATGACACTCTTGAATTCTTTGCGTGTCGTCCGTTGGGACTGAAATCATGACATCTCCCATTCCCTTCATTTTTCCCTGCGATTTCCCAGTAAGAACTACTGATTTAATATCTTTATTTTGGGCTGTTTTAATTGCATTCAGAACATTTGTTGAATTTCCACTAGTTGAAATTGCTACAAGAATATCTCCAGGCAAACCAATTCCCTCAATCTGTCTTGAGAAAATATCATCAAATGAAGTATCGTTTGACCATGCAGTTAGAAATGATGAATCTGTTGATAGAGCAATCGAAGGTATTGGATCTCTAGTATGACTTCTCAAACCTCCCATCAGCTCTGCCGACATGTGTTGGGAGTCGGCAGCAGATCCACCATTACCACACCATAGAATCTTATTACCGCCATTTACAGAACCAAGCATCAATTTGCATGCGTTGTCAATTGCTTCAAGATTTACATTGAGCATTTTTGTTTTTGCATCAATGCTGGTTTCAATAATTTTTCTTAAATTAATTTTCATTTAATATATTCTTGATATTCACTGCTCGACATTAATGCAGCAATTTCATCATTATTTTCAATTTGAGTTTTTATAATCCACCCAGCTCCATATGGATCAGAATTTATTAGGTCTGGACTATCCTCTAAATCTAAATTTATTTCTATCACCTTTCCTGAAACTGGTGCAAAAAGATCTGCAACAGTCTTCACTGCTTCTATAACTCCAAACGTGCCGTCCTGTTTAACTTCGTCATCAAGATCAGGAAGCTCAACAAAAACGATATCTCCTAATTGGCTTTGAGCGTAGTCAGTGATACCGATCGTAGCTGTTTTTTGTTCAAGAAGAATCCACTCATGCTCTTTTGTATATTTTAAATTATCGGGATTGTTCATTGTTAATCTTCCTTTTTCTTGTATTTAAATGTGTTTAAAAAATTTGTATCAAAATTTCCAGATTTAAATTTTTCGTCTTTCATTATAGCTTGATGAAATGGTATGGTAGTTTTTGGACCTTCAATTATAGTTTCGTCTAAAGCCCGCATCATTCTATTGATTGCAGATTCTCTGTTTGGTGAGTGAACAATAAGCTTTCCAAGCAATGAATCGTAATAAGGGGGGATTTTATATCCCGCATAGGCATGAGAATCAATGCGAACACCTTTTCCTCCTGGCATGTGAAAGCTATCTATCGGAATAGCAGATGGTGCAAAATTATTGGATGGATCTTCAGCATTTATTCTACATTCAATAGAATGACCACGAAGTTTCAAATTATAAAGATAATCAGGAAATTTTTCCCCTGCATGCGTTTTAATTTGCCATTTGATCAAATCTGTACCCGTAACCATTTCTGTTATTGGGTGCTCAACTTGGATTCGGGTGTTCATTTCCATAAAATAAAAATCTTTATTTTTGTCGATGAGAAACTCAACAGTTCCAACGCCAATATAGTTTACCGCTTTCGCTCCAGCAACAGCAGCCTCTCCCATTTTCTTCCTAAGTTTTTCATCAACTGCAGGTGATGGTGATTCCTCGATGAGCTTTTGATATCTTCTTTGAATAGAACATTCTCTCTCACCTAGGCTTACAACATTACCATGCGAGTCTGCTAAAATTTGAATTTCAATGTGGCGCGGATTCTCAACAAACTTTTCTATATACATCTCGCCATTGCCAAACGCGTTTTGTGCCTCTGAGCTAGCAGTAGTAAACGCGTTTTCAATTTCCTCTTCACTATAAACCAACCGCATTCCTCTTCCACCTCCTCCAGCTGAAGCTTTAAGCATTACTGGAAATCCGATTTTGTTAGCAATAGCTTTAGCTTCTTCAAAGCTTGACAAAACACCATCACTGCCTTCAATAACTGGAACACCAGCTGACTTCATGGTGTCCTTTGCTCTAGATTTGTCACCCATTGCTTTAATGATTTCAGGATCAGGTCCAATGAAAGTAAAATCATTGTCTTTACATATTTGCGAAAAATCTGAATTTTCAGCTAGGAATCCATAACCAGGGTGAATTGCATCTGAATTTGTTATTTCTCCTGCAGCAATTATACTTGGAATACTTAAATAAGACTCAGCGCTTTGTGGGGGACCAATACATACAGCTTCATCAGCAAATTTTGTGTGAAGAGATTCTTTGTCAGCTGTAGAGTAAACAGCCACTGAGCGAATACCCAGCTCATGACATGCGCGAATTATTCGTAAGGCTATTTCACCGCGATTTGCGATTAAAATTTTTTTGTACATTTTTTAAGAAGATTTTATCTTAAAAAGAGGCTGGTTATATTCTACAGGGTCACCGTTATTAATTAAAATTTCAGAAATTGTGCCACTGTTTTCAGATTCTATTTCATTCATTATCTTCATTGCCTCAACAATGCAGAGAGTATCCCCTTTTTTGACATTATCTCCAACTTTAACAAATGGATCTGCTTCAGGTGAGGGGGCAGAATAAAACGTTCCAGGCATAGGCGAAACTACTTCATGATTGTTTGCTTTGGTTGCTACTTCTTGAGATAGGCTTAATTCATCTGAGGATTCTGCTTCCACTAAATCTGGAGACAAGGTATCAACCCCAGGCTTTTCTACTACGTTAACTCCTGCAGATTTAACCACACGAAATCTTCTACCCCAAAAACTCACATCGATTTCGTTAACATCACTGTTTTCGAGGATGTAGATTATTTCTTTCAGTTTGTCTTGCCACATATTTTATCTCTTAATTTTTTTATGTATAACTCTAGAAAATACGATTAAGTTTTAACACGTTCAATATATTCCCCTTTGCGGGTATCTATTTTTAATATGTCTCCATTATCAATAAAAAGCGGTACTTGGAGGGTATAATTTGTTTCGACAGTTGCAGGTTTAGTAGCACCTGTGGCTGTATTTCCTTTAACTCCTGGTTCTGTTTGAGTCACAACTAGCTCTACGTGTGCTGGAAGTCTAACGTCAAGCACTTCATCTCCATCAAATAATAAATCTACGTTCATACCAGGTTTAAGATAATTCATAGCTTCTTTCACATTTTCATTTAATACATTGAACTGCTCATAAGTACCATTATCCATAAAAACGTGAGAATCACCGTCGTCGTATAAAAACTGCATTTCTTTGGCTTCAATCTTTAAAAACTCAAGTTTTACGCCAGCGTTAAAGGTCTCATCAATGATTTTGCCAGAACTTATGTCTTTGAGCTTAGTCCTTACAAAAGCAGGTCCCTTGCCTGGCTTAACATGCAAAAACTCCAAGACCTTCATACGCTTATTTTTATGAAAGATCACGGAACCATTTTTTATATCTGATGTATTTGCCATTAAATCTCTATTAAGGAAAAAACAATTTATCAATTAATTTTCAAATTAAATAATTTTTTGAAATGATATTAATTGGTCAAATATTTCGAAGTATTTTCCACAAATAAGATCGCTTCCTTTAGATCTCTCTGAAATTTATCACTATCATATCTTGCATATTTAACTAAATCAGACGTTTGTAAAATTTGAATAAATTTATCAATCATGGACGCACCAAAAGGAAAAAGAGATTTGTTTTCAGCTATTTCAAGTGTGGTCATTTCAAGTGTTCTTACAAAAAAACTTTTTTCAATATAATCGCGTAGTATAAAAGATAGATTTACATAAAATACTTTTTTATTTGATTCATTGTTCAAATCTATCTTTTCTAACTCTTTAAGCTTTTTTAATGTTAACTCTAAGGTGCTTTCTTTCAGATTTCTCTTTTTTGTTTGTTTTGTATTTACCCTAGCAACCCTTTTGCTCCAGAGATAGAACAAAATAAATGATAGTAAAATTAGAGCAATAATTTGAACAATTAAAACCAATGGTATTTGTTTTCTAACAGGGACCGGGCTTTTGATTGGCATTACTTGGTCATTTTTAGGTTCCAAGCTTGGGATTTTTTGTTTTACCGATATTACATCAATTGCATAGGATTGTGTGCTCATTGTATCAATTAGCGTACTGTCTTTGTCAAGAATATTTATCAGAATATTTGGTATTCTTGCGAGGCCAGTATCCCAAAATGTAATATTGTAGTCTGCTACAAAAGTTCCTCTGCCATGATTATTACTTAAGGATTTAATTTGAAGTGAGGATGAATTTTCATCAAGCGGAATTTGGATGATATTTGAGTCAGGGTGATTTATGGAAAGACTCAATTTAATAGGTTCGCCAATTGTGGTCTGCAATGTATCAACTATTGTAATCAATTCGACAGATTCTTTGCTCACATTTTTTGAACATGAGCACAAAATAAAAAGTATCGATAATTGTATTATTTTCAGAAAGCTATAACCGTCTCTCTCTGCGCTGGAAAAAATTCATTATCGGCTCAACATAGTCTTCATTTGTGTTGATACTAATTATGCTAAATATATTTTTTTTACATTTCTCATTAAACTCATTCCATTTATTTGTCATGAAGTTTCTCAACAGTTTTCGTTCTTTTTTCGATGAGGTGTCAATCCAGAACTCATCTTCAGTTTCAGAGTCATAGCCTTTAAAAAGACCGATATTTGGAATATTTAGTTCAGCAGGGTCAAAAATTCTTATACCAATCAAGTCATGTTTTTTATTAACAAGTTTTAATGAATTCCAATAATTTCGATCTATGAAATCTGAAATAAGGAAGACAACAGATTTTCTTTTTGATACATTCATCAAAAAATCTAAAGCGCCTTGAATCGAGGTTCCTTTTTTTTGGGGCTTATAAAAAAGCACCTCTCTAATTAATCTTAGGATGTGAGACTTGTTTTTCTGCGGGACAATAAATTTTTCAACCTCAGAGCTAAACAAGATTAAACCCACTTTATCTTGATTTTTAATGGCTGAAAATCCTAAAACTGCAGCAATCTCAGCTGCCATCTCAGATTTTAATTGATTTTCAGTGCCAAAACTTCCAGATGAGCTTATATCGACAAGTATATATACTGTAAGCTCACGCTCCTCTTCAAAAATTTTAATAAATGGAGTGTTGTTTCTTGCTGTAACATTCCAATCTATCATTCTAATGTCATCGCCAGGATAATACTCTCTAACCTCAGCAAAAGTCATACCTTGACCTTTAAAAGCTGAATGGTACTCTCCTCCGAAGAGGTCATTCACCAAGCCCTTAGTTCGTATCTCAATATGTCTGACTTTCTGAAGAATTTTTTTTGGAATCATTCTTTTTGACTAGCTAAAAAACAGTTAAAAATCAAAAGTTATGGGATTTCTATTGAGTCAAACAGTCTTTGAATGATGTCTTCAGAGGTTAACTCCTCGGCTTCAGCTTCATACGATGGTATTACTCTATGACGAAGAATATCTTTTCCAATATATCTTACATCTTCAGGTGTTACATAACCTCTGCCCTCAAGAAATGCTCGAGCTTTTGAAGCTAATATTAAATTTATTGATGCACGTGGACTTGCCCCGTGCTGGATTAATTGAACCATATCGTCTAATTTATATCTTTTTGGATCTCGTGTGGCAAAAACTAAATTGAGGACATAGTCTTCAACTTTCTCATCAACATAAATTTCATTTATTGATTTTTGAGCTCTCAATATTGAAGCTGCTGTAATAGTGGATTTTTTTTGCTTAATTTTATCTGTCGTTGCAGAAAGTCTCAATATTTGACGCTCTTCGTCTTTTTTTGGATAATCAACTTTCAATTTCATCATAAATCGATCAACCTGTGCCTCAGGCAAAGGATAGGTTCCTTCTTGCTCAATAGGGTTTTGAGTAGCAAGCACTAAAAAAGGGCTATCAAGGACATAGGTGTCCTCGCCAATAGTAACTTGTCTTTCCTGCATTGCTTCAAGTAAAGCGCTTTGTACTTTTGATGGGGCCCTATTGATTTCATCAGCAAGAACAATGTTTGAAAATATTGGACCCTTACGTGTCTCAAAACCACTTGTTTTTTGATTAAAAATCAGAGTTCCTATGAGATCAGCTGGTAGCATATCAGGTGTAAATTGAATTCTCTGAAAACTAGTATTTATTGATTTTGCTAGAGTATTCACAGTGAGTGTTTTGGCTAAGCCAGGAACACCCTCAAGAAGTATATGCCCGTTAGCTAGCATTCCTATGAGAATCTTATCAATAAGCTCGTTTTGACCAACAATTATTTGCGATATAGATTCTTTTAATTTTGGTACAAATTTTGAATCTTTAACAACCTTTTCGTTAATTTTTGATAAACTAAAATTTGTCATATTTCTACTCTGTTAAATGTTTTAATTCTGGAATTTCTTTAATTCCCATGCCAAGGTATTTCAATTCAAATTTCACAGATTCCACCATCTCGTGATTAGGATATTTGGTAATAAATTTTTCGTAATATGTTTTGGCCGAATCATAAGCCATAAGCTCGTTAGCAAAAATAAAACCCTGCATAAAAACAGAAAATGGCACTTTTTTGTTATTTGGAAATTGGTTTGCGAATTTTTCATACTCAATAATGGATTTAGAAAAGTCCTGTAAATCTCGATACAAAATCTCAGCTTTTAAGTACTGAGCCTCAGGCGCTCTTTTATGAGTGCTAAACTTTGATGTTATTTTATTTAACGACTCAATAGCCTCCAGAGGGTTGCCATTGGAGCGCATTTTTTCAGCTTCGTCAAAATAATCTTCAGCAGACTTGAACAAACCGCAAGAAACAAAAAACAAAGTTAACAATATAGAATATGATTTATTTTTCATTGTATTAAAACATAAAACTTAAATAATAATATTTCTGAACAGCTAAGTTTATTTAAAAAAATATTTAAAATGCGTATAAAAATCCTAATTGAACTTGATTTATCTTTTGATTTTTAGAATCTTGGGCATAGTCAATTCTAATCGGCCCGAAAGGAAGATTAAATGTAAGTGCAACACCATAATTCCATATGAGGTCAGTAGGTTTTAGTGTATTAAAATCAGTTGAAATATTGCCGCCATCTATAAAAATCACTCCCCCAAACCTCGAGGGTAAGGGAAATCTTATTTCAAAATTTGAAAGAAGCATTGCAATATTACCTGAAGGGATATCGTTTGATTCATCATCGTCCTCAAAATCAACTAAACCATCATTGTCATTATCAAGTCCATCTGTTTTGTTTGTAAGAAGTCTCAATGGCTTTATTGCTCTAAGAGTATTGCTTCCACCAAGATAAAATTTTTCAAAAAGAATGCTTTCATACTGATCGTAATCAGACAACCATCCCGAAATGATTCCCGAATTAACCCTACCAGCAAATGTAAAAATATCAAAGATCGTAAAATAATTTCTAATATCAAGATTATATTTAACATAAGTTCTATTTCCCCCTAAAGGACCACCATAAGCGTCAATTTGCGCTATTATAACATACCCTGTTCTTGGGTCTAAAGGATTATCTCGATTATCTTGATTCAGGTGAATTTTAAACTTTCTTTGCTCAATGTCCTCTTTGAGAGCCTCAGACTCATCAAAGCGTTCAAAAGTTAATCCAATATCTAAAAATGATCGTTGTCGGTTCCATCTAAAAATATTTGAATATTGAAACCCTAAGCGACGTACATAAGGTCCATATTCGTCCCCAAAATTTTTAAACTGATGAAAAAACAACTTGATTTGAGTTGGAAGTCTTAATGCAAAAGGTCTTTGATTAGAAATTTTTAAGTCAACACCAAATCTAGGAAAAATAAAACCCTCTTCAGTGGGCAAAACCACAGTTCCATCCGTTTCAAAACGATTTTTCGTACCTAAAATCATTCTATCGGTCCAATTTACGGAACCTCCTAAACCGATTAGAGACCTAACTCCGGGTACGGTTTCAATTTCATCCAACCCGAATTCCAATGAGGTTTCACCAACATTCTTGAATTCTCTTAACCTTATCTCCAGGTCAACAAGGGAGTCAGCATTTACGACTGGATGAGCTACAATATTAACAGACGAAAAAAAACCTACTTCAAGGAGATTGCGTTTTGTCTTATCGATCCTCTTTTTGCTAAAGAGCTCACCTTCATTGAAAGTAATTTCTTTTTTAACATATGATGAATCAATTCTCTCCAGGCCACTAATCCACAGATTGTTTAAATATGCTTTTTTTCCCTCATCAACCATAATTAAGACATCGACAGAATCATTAATTACTTGATCTACCTCAATTGATGAAAATATCTTTCCTTCATTTTCAAGCATATCATTCAACATTGATAAATTCGTATTTATTTTAACAGGGTTGTATGGCTCTCCTATTTTTAAACCTAGCTTTTCAAGAACTTCTTCATGATTTATAGATTGAAGACCATTAATTTTTACATCACTCAAAAAATATTGCCTACCCTCTGAGATGATGAAGAAAATTTCAACCAATCCATTAGAAATATTAAAAGAATCCTTAATCGCAACCTCTAGAAAACCGTTAGCGTTATAAAAGTTTTTTAAGTTTATTGCATCAAGTTTTAAAAGTCGCCTATCAAAGTCAATTGAATTAAACCTAAGCATGGATGGTGGCTTAAGCTCAATTTGATTAATGAGTATTTTTGAACCAATTCTATCGTTATTTATAAAAGTAGTTTTTTCAATTATATTACGTTTATTTTGGCTTAGAGCCGATCCAAAAAACAAACAAAATAATATTATAACATGAATTCTACGCATTTTTCACAGTCTAATAAACTCGACGAACACGAAACTTCATCTGAACTTGTCCGGTTTCATCAACGTTTCCAATGACTGAGAAATTAGGATTTAATTTATATTCAACGCCTACTTTGTTTTTGTAAGCAGCTTCCAAGGAAAATGACCTTTTATAACTCAAGCTAAAGTTTTGATTTAACCTTGCATTTATGCTGAATTCATCTCCTTGATTAGGATTAATCAATTCTGAAGCTCCTGAAATTTGAACATCCTGAATGATTCCAGAAGATTTTAAACCAGTAGATTTTATAAAATTTTTCTCAAGCTGTCTTTCAAGATATGCGCCAAGTATAGTTTGAGCCTGGGTTCCAAGGCCTTCTGTTGAAAATCCTTCCTCAGCAACTCGAGTGTTAAATGTTAATAATTGCAAGATGTCGCTTTCTGAATAACCTTTATCGCTTTCAAACTTCCACTCAGGATTATTAAATGGACCAAAAACCCCTAATATTATTTCTGCTTCGCCTATTTGAGTTGAAGCGGTTAAGTCAAGAAAGGGATTGAAACCCTGCCCATCAAATATCATTGTTCCTTTAAGATCTTCAAAAACATCTCCAAGGTAATAGTAAATTTCACCTTGAATGAATTCAATTTCACCAGAGTAGTTCCACTCATCTTGATAAAGCTTTGAAATTCCTAGTTCACCAGAAATTTTAGCGTCAATCTGTGAATTCCTAATGGAAAAAGAGTCCTCTATTGGAAACCTAATATTATAATTTGTTATCACCCTATCCGAACTGTTTGAACTTCTAATGCTTTCACTATTTTTAAACTCTTTATAAATAGCTCCATTTCTGGCGGTAATAGTACCAGCAATATCGATAGTGTCTTTTCCAAACACATCTACATTAAGATCAACAAAACTTTCAATGTCTTGATTTAAAGAACGGAAGAAAATATTTTTGCCATTTGCATTTAATTTATATCTTGGTTCAAAAAATTTTGTAAAATCAATATTTCCCTCTAAAGAAAAATTGCTAAGACTGCTGTTTTGATTCTTCATGTTCGAGTTCATTATATATCCATTAATTGATTCAATGGTCATTACATTCTTATTCAAGTTCGCCCCGCCAAAAATCTGACGAATAGGTTCATCCATTAAAATAGTATAAACTTCACCATTTTTTATATCTATCCTACCGTCCCTACTTAAACTATTCAACGATCCACCAATATTAAAATCAAAATCAATAACACCAATTATTGAATCAATTTCAGATATGTAGGCAGACAAAAATTCTGCAGATCTAAAAGAGCCTTTAGAGTTAAGATTTAAATTTGAAGACGACGGAAGCTTTCTGGATTTGGAAACAAAGTCAATATCTATTGGAATTGATGCACTTCCTTCATAATGATTTTGATTGTAATCTGAGGAGAAGTTATCAAAAAACAATCTTTTATTTTTATACTCTCCCCTCCCCTTTACAAGCCCTAAGGGCAATCTACCCCAATACGCATCTGTAATTTTTCCATCAATCTTGTATCCAGTTTTAAATGTATTTCCATTAATAGAAAAATCACCAGTAAAACTTCCTTTGATTCGAGAGAGAATATCATTTGAAAATTCAGATAAAAAAGAAAGCTCATAATTTTTAAACTTAGATTGTAGTTGTGTCTTTTGACTTGCTTGGGAGTTTACTGGAAATGGAAGAGTCCCACTAATTACAAAGCTTGATTTATCTTCATCAAACAAAGATAAACTGTCAATCGATATAATTCCATTTTGATACGCAGCATTTAAATATAAATCGTCAAATTCTTGAGATTTATACGAACCCTCTTTTACGCTTAAATTAAGCTTAACCTGTTCTAGGCTATTATCTTTAGGGAAAAAAATCTCACCAAATATATTACCTCTCAAATACTGACTTCTTTTAATGTTAAAAAGTGGAAGTAGATCTGCGGTCACATTAGAAAATTTTAAATTTCCAACGAAAGGATTAGTTTCAAACGAGCCTTTAACAATCCCATCATCAATATGAATCTCAAAAGGTTTAATATAAATCTTATTATTTTTAATAAGGATTCTTAGTTGAGATGGATTTACAAGGTAATGATTCTTGTATGCCAATTGCATTTGATCAACTAATAAAAGAGAATCACCATTCAAACTACCATTGATTTGAAAAAAATCGTCATTGTTACGCAATTCAAAACTTGAAATAGTAATAATCTGGTCTTTAAGGTACAATTGTGCATTTCCGCTTTCAAAGCGTATATCATTCCAAGTTCCATCAGTAAATTTTATTTTAATTTCACCTTCATTGTAGTTTTGGAGATTATCAAGCTTTGCAAATAATTCAAAATTTTCTAAAAAGATGTTATTGTAATTAAAGTCATTAATTAAAAGGTCTGCATCAACTGTAAGATTGTCAAAACCACCATTGATTTGCATTGATCCTGTAGCACTTCCATTGGATAACGAATCAGACCAGAAATTATTAATTAAAAAAGCAGAGGCCTCAGTCATTGACACATCTAAATTTATTAATTCTTGATTGTAGTTTGCTTTTCCTTGAACAGAAACAATGGATGGGCCAATTGAAAGCATTATAGGGTTAACAATTGATAATACCGAATCTGCATATGAGACACTTCCAGAAAATGATGTCGATTCTCCGTTAAATATTAATGATTCATTAACATCAGCGTTGATATCAAGAGATGCTATGAGCATATCCTTAAAAATACCGTCAAGCAACAAATATCCAGATATGCCTGTTTTTTTTGAGTCAATTAACCATTGACTAAAATCCAAGTTATCTAATCGGGCAATACCATTAAAGCGACCACTTTCTTCATAAAGTCCGCTCAAAGAAAGCGTTGTTTTGTTACCGCTAAGTTGCAGTTCAGTTAATTTTATGTGAGTCGAATCAGTTTCTACTTTAAAAGCGCCATCCATATTTAAACCTAATTCATTTTCAATTTTTAGCTTCCCAAAGTAATCATTGGCATTTGACTGAAATGAAAAATTAGCAGAGATTGTTGAAAGGTTGGGCTGCAATGGGAGCTCTGAGAATATAGATTCGGGTAATTTGTATTCTTGTAATAATATATTTCCATTGATTTTAGATTTATTTGAAAAATTATATTCTAAAAAACCTCCAAGGTTAATATCGTTGATGATAGCGTTTTTTAAATCAATTGCAATCTTTTCATCGGAAAGAAACCCTTTCCATCTTTTTATTTTTATATTAATTGATGGATCATTCAAAAAAATACTCAACTCGCCAATATTTATCACAAGATTATCTTCTTTGGATGTAATGCCACCATTTATTAAAAAACTAATTAACTGTGTAGAATCCTCCTCAAACAATACAATATCACCATCAATATTTAGCTTATCAATGTCGATGGGTATCTGCTTTATACCTGAAAACGCCCTGGTTGAGGGATCTTCGTTCAGTTTAAGCGATGGTTTAATTATTGCATTTGATACAGATAATTCATTTAAGTTGATTTTTCCCATTAACAAAGGAAATATCTTGATCCTTGCATTTATTGAGGGAAACACAATAGATGTACCTTTATTGCTTTTCAAAAGGACATCACTTGAAGAAAGCTTGGTAAATAAGTGGCCCGAGAAAACACTATTGTTTAGCGACCATCCACTTTTGCTGAGCTGATCGTTTAGATACTGATCAATTCTGTCTTGCCAAACACTTGGTCGAAAAAAGACTATAAGAAATACCCCAATAAATCCGCAGA
>CENY01169748.1_pt1 | contig 20401 bp, 21 predicted proteins | sample 356181 | NCBI WGS metagenome assembly CENY01 (sample SAMEA2619840, study PRJEB7988) | marine metagenome | isolation source: saline water (ENVO:00002010), including
ACCGTGGGTTCAAAAAAGAAACCTTTGTCCATGTGATCCGGCCGCTTGCCACCGGTAATCAATTCCGCGCCCTGCTCGAGCCCGGACTCCACGTAGCCCTGCACCTTGTCTCGCTGGATGTCGCTGATCAGCGGGCCGAGCACCGTGGCTGGATCCCGCGTGTCGCCGATGGTGATGCTGTCTTTAACCGCGTGCACCCCTTCCAGGTAAGCATCCATCAGATGCTCCGGCAACAGCAGCCGGGTCTGTAGAACGCAGCCTTGCCCGCAATGGGTCAGCACCGCACCGAAGCCGATCTGGCGCGCAACCTCCTCTGACACGTCATCCAACACCACCTGAGCGCTTTTGCCGCCCAGCTCCAGCTGAACCCGCTTGATCTGGTCGCCACAGCGCGACATGATGCGCCGCCCGGTGGCCGTAGAGCCGGTGAACGTCACCATATCCACATCGAGATTTCCCGTGATCTCATCGCCCACTTCCGCATGCCCGGTGATGACGTTAAACACGCCGGGAGGCAGCTCCGCTTCCTCTGCCGCTTTGGCCATCTCAAAAGCATTCAGCGGCGTCCACGGATGCGGCTTCAACACCACGCTGCAACCCACCGCCAGGGCAGGAAATACCTTCACCATGTTCAGCATGAATGGGAAGTTGAACGGCGTGATGGCACCCACTACACCAACCGGTTCACGCACCACCGCGCTACCACCCATTCCACCAGGTCCACCGGTGGGCGGTGAATTTTCCACCCAGTGCACGAGATCCTGAGCGCGGTCGGCGTTGAAGTAGCCGATGTCAATAGACCCGCCGCATTGAATCATGTCCACCATGGGCCCTACGGCCCCCGCTTCAGCCACGATGATCTCACGCAGCTGGTCGTGCCGCGCCTTGAGCGCGTCCGCCATGCGACGCAGGATGGCACCGCGCTCCCTGGGCTTCATGTACGGCCATGGGCCCTCGTCGAACGCCCGCCGTGCGGCCACAATGGCAGCCTTGGCATCCTCCACCGATGAATCCGGCACCTCGCCAATGGTTTCTTCCGTGGCAGGGTCAATTACGCTGATCGAGCGGTTTGCCGTCCCGCTAGTCCATTGTCCATCGATGAACAGCTCGTAGTTCCAGGTCATCGTTCGCCCTCCTAATTCATTGCCTTAAGCATATTGTCTACCGCCGCGGCCACCTAGGCGCGGGCCACGCGCGGATACGACGGCGCGATGCCGCCCTGATTCTCGCCCCAACCCTCGGCACCGTCCCAACGCCAGTGAAACAGTCCTGTGGCGGTGCCGTGATTACTCACCTGCTCTCCCACCGCATGCAGCTTGCGCCCCAAGGTATCGATCCCTTCGTATTCGATCCGCCAGATCCATCCCGTGTCCGGATCCACCAGGCACTCACGCTGCCCGTCTACCAGGTGCGCCCATTTGCCATCACGAATGAGATAGCCGGTATTGGTGAAATCACCCCGGTCCTCCTCGCCCTCAACGACCATGGTGTACACCAGGAACGCATCTTGCGGCGACGCCGTACCAAAGATATAGCCAATGTTAAAAGGTTTACGTAACGGCTTAGACAGATCTGAATGCTCACCCGTGGGCACGCTCGGTTTGCGCTGAGGCTCGTGGCCGCGGGTTGAATCGTTGGCCTGCTGGGAAATTCTGGGTTTGCGCGGACTCCAGCTTCGATCACGAACTGAATAGCAGTCCACGGCAATCGTCTCGCCGTTCAACACGATCTCGCCGGTCACGTGCATCGCCTGGTCCCAGTGACGGCCGCGCCAGAATGGCGCACAGCCCGCCGGATGCGGGTTCGGATCCATGATGGCGGTGAATTCCAGGTCGGATTCGAAACGCCCTCGATCGCAGTACGTCATGTGATACTTGGTCAGCGGTTCGAGCATCTTGATGCGGTTGCCGTTGGGAAGATCAATGTCGCGCAGATCGCGCGGACCGGCAGGCATCGGCAGCTCGGTCTCGTTGCGTTCGTAGAGGAAGGGAGCGTCACTGGCATCCCACACCCAGACGCCGCCGTTGCACAACCCATTGTCACCCTGATTGAGCAGCACCTGGTTGTAGAGCCAGCCGCCCAGCTTGCGCTCCGGCACGTTGAACGAGGTCCAGAAGGTCTCCAGCCACCAGGGGTGGTCCGACCCTTCCCCATGCTCGTGAAAACCATCATCAGCGGGTTCTACCACCCACCCTGTGAAGTCATCTACGTTCGGCATTACCTCGATCCTATAGTCCGTGTAAACATCACCACACCGTTCAATCTTCTATGACGATGGCGCGCTCGGGGCACTGTACTTCGGCTAGGCGCACTTCATCCTGGAGTTCTGCCGGCACTTCGGCAAGCTCCGCAACCACGTACCCGAAGCCGTCTTCATCGTGCTTGAAGACCGACGGGCAAACCATGTTGCACATGCCGTGGCCCTGACACTTATCCGCGATGATCTCCACGCGCACCGAGCTAGCCCTTGCGCAGCCACAGGGAGCTGGCGCCCTTCATACCACCAAACAGCTCCGGCTTTTTGTCCGGATGCAACTCGTAGTCGGGCATGCGCTGATGCAGCAGCTGCAGGCCGATGCGCAGCTCGCGGCGGGCAAGATGAATCCCCAGGCAGCGGTGCGGACCGTGTCCGAACCCCATATGCCGATTGGGCACACGGTCGTAGATGATCTCATCAGGATTTTCAAACTGTTCCGGGTCCCGGTTGCCGGCCATGGTTGGGCACATCACCTGGTCGCCGGCGTGCATCGAGGCGCCTTCAAACTCCTTTTCCTCGGTCACGCGGCGCGGCAACAGCACGATGGCGTGGGTCCTGACCAGTTCCTCGACGGCCAATGTGAGCTTCTGCGAATCGTCCATCAGGGCGATGAACTCGCGGCGCTTGTCTGGCTGCTCGGCGAAGGTTTTGACGATCAATCCCATGGCAGACGCTACCGTGTCGAGCCCAGCCATGAACATCAGAAACAGCGTGTCCAGCAGCTCTTCGTTGGTGAGCGGTCGCTCGCCGTCGTACTCGGAAGCGATAAGCTGACTGATCATGTCGTTCCGCGCATGCTCGCGGCGCTGCTCCAGCAACCCCCCGAAATATTCGTACAGCGCTGCCGCCGTAGCCCCGTATACTTGCCCGGCCACCTCCGAGGGAAGTTCCCCCTCGTCTGGGGTTTGAAGGCCCAACTCCTTGGCCTTAGCCACCGCCAGCGCACGACCGGCGGAATGACCATCGGTTGCATGCATGAGGGTGTTTTTCCAATCCATGAGCTGCTCGTAGTCATCAAGCGGAAAGCCAAACAGCTCACAGAAGATCACTGTGGGGAAGGGATCCGCAAAATCAGCGACGAAGTCGAACTCGTCCTTCTGCAGCATTTTGTCGAGCAGTTCACCGGCGAAGTCCCATAGATGAGGCTCCATGGCGGTCATGGCCTCCGGCGTAAACCACTTGTTCATGATGCGCCGGTACGCAGTATGCGAAGGCGGATCGATGGCCTGGGGAATCCAGGGGCGCTGAGGATAGTCGCTGCTTTGGCTCGAGAACACGTCGGTATCGCTCAAACAAGCGCTGATATCGTCGTAGCGCGTCAGCAACCAACCCCCATTGAACTGACGCCGGTATGCGAGCTGCTCGGTTCTTGCCACGGGGAGGTGCTCACGCAACAGCGCATAGGATTCAAACTCGTGCTCCAGCCACTCGGAGGTATACGGGTCGTAACCCCGAGCCACGGACACCGCCCGGTTGAGATTCTTTCGGTCACTCATGGCAACACCAAATATCTATAACTTGGTTAGATGATAAGCCAATCATCGGCGGCGGCAAACGGCTACGTCGCGGCTGCCGATTGTATGCGGCCGGACCAATCGCCTGCCTACAACAGGATGCCCTCGAACTTGGCCTGTAGGATCGCGTCCATATCCATCCCGAGCTCCATCATCACCTCTTCGGTGTGCTCGCCCAGCGAGGGTGCCGGCCTGGTCGGACACACTTCGCGGCCGAATTGCACCGGCACGCTGACATGGGTCAACGACCGTCCATCGGGATAGGCCACTTCCTGCACGTACTCGTTGGCAACGGCCTGCACGTCCTCGTGCATCTCGCCGACCTGCTTGACCACATCCCACTGACCTTCCTGGGTCGCCAGAATGGTCTTCCACTCCTCCAGCGTGTGCTGGGCAAACACCTCATCGAGCGCGGCGATGCACGCCTCGATGTTCTGTGCACGTAACGCGTCCGAGGCGAAATCCGCATGCTCCGCCAGATCTTCGCGGCCCGCCGCCTTGCAAAAGCCCGGCCAGTAGCGCTGGCCCTGCAGCATGCACAGGGCAACGAAGCGTCCGTCAGAGGTCCGGTAGCTGTTGACCAGTGGATTGGGCATGGCGGTGCGCTTGCTCTTCGGCATTTCCTGCACGCCCATGATCTTGGATCCGACGATATTCGGCTGCATGGCCCACATGCCGCTGGCCAGCAAGGCACCGTCCACCACGGTGGCTTCTCCGGTCAGGGCACGCTGCGCGATCGCCGCGGCGATACCACCAGCCAGCACCAACCCGCTTTGACCGTCGCCAAACGCCCCGCAGGGCATGCTCAACGGATATGGGACCGATTCGGGGGTTACTGCCGACGCCAACCCCGAGCGGCTCCAGAAGGAGATGGAATCGTATCCGCCTTTTTCGGCGTCCGGCCCCTTGGCGCCTTGGCCGCTGCCTGCCGCATAGATGATGTTCGAATTGCGCGCCCGTACGTCGTCAACGTCGATGCCCAGCTTTCTGCGCGCCGGCGGCAACAGGCTGGTTAGAAACACGTCAGCCTCGTCCACCATCTTGAACAGCAGCTCCCGCGCTCCTTCCACCTTCAGGTCCATGGCAACGCTGCGCTTGCCGCGATTGAAGATGTCGTACATGAAGGAGTAGCCGAGTTCGGCAGGGTTGAGCCCCGAGTAATTGAGACCCCGAATGGGATCGCCGTCGGGGGTTTCGATCTTGATGACCGACGCACCCCAGTCAGAGAGCACGGCACCCGCAGACGGCACGTAGGCCCACATGGAAACCTCGACCACCTTCAAGCCTTTCAACGGTTGGCTCATCTCGACATCCTCTCCTATACGAAAACTTTAAGTCGACTGGCTACAACAGCACGCTGTCGCCGCGAAGTCGAGCGATTTGATCGGCTGAGAGGCCCAGCTCGGACATGACCTCATCGGTATGCTCGCCGTAGCCAGGACTGGCTCTAAGCTCTCCGATGGGCGACTCGTCGAACTGACCGGGCGTCGAGGCCGCCAGATAGTCACCATCCCCGGCCGACACCCGCGTGATGATCCCGCTCTCCAGCGCTTGCTGGTCGTGGATCACCTCGGCAGGATTCAGGAGGGGCGCCCACACGCCTTCCATGGTGAACAAGATCTCGTTCCACTGCGCCAGCGTTTTCGTTTCGAACGCGCTTTGCAACTCCTCGACCAATGCATCCGCATTGGCCATCTTCGCCGGCTCATCCACGAATCGCTCATCGGCCAACAGATCTTCGCGGCCTAGCCGGCGGGCAAGGTCCGCAAACCAACGGTCCTGTAGAAAGCACAACGACAACCAACGGTCGTCTTTGGTGCGGTACAGGCGCACCAGGGGGTGTCCGCCACCTCCCCGGCGCAGCGTGATGGGTTCGCCAGGCTTGGCACCCGACAAGCTGGCACCCGTGAGCGACTGGGTCATGATATAGGCGCCCATCAGGTACAACGCATGATCCACCACCGCGCCCTTGCCTGTGCGCTCACGGCGGAACAGGGCAGCGGAAATGGCGCCCGCCAGCGTCGCACCGCCAGTCAGGTCGCCCACAGATCCGGGCTGCTGAGGGGGAGGACCCGATTCCGGCGTTTGCGCGAAGCCGGAACCAGAGCGGCACCAGGAGGACGGGTAATCAAAACCCCCGTGCTCCGCCATGGGCCCCTGCATGCCGTAGCCCGTGCCGCGGGCGTATATGAGTCGGGGATTGCGCACCATCAGGTCTTCCGGCTCGATTTTCATCTTGCGCCGGGCGCTGGTGCGCAGGTTGGTGGTAAACACGTCGGCTTCTTCGACCAGCCGATACAACTGCTCACGGCCGGCATCTTGGGTCAAATCCAAGGCCACCGAGCGCTTACCCCGATTCGCCACCTCGAAATACTCGTTTCGGGTCTGCCCCGGGCGCTGCAGGATCAGCATGTTGCGAGCAGGGTCGCCACCACCCACGGTGCGCTCTATCTTGATGACATCCGCGCCCCAATCAGCCAGTACCACTCCCGCAGCCGGGACAAACGTATGCTCGGCAACCTCGATCACCCGCACGCCTTCCATCAAGTCATACATATCAACCCCTTACTGAAACCACTCGGTGACCGACGCGCTCAGACCTTCGTCGGCGAACACGCGTTCCACAGCCGGCCGGCCCAGCATACGCTCGTGGTGGGCCGCCAGGTTCGGAAACAAACTCCAATCTCCACGGTCTCCCATGCCCAGGTAGTTTGCATACACGAACAGATACGGATCCGATAGCGAGAACGCATCCCCATGCACCCACTCCCTACCATCCGCAAGCTGCCCCTCGACCACCCGAAAGTACTCGTTGGCGAGTTCCGGCACCTTCTTCGCCAGCGCGGATGCCGCGTCATCCCCATCGGCATAGTCCCCCGGCCGCGAGATCTGCCGGAACGCGATATGCACTGAAGTGGCCATGAATACGTTGAACGCGAGAATCTGATTCGCCAGCAGCAAGTCATGCTCCGGCAACAAATCGGATTCCGGATGGGTCTGCGCGATGTAGTTCGCAATGGCTGGGTTTTCCGTCAGAATGCCGTCGTCCGTGACAAGTGCCGGCACGCGCGCCTTCGGATTGATCGCCAGAAACCAGTCCGCAAACTGGTCCCCCGCCGCGAAGCTGATGGCTTGTGCCTGGTAGTGCGCGCCCGACTCTTCCAGAACGATGTGGCTGATCAGCGAGCAGGCACCCGCAGAGTAATAGAGTTTTAACATGTCGGCATTCTCACACAGGCTCCTGGATAGGCCCGATCCATTTTGGATTCCAAGGGCTACTTCCAGATGATCGGCAATGACGGGGCCGCGATCAGGCCAGGAAATACGGAGAGATCCGCGTCGGGCTGCATGCGAAACTCGGGGACGTGCTCGAACCACTCTTCCAGCGCCACCCTGAGCTCACGGCGGGCTAGATGGGAGCCCATGCACCGGTGGGGCCCGCCGGCCAGCGTAAAGTGGCGAATGGGCTTGCGATCGACCTGTATCTCGCGCGGGCAGGAGAACTCTGCGGGATCGAAGTTGCCAGCGATGTTCAGGCACACCACATAGTCGCCTTCCTTCACCTGAACGCCACACAGCTCGGTGTCCTTTTTGGCCCATCGCGATGAATTCACCAGGGGCTGCGTCCGAAGGAACTCCTCCACAGCGTTGGGAATAAGCTCCCGCTCGGTGCGCAGGCGACGTTGCAGCGGTGCATCCATTGCCAACCGCCGAAATATCAACGACAACGACGCCGCGACGGTATCCAGACCCCCTACCCAGAGGAAAAACATCATGCCGATCACCTCATCGTCGGTAAGCGACTTACCGTCGATGCTGCCATTCACGATGTAGCTGCCCAGGTCATCGCGCGGTGTTGCCTTGGTCGCTTCAATGAACTCGCGAATATAGGCGATGGCATTGCCCGCTCCGAACTTCACCTTTTCGGGATCACGATTGCTGTGCAGAATGGAGTACTCCCACTCGAGAAAATCCTCGAACTTGGACAACGGATAACCCATGAGCTGCAGGAATATGCGAACCGGAAAGACGCGACCGAACTCGTAGCTGAAATCGCACTCGCCCTTGGCGATTACCTGGTCGATCAACTCGTTGGCAACCGAACGTATACGCGGCTCCATGTCGTCCACCGCGCCCGGCGAGAACCAGGGGTCGAGAAAGTTCCGGTATTTCTTGTGCTCCGGCGGGTCGATACCCAGCGGAATCATCGGCCAGGTCTCCCCAACGGTGGACTGAAACCCGGCAGCACCCACGTTCGACCACACCTCCGAATTGGTATACACCTGTTTGATGTCCTGGTACCGGGTCGCCACCCACGCGCCGGCACCGCGGATGGTGGTCATACCAGGGGCGTAAAAAATCGGCGGGATGTCATCTTCCTCGAATATGCGAGCCGTCTTGCTGAACGGCTCCATCAAGGTGTTTGCCTCGAAGGTCTTCAGAAAGTCGTAGTCTTTGACCAGCTCCGCGGGGACGTGATCCGGAACTTCAAATCCGTCGGGGAGCGGTATTTCGGTTTTGTACGTTCGGTTCATTGTCATTGCTCCGTAGTGTGATACCACTAACTCGTGGAATACCCGCCGTTGACCGGAATTGTTTGACCGGTAACCCAGGAAGCTTCTCCTGAAGCCAGCCAAACGACGGTTGAGGCCACATCAGCGGGCTGACCCAGACGACCCGTTGGGTAGTGCTTGAGCTGTTTGGCCAACCGCTGGGCGTCCGGGGGCCGTTCCGGACTGGCAATGGATCCGAGTGCCAAGCAGTTACAGGTAATTCCGTAGGCGCCTACCTCTTTGGCTAGCGCACGCGAGAACCCGGCCGCGCCCGCCTTTGCTGCCGCGTACACGGCCTGGTTGCGTTCGCCCACGCGGCCTGCGTCAGACACGATGCAGACAACACGTCCATACTCGCGCTCGATCATGCCCGAAATCAGTGCATGGGTAACACGCAGCACGCCATACAGATTCAGATCGATCATGGTGGGCCAATCTTCGGGATCAGAGTCTGCAAACCGTTCCAACAACATGCCATCTGCGGGAATTCCCGCGTTGTTGACCAACACGTCCACACCACCCCAGGATCGCAGCACCGGCTGCACAAGCTGCTCGACGTCCGCCTGACAAGTAACATCGCCCATGGCAACTTGGGCCACGCCGCCCTGCTGCTCGATCTCAGCGACCACGGATCGAGCACGATCCTCAAACAAATCATTCACGGCGACACGAGCGCCCTGTCTGGCCAGCGCCCTAGAGATGGCGGCCCCTACGCCCTGGCCAGCACCGGTGACCAGTGCGACGCGTCCGTCCAAGGAGAACATGCTACTCACGCAACGGTACTCGGGGCGTGGGTATCAACGGTACTATCCATCCCGCAGCTCCAGCACGTCGATGCTGGCGTTGTCGGGTTGCTGCAACATATGCACCACCGAGCGCGCCGTCGCGCGCGGGTCTATGCCGTCTCCCTCGTACTCGATGAAGCCACCTGAATAGGCTTCTTCAAAGAACGCTTTCGCGCGTTCAGGGTCCCAACGCGAGCCGCCTTGTCGGCCGGGAACCGCCACCCGCCCTGAGCGCAGCACACCGATCCGAATGCCTTCGGCGTAAAGCTCACGCTTCAAACCGCGACTCAACGACTCCACCGCCGCCTTGGTCGCGGAATAGCCGGTAAGGTAAGGGAACGGCCGCAACACGGCTTCGGAAGTAATACTGATGATGTGACCGGTACCGGCGGCGCGCATGCGAACCGCTGCCTCCCGGATGCAATAGAGCACACCCAGCAGGTTCGTCTCTATCGTTTCATGTAGCTCTTCGTCTGTTGCATCCGCGACTCGATAGATCGAGATCACGGCCGCATTGTTGACAAGAGCAGCCACGGGACCCAAACCCTCGTCCACGCGAGCAAAGGCGCCCCGAACGCTGTCGGGGTCGCGTATGTCACAGGAGATCGCCAGCACGTCACCACCCAAGTGTGCGGCGGCTTGCTCCAGCACATCCGCGCGCCGGCCCAGAATTGCAACGCGCATTCCTTCGGCGAGCAGCGCTTCGCTGATGTAGAAGCCCACGCCGCTGTGCCCCCCGGTCACCACGGCTACACGACCCCTCAGTTCTGTAACGCCCGGATCCGCCATATACGCCCCCACCCAGGTCCGAATATATCTAACCTAGTTATCTTTGTGTATAGTCATCCGCCGGCGCGGGATGGAGGATGACTGTGCGCGCAATCTGCGACAAATCGATTTGCCAGGGGCACGGCCGATGCGAAGCCATGGCGCCCGAGATCTATAAGCTGGACGACAACGGCTACCACGCCCTTGAGGAAATCGAAGTGCCCGCCGGACTCGAGGACCAGGCGAGACTAGGCGCCGCGTCCTGCCCGGAAGAGGCCCTCACCATCGTCGACGACTGATCCGGATCTAGCCCAATACCTCGACGACGCTGTCATCGTCGACACTCTGAAAAAGGATCTTCCCCGAGCGCTTAATGTGATTGGCGTGATGCCGCTCAGCGCCGTCGGCATCACCCGCCTCTACCAGGCTCAGCAGCTTTTTCTCCGATCTCACGCCCAGTTTGGCCTTTTCCACATCGTAGCTCGACCCCACCACGTTGAGTAGAAAAGCCTCCCAGATGCCGTAGATTGTGTGGCCGATTAACGTCAGGGTTTCGTTTCCGGAACCCTCAATGAGCATCAAGTTGAACTCCGCACTGTGGTGCCCGTAGGCCTCTGGGTCATCGATATGCAATTCGGTGTCGCTGATGCGCTGGTGCAACTCGTTGATGAGCTCAGCAGGGCGCCGCATCGCCAGCAGGCGGACCGCGTGCGGCTCGAAGAGCAAGCGCGCGTCGTGAACATCACGCAGTGTCGTTTTGCGCGCCTGAAGATAGAGGCCGGCGTAGCGCGACACCACCTCAACATCCGGCAGATAGACACGGGCGCCACCACGAGACCCTCGCGATACGCTGATGAGCTGCTCGGTTTCCAGAATTCGGAAGGCCTCACGCATGGTCGGACGAGAAATCCCGAATTCCTCGATGAGCGTCGACTCCGGAGGGAGATTATCACCTTCCTGCAGCTCTCCCCGAATGATCCTACGACGCAGCTCCCCCGCAACCAGCTCGGCCGTTTTCGGTACGCGCATCAGATCTATAACTCCTGCGCGCCTTTGCCCGCGAGCTGCGTTGACCATGTTGCGAATTCCCCAAACTCGGATGTTGGTATACCGCCGAATTATCTATCTGTTTCGACCAAGCGTCCACGCATTTCCCGGCGCAGGCGCAGAAGATTGCGGGTTGGCGGCACCAAATATCTAAATACGTTAGATACATTTGACTCGCTATTTAGTGGCTGTATGCTCAAGCGTTCGGCGAACCAATCGGGGGATTTACCGGTGGCCACAGAAAAAACCGCAGTGAGCGACGCGTTCAAGGTAGACGATAAGCTTGAGAAGGAGTTTGAAGCCGCGCTCAAGTACGAACTGAAGGACGAAGACATCGAGCGCTCCAGGCTGCTCATCGGTGTCAACGTGGCAAGCAAGGCTCGGGAGCTGTTCTCCGAAGCCACACCTGACGCAATCCGCAACTGGGCGCAGGGGATGGGCGACGACAATCCACTGTATACCGACGAATCCTACGGCCCCAGCACGCGTTGGGGTACCCAGATCTCCCACGGCACCCTCGTCGGCCACGTGAAGACGCCGATGCTGGGAGATCCCATGCCCGAGGAGATCAAAAAGGCCACCAAGGGCTTGTTCCGTGGCGTGCATGTCTTCGTGTCTGGTGGCACCTGGGACTGGTATCAGCACTTGCGGCCCGGCGACCGAATTTACAGCTACAGCGGCGAAGAGTCGGTCGAAGAGAAGAAGTCCGAGTTCGCGGACCGCTCCGTCATCCGCGTGAGCCGCAATGTCAACATCAATCAGCGTGGCGAGGTGGTGGGCGTCTACCGGACGCTGCGTGTAGAGACCGAGCGCAAAAAATCCCGTAGCAAGGGCAAGTACGCCGACATTCAACCTGCCAACTACACCGACGAGGACTACGAACGAATCGACTCGATCTACGAAGCGGAGCAACCCAGGGGAGCGGAGCGTCGTTACTGGGAAGACGTGAACGTAGGCGACGAGATGCAGCCCATGGTGAAAGGCCCGCTCACCGTGAGCGAAATCATCGCGGTGCACGCCGGAGGATACGGCTTCGTGCCTTACGGCTTGAAATCTTCCCGGCTCGGCTACAAGAACCGCAAGCGCATCGCACCGTTCTACATCAAAAACGAGATGGGTGTTTGGGACGTTGCTCAGCGCCTGCACTGGGACAACGAGTGGGCCAAGGCCATTGGCAACCCGCTGGCCTATGACTACGGCGTGATGCGCCAATGCTGGCTGTATCACATGGTGTCGGACTGGTGCGGCGACGACGCCTTCATCGAGTGCCTCGAGGACTCCATTCGCAAGTTCAACTACCAGGGCGATGCGCAATTCCTCACCGGCAAGGTGGTGAACAAGCGCGAAGAAGACGGCCGCTTCCTGGTCGACCTGGAAATGCACATGGTGAACCAGCGCGACACGGAAACCGCCTACGGGTCGGCAACGGTGTCGCTGCCGTCGCGGGAGGCCGGCCTGCCCCCGCTACCGGCTGTGCCCGTCGAGTTGCAGCGTGAAGCCGCGCAGATGTTTGCAAGGCACAACGAGTTGACGACCGAGAAGCGGGGGCGTTAGGCCGCCCGTTACCACGCTGACCAAGGACTCTCAACCATGACGATGTATGCCTGTGTGGGATCGAACCGGCTCGATGAGGCATTGGCTTTTTATACGGAGCTGCTGGCCCTGCGGGGCATGAAAAAGATGTTCGATAATTCGGGGGGCGGCAGCTTCTTCGGCAACGCCGCCGGCGACTTGTTTGCTGTGGTCACACCCTTCGACGGTGAGCCTGCCTCGGCAGGCAACGGAACCATGACCGGATTTCCCATGGACAGTCGGGATGCCGTGGATGCCCTGTATGCAAAGGCTCTCGCGCTGGGCGGCACCGACGAAGGCCCCCCGGGACTGCGAGGCCCTGAGGAAGTGGGCGCGTATTTCGCGTACTTCCGGGATCTGGACGGCAATAAGCTGTGCGCTTTTCATTGGGTTCTCGGCTGATGAACCATCCCGATGCCGTTTGGGTTTTCGACGTAGACGGCACCCTGATCGGCTCGGTACGAAGCAACACGCTGCGGCCCGGCGTGCTGGAACTGCTGGACACGCTCACGATCGCCAACACCACACTGGTGCTGTGGAGCGCGGGCGGGGCCGAGTACGCCCAGCGCATGCTGGCAAAGTTCCAGGCCGACCACTACTTCTCGGCCTTCTACGCCAAGGAGCAACGCGGTGACGACGGTCGCTATCTGATCGATCACCTGCAGCCCGAGCATCGTCCCGGAACTCTGGTGGACGACTACCCGGAGGAGGTGCCGGTGACCGACCGCGTCATCCACGTACCGCAGTTTCTTGGCGGCAACCCTAACGACAACGGCCTGCTGGCCGCCTTGGAAATCGCCAACAGCGCAATTAATACAACCGGCGAAGCGAGGGCGCGTCCATGAGCGACCCGCTCGTACTCTACGAGCAGCAAGGTGCCGTTGCGGTGATCACCTACAACCGCTCGGAGACTCGAAACGCCTGGAACGCGCAGATGACGCGCGAGGTCATGGCTGCAGTCGAGCGCGCCAATGGCGCCGACGCCGTGGGCGCGATCGTGATCACCGCCACCGGATCAATCTTCTGCTCCGGTGCGGATTTCAAGGCGCCACCCGAACCCAAAGACCCCGAAACCGGAATTCGCCCGGGCGCCGCCACCATCGGTATGGCACATGACACCAGCTGGCTGCATCTGCTGGCGCGTTCGAAACCCAGCGTTGTTGCGGTGAACGGTCGTGCCATTGGGCTCGGCGTAACCCACACGCTGGCGGCCGACATTCGCATCGGTGCCGAGTCGTCCAGCTACTCGTTCGCCTTTTTGGAGCGGGGGACCATGCCGGAGTTCGGGTGCACGGCGTTGTTGCCCCGGTTCGTCGGCTACGGCAGAGCGGTGGACATCTGCCTGACCGCGCAAACGCTCACCGCATTCGAGGCCCGAGATGTTGGGCTCATCACCCGTATCGCCGCCGACGAAGACCTTCTGGATGAGGCCGTGGCGATCGCGGAGCGACTGGCAAGCTTTCCCGCACTGGCGATGGGGTTGACACGCCAGATGCTGCAGGCCAACGCTACCGAGAATGACCTCAACACCATGCTCAAGACCGAACGAGATGCGTTCGTGTCGTTCATCAAAGCATCACGAAGCGCCAACAAGGCCAGCACCACCATCAAGCCGCCGGAGTGAAGTGGTCTCTTTAGCAGGCGTTGGCCATCTCTAACACCACCTTGCCCACGGTCTGGCCCGCTGCGACAGCTTCTAGCGCCTCGGCCACCGCGCGCAGCGGGTAGACGGCGCTGATCCTCGGACGCAGTCCCTCGCCCACGAGCTGACTCAGCACGGCATCGGCGTCCGCCGCGCGCTCGGGCGCATTGCCGGCGAACGTGCGGATGTCGAGGCCCAGGATATGCACGCCTTTCAGCAGCACCAGGTTCAGGGGAATGCGCGGAATCTCGCCGCAGGCGTAGCCCACGGTGACAAAGCGTCCACCGAAGCGCATAGCACGAAGCGTCACCTCGGCAAGCGCACCACCCACCGGATCGATGACGACGTCGGATCCACCGTCGGTAACTCCGCGAATCGCGTCCTTTAGGTCGGTGCGCCCGGACAGAAGCGCAGCGTCCGCCCCCCACTCCAAGCACGCATCGACCTTCGTGGGGGTCGAAGCTAACGCCAAGGTCCGGCAACCCAACCGCTTAGCTACGTCCAGTGCTGCCGACCCGACGCCGCCGGCGGCACCGGTGACGGTCACCCATTCACCGGCTCGCGCCTGTGCAACGCTCACCAAAGCGGCACATGCCGTGCGCCCAGTCACACCAAAGCTCGCACCCTCGGCGAAGTTCATGTTGGGCGGAAGTTGGCTCAAGCTGCCACGCGGCATGACCACCTGCTCAGCGAACGCGCCCACCATCTGCGAGCCCCGCACCTTGTCTCCGGGCTCCAGATCGGTGACCTCCGAACCCACGGCAAGCACCTCACCCGCTACCTCGCTACCTGGCGTGAACGGTACAGGCACCGACACCTGATAGCGGTTGGCCGCAATGAGCACATCCGGAAAGTTGACCGACGCAGCGCGAATCCCAACCAGCACTTCCCGCTCATTGGGGCTTGGTGCAGGAATCTCTTCCAGCACGATGCTGCTGGGCGGACCATGAGCGTTGCAGCGTGCGGCAAGCATCGTCAGGCGAGGTATTGTCCGGCCCAGTCGAGGAGCTTGGGAATATTTTCCTCCATGCTCGCGGTATCCACGCCATCTCGCGCTAATCGCCGATTGTTCTTGACGATGAGCGCCGATGCCGCCGCCTGCTTGTAGCGCACCAGGGCGCTGAACCAGCCGAGGTTCTCCACGGACTGGCCCGATGCCTGTTCAAAGGCGTTAGCAAGTTCATCAACCGGTGGCATCCGGTCGCCGCCGGTTTTTTTGTTGGGATGCCTTGGATCGCTATTCAACAAAAACCACGCCAGATCGAGGCGCGGATCACCGAGCGACCATATCTCCCAATCAATGAGCGCTCGAATTTCCGTGCCCACACACTGCATGTTGCCCAGCCGATAGTCGCCATGCAGGACCACCGGAGATAGCTTCTCGGGCAGACCCGCCTTCAACGCCGCGTTGATGTGATCGGCCCGGCCATCGCCCTGCAGCCCCTCGTCCACCGTGGAGAATGCCTTCTCCCAGCGTCCCACCTCTCGTTCGAGATCCGTTTCGCGCTCGTCTTCAAATTGACCCGCATCCGCACGCTGCAGCGCAGCAAGCATCTGGGCCGCAGAAAATGCGCGGGCCGTGACCTCGGCATCTGTGACATCCGGGTTGCCACCTCGCAGAACGGGCTCATAGCTTTCCCCATCGACGAACGTCATTACCACCATTGGTGGGATTTCCGGCGGCGAACCGTCGTCCGTTCCGAGCACGATGGGCACCATGACCCCGGGCGCATCGGCCAAACCTGTGAGCACCTTCGCCTGGCGCAGCACGTCACGGTTGCGCACAGGCTCCAATCCCGGCGGAGCGACTTTGATCACCACCTTGCGCGGCTCACTGCCCCGCTGTTGCGCGGCGTAGGTAAAGCTCGAGGAGCCGCCGTGCAGCGCCTCTACCTGGTCAATTTGGGCGCCTACGGCTTTAGAGGCTCGCTCCGCCAGCTCAGCCGGATCCGGCGCCGTAACCTTGCTCTCGCTCATATTGTTCTCCCCTGGATCACACTGCGCGCCTTCCAATTGAGGTGCCTCATACTATGGTACTGTTCAGTACCATGCCACATAGCCTTTTCATGGCGCTGATGACGGGCGCGAAGCCGCACGCAGACCCGTCCCCAACGCGAAAGATATACATCCTGATCATGCTGGGCCTGGTCACTGCGCTGGCCATGATGGATCGCAACATCCTCAACATACTGTTGATTCCGATTCAAAACGAAATCGGTGCCAGCGACACCGCCATGGGGCTGCTCACCGGCACGGCATTCGCCGCGGCGTATGCCACGGCGGCAATTCCGTTGTCGCGCATTGCCGACAGAGGCAATCGCCGATCGCTCCTGGCCGCCGCGCTCGCCGTGTGGAGCGGCGCAACGGCACTGTGCGGGCTTGCCGCCTCATACATGCACCTCCTGTTGGCCAGAGTCGGCGTCGCGGGTGGTGAGGCCGCAGCCAATCCGGCCATCATGTCGATGATCTCCGATCTGTATCCTCCGAACCGCCGCGCGACCGCCATCGGCTGCACGTTGATTGGCACCGGCGTGGGCGTGTTCATGGGCGCCGCCTTCGGCGGCTACATCAGCGAGACGATTGGTTGGCGTACCGCCTTCGTGGTGGTCGGGCTACCGGGCGTGTTGATCGCGTTGGTCATCTGGCTCACCGTGCCGGAGCCGATTCGCGGTGCCAGCGAAGGCGGCCTTACACCGGACCCAGACAGTGAAACACTCAGGCGCACCATACGCTACCTCGCACGCATCCCGAGCTTTCGCTACATCGTTCTGGCCAAGTCCTTCGTGCAGATTGCCTCACAAGCGGCCATGATCTGGTTCCCTGCTTACCTGATCCGTGTGCACGACATGTCGGTGATGGAAACCGGTTTCTGGTACGGCATGGCCATCGCGGGCGCAACCATCGTCGCCGCCGTGCTCGGCGGCACGGCGAGCGACTTTCTGGCCCGGCGCGGGACCGTCTGGTATTTGCGGTTCTGCATGTTCTCCATGGCCACCTCGCTGCCTTGCGCCATCGTGCTGGCGTTCGCGGGATCGCAGCAGCTCGCCCTGGTGATGGTGTTCCTGTACGGCACCTTCTCAGCCATGAACACCACGCCTTCCATGGCCGCCGCGCTGGCCATCGTGCGGCCCCGAATGCGCGGGTTCATGACCGCTGTAGTGAACTTCTGCTTCAACTTCATCGGCGCGGGTATAGGCGGGTTGTTGATCGGTGCGCTGAACGACGCGCTGGCGCCCCGCTTCGGCGAAGAGGCTATCCGTTATTCGCTACTGTCCATGCCTGTCGTGATCGTGTTGGCAGCATTGTTTTACTGGCTGGCCACGCGCACCATCGAAGCCGATGTACAAACGGCGCAATCACCATCCGCCACGCCAAGCTCCGATCACGGTCGCATTAAAGATCGCGATGCATCAATGACGCAGCAGCCTCGCGACCCGCGTGGTTGACGGTCCCGGCAGCGGCAGACCCAGCAGGATAGCTAGCTGTTCAATGGATCCCGTCTTAAGGGCAAGCTCGTAGGTAGCCTTGCCTTCGAGTCCTTGAGCGTGCATCTGTGCGTGCAGCTTGAACATTACCGCCGCCAGACGAAATGCGGTGAATACTCGGTGCCAGTGCAGGTTCTGCACCTGCCAGCCAGTCTCCGCCTCCCACAGCTCGATTAGCTCATCGGGGCTGCCGATGCCCGGCAGCAACTCCCAGGCGAATCGATCCATCTGAATCCACCACGCCAGATCTGCCTCGGGACCAGCCAGCGAAACCTGATCCCAGTCCAGAATGGCACGCACGCGAAAGTCGTGGAAGATCATGTTGCCAATGCGCGCATCGCCCCAGCTCAACGAGGTGGGTGCTGGTGCTGGAAGGTTGGCCTCCAACCACTCCCAACCCCGCTCCATGGTTTCATCCTCGCGCTTGCCCCGCGCCCAATCGAAATAGTTTCGAAAGTGGCGCAATTCCTGCTCAAGGCCTGAACCACCAAGCTCGGGGCGCTCGAGAAAGCGCACGCGGCCCGAATCGACACGGTGCAAACGGGCCAGGTGGCGTACCGCATCCTCCCACATGTCACGGCGCTGTCGAGGCGTTGCCTGGGCCACAAAGCCATCCTTGGTGAAGTGCGGGCGGTCCGGCGGCACCTGGCCTTCGATCCGCTGCGCCACGAAGAACGGCGTACCCAGCACCCCGGGGTCAGCCTCGTAGCCCACCGGCTGAGGAATGGGCAACCCCGGTACGTCAGCCAGCACCTGGTACATTTGATACTGGCGTGACACGTCGTGGTCCATCCACAGAGGATCCGTAGTGCCCAGACGCGCCGCGAAGCCGGTGTCTACCCGTGTTCCGCCCTCCGCCCAACTCGCGTCAAACAGCAAAGTCTCGTTAGCAACGCCGGTACCGGTGGGCGTCTGGATAGGCCCTATGCGCAGCTCGCCCGCCTGCGGCAAACGGGCTGCCATCCACTCCAACAGTACACGGCGAGCGGCTTCGAAGTCGCGATGGTGCTGCTTGAGGGGGGCAACGTAGTCCCGCGGCACAAATTACCCCCGAGCGGGATGAACGTCCGGCGCCAAGGCGTTGAGTGCATCGGAGCGCTCGCTGTACAGCCAGCCAGTTTCGCCATCCCAAGACACGGGACCGAAGTTCAGTGCGTAAACCACGCCTTCATCGCTGAGATCCGTCCCCACCACGAAACCTTTGCGCATAGCGATCCAAAGGGAGCGGGTCGTCTGCCAGGAGAGCGCTAGCTCGCCCCCCTCCCAGCGCAACGCAACGGGTAGGGTTTCGTCGCTCATCTGTAGCGTCTTCAACCGAGGTGCCGCCATCACCTCAGCGTGGTGCAGCACCCCATCAGCGTCTACCACATAGCCGCCCTCCAGCGAGATCTCCCCCGTGGGTGTCCAATAGCGCGAAAAACCAAAACCCTTGCCGCTGGGAAACAGACACCCTTGTATGACGTGCCCTCCCCATGGGGCACCGGTGCCGCCGCCGCGCGGACCGCGTGAGTGATCCCGCCAACCCGTGCCATTGAAATGAAACTCGCGTTCACCTACTACCACCGAGCCGCTCGCCCGCACCAACTGCTCGTAGTGTTCCTTGGCCCACCCTTGCGCTCGCATGGCGCCCTTGCCGGTGTCCAGCCCAGCCGCATCATGCGCGTCCCAGACCGGGGTCGCGCACTCTACGTCGAAGTCTATGATCAGCCGCTCGCGAAGCCCCATTTGACAACGCCCTTGGGCCATTTCCTGGTTGGTGGTGGGTCGCCCGAAGCCATCGAACGTGACGTGCCATCGGCGAAAAGGCTCAAGGCATTCGAAGGCGAGGCACGAGGCGGCAGGGCGACATTCGGGCACGGTCTGATGATGCCCGGTCATGGACATTACTCCCTCGTTCCCCGGGAGCATCACAAATACTCGGTCTTCCCATAAGTTCCACTGCGTTGGCTCGGTGCCAAGGTGCAACCAGAATCCGAGATCCGTGTCTGGATCGTAGAGCGCGAACAGGAGGTTTTCGGACCAGAAGGGTACCGTCGGCCGCTCTGCTACCAGCGACTCCCGGCTGTCGTCATGGCCCGAAGACAGATCCACCAACATGCTCACCCCGCCAACCTGAACACGGCTACTCTATATGATCCCCCCGGGTGCTCCACGAGTTCCGCAGTCACCCGGGCACCGATGGTCACGTCCTGCGGGCTGCATCCGATGATCCGCGCTGGAATGCGGGCCTCAGGCGCCTCATCCGGCGTAACAAGAGCGATCACGTAGGGACGCTCCTGCTCGAATCCAGGGGCTACTTTGTGGTGCTGAACGATGAAGGTGTGGATGCTGCCGGACCCGGACACCGCCTCGTATCGAAGCTCGCCGTTACAATATCGGCAACGCTCCAGTGCGGGAAACTGCCAACGCGAGCAGCTGCTGCAGCGCTGTAGCGCCAGATCACCGTCGATCAGGTGCTGCCAGTACCCTTGCGAGTCGTCGTCCGGTCCAGGCTGAGGCCGCACGGACGGCGAGTCTCCCTCGTCAATCCCGGCCATAGACCAATGCTCCCCCATACGGCCCCGTGCCCGCGGACACCAGACACAGCGCCGCATCTTTCACCTGCCGTTCGCCCGCTTGGCCGCGCAGTTGCAAGACGGCTTCAAAGTGATGATTCATGCCGTGGATGTACGCCTCGGACAATAGCCCCCCATGTGGATTTACCACCACGTCTCCACCATAGGTGGCGCGTCCGTCCGCAAAGAAGCGGCCTGCCTCGCCTTTCCCGCAGAACCCGTA
>CENY01354561.1_pt1 | contig 20399 bp, 20 predicted proteins | sample 356181 | NCBI WGS metagenome assembly CENY01 (sample SAMEA2619840, study PRJEB7988) | marine metagenome | isolation source: saline water (ENVO:00002010), including
TGGAACTTACACCCATGGATCCTGCTGCTGTACGAAACCCATGGGAAGAATATTATGGACTTTTGAATAAAACAGAAGGACCAATAATGGCCTTCATTAAAGACGTTGATAAACAACCTGGCCGTGGTGCTTCCTTTGGAGACAATATGGCTAATGTTTTGAAAAAATTGGATGTTGCGGGAGTGATAATAGAAGGAACCGTAAGAGATCTCAATGGGATAAAAGAGGCAGGATTGCCTATATGGGGTACAGGAAGAGTCCCAGGACATGGGGTATTCAGCCTTACGAGTGTAAACAAGGTCATTGAAGTAGCCGGATTAAAAGTCACACCCGGAGAAATAGCTATAGCTGATGAAGAAGGATGTAGTCTTATACCAGGCAATATAAGTCCTGAATTAATTTTGAAACATGCAGAAAGTATTACTCAAAGAGAAACTGAATTCCAAAATAAAGTAAAAAAGCCAAATTTCAACCTAAATGATTATTACAAAATAATACATTAAAACAAAATAATATGGAGAACAAATGCCAAAAGTAACAATAGCCAGTAACAGTAAATTCGACAAAAATGCTCCGTGTATAGACTTACTCAAACAAAATGGATTTGAGGTTAGCTTGACTTCAAATGATGCATTTTCCCAAGGGCTAACCGGAGACGATGACGTAATTAAAAAATTGAACGACTCTGACGCAGTTATAGCTTACGGTGAATACTACACATGTAAGGTACTAGATAATTTACCTAAGTTGAAAGTGATTGCCAGACTTGGCGTTGGATTTGACAAAATAGATATGGAAAGTGCAACTCGAAACAGTGTGGCAGTGACGATAACTCCAAACGGTAATCACCAATCTGTAGCAGAACACGCAATCACATTAATGATGTCTTTAGCAAAAAGTATAGTCAAAAAAGATACCTTATTAAGGAACGGAGAATGGAACGGGGATAACAATAAACCGATTCGAGGGCAAACTTTAGGAATAGTAGGGCTAGGACGAATCGGAAAAAGTTTAGCCACAAGGGCACGAGGTATGGAAATGAATATTATTGCCTCAGAACCTTATCCTGACATGCAATTTGTAAAGGAAAATAACATAAAGCTAGTGGAGCTTGATAATCTACTTTCAAATTCAGATTTTGTAAGTATACATAGCCCTCTAAATGAAGAAACAAAAGGAATGTTCAATAAAGAGAAATTATCGTTAATGAAAAAATCCGCATATCTTGTGAACACAGCAAGAGGCGGGTTAATAGTTGAAAAAGACATAATTGATATTCTACAAAACAATATCATAGCTGGGGCAGGGTTGGATGTATTTGAAGAAGAACCAACAAGCCATCAAAACCCTTTATTGAAATTAGACAACGTTATAGTTTCACCTCACATGGCTGGTAACGACATCCAATCACAAATTGATATGGGCAACGAAGCGGCTCAATCTATAATAGACTTACATAACGGTCAATGGCCTGAAGGTTCTATAGTCAATAAAGAGGTAAAGAACACTTGGAATTGGTAAAAATCTAAATTAAGGAATTTATATATGGCAAATGAAAATCTTCGATTTCTGGTTGTTATGGCACATCCACATGATTTTACTCACGTTGCAGGAACATGTGGTATACATGCGAAAATGGGTGATTCGATAACGTGGGTATCTATGACTTCTGGTAGAATGACGCATAATGAAAAACTAGCTGACGAACTACAAAAACCTATCGCACAACAAGATAAATCGATCGTCGAGCAAACACCAGAAAGCTATGCTGCTGAAAAAGCAGCAGAACTTAAAGACGTCGCAGCACAATTTGGGGTAAGTGAGGTAGAAATTCTAGAATTTACAGATAAACCATTTGTAGTTGAAAGGCAACCGCAATCAATAGAGGTTATAAGGGAATTAATCCTCAAAACCAGGCCTCATATTATTTTGACACAAAGCCCTTATATAAGTGGTCCTCACGGCTTGGTTCCCTCAACTAACAATGACCACACAGAAACTGCTGTCGCTGTGATGGAAGCTAAACTACTAGCCCAATTACCAAGATATGGGCAAAAGATTGCCCCCTACACAGTACCAGCAACTTTCTTTCCTGGTGTTTATTTCGACCACACTCAATGGGATTTTGCAGTAGATGTTTCTGAATTTTTCGAAAATAGGGTCACTGCTGAAGCCATGTATAAATCTCAAGGTCATGATGAACAATACGCTAGAAGAAGAGTTGGACTAAAATTAGGATCTGATGGCGTCACAGCAGGCGTACCCTACGCCGAAGGGTTCGTTCAGGAAAAATTTCAAACTGTTCCTCATATTCAATTATCCGATTACACTCTTAAAAAAGGAACAGAAAGTCGTAAGGATCAAATAAACAACATTGCCGGACAACCTAAAACATGAGAAGTGGAAAATGAAAAAAGCGTTGGTTATAGTCTGGATAGGAGTAGGAATTGCTATTGTTGCATTTTGGATATCCTATTGGTAGTTATCATTGATTTTAAAAGTAAGGATTTAGTATGACAGATACAGAAATATGTTTTTTACCAGCAGTAAGGATAGTAGAACTTATAAAAAGTAAACAATTATCCTGTCGCGAATTAATGGAAATACAATTAAAGCAAATTGAAAAAGTAAATCCTAAAGTAAATGCTATTGTTACATTACTGCAGGAAAAAGGTCTCAAAGATGCTGAAGCAGCAGATAACTTACTCGTTTCAGGAAAACCTATAGGACCATTGCACGGCTTACCAGTAACCCATAAAGACCTTTTCCTTACCAAAGGGATAAAAACAACGTTTGCATCTCCATTATTCAGTGACTTCGTTCCAAATGAAAATTCTTTAATCATCGAAAGGATGCAAGCAGCTGGCATAATAACTATAGGTAAAAATAACACTCCTGAATTCGGTGCTGGTTCCCAAACATATAATGAAGTTTTTGGTGCAACCCTAAACCCATATGATACTACTAAAACATGTGGTGGCAGTAGCGGTGGCGCTGCAGTGGCGCTTGCATGTGGAATGCAACATATATCAGATGGAAGTGATACAGGCGGTTCCCTAAGAAACCCAGCAAATTTTTGTAACGTAGTAGGCTTTAGGCCATCACCCGGAAGAGTTCCAGTATGGCCAAGTGAGATGGGTTGGGATCCAATATCTGTTCATGGACCGATGGCTCGAACCGTCCAAGATACTGCTTTACTTTTGAGCGTGATATCTGGTCCAGACCCAAGAGTACCAAACTCGATTTCAGAATCTGGAACTTTATTTTCACAGTCACTTCAAAAAGATTTCAAAGGAACAAAAATAGCATGGAGCAATAATCTTGGAGGATTACCTGTAGATCCCATAGTGAATTCAGTACTAAATGAACAAAGAAAAACTTTGGAGAATTTAGGTTGTACTGTAATTGAGGATGAACCTGATTTCACAAATGCTGATAAAGCATTCAAAATATGGAGAGGCTGGGCAAGAGAAATAGGACAAGGTGAATTATTAAAAAACCATAGAAAAGATCTAAAGGAAACTCTTGCATGGGATATAGAACAAGGAGTTACTTTATCTGGACCTGACGTTGGATGGGCGGAAGCAGAAAGAATGGCTTTGTTTCAAAGAATGCACTCTTTTTTTAAAGAGTATGATTATTTTATCTGCCCAGTTTCACAAGTACCTCCATTTGATATTGCAACAAAATATATAACTGAAATCCAAAATGAAAAAATGGAGACCTTCATTGATTGGATGAAATCGTGCTACTACATAACGTTGACTGGCTCACCATCAATATCGGTACCAGCTGGATTTACTCCATCTGGCCTACCAATAGGAATGCAAATAGTAGGCAAATATAGGGATGATTTTGGCGTCTTACAATTAGCACATGCTTTTGAACAAGTAACAGAATTCTGGAAAACAAGGCCCGAAGTAACCCAACTGAAATAACCATTGATTCACAATACTCGTAAATCTATATTCAAAATATGTGAAAGGAACCACATGTGATTTCTTTGCAAATCTTGTGCTCAGGTACTCCAACTCCCAGCGAAATACGTTGGGGTTCAGCTTACGCTTTAAAAATGGACGATGAATGGTTTATGTTTGATTGTGGACCTGCTGCAACATATAAATTAATTAAGTCTGGAATAAGTCCATTGGACGTATCTCATCTTTTTTTCACTCATCATCATTCTGACCATGATGCTGATTACGCCTGTTTCTTGTTGAGCCGATTCGATATGTCCATCGGGAATGAACCTAATTTAAAGGTATATGGTCCTCCACCTACACAGCTATTAACTGAAAAACTTATCGGGGAAAAAGAAGGGGCATATTGGCACGATTTTGTTGCAAGAACAAATCACCCGCTAAGTTTATGGGCATACCAAAACCGTGGAGGTAATCTACCTAGGAAAATACCAAAAGTTCACGCTAAAGATATTCAGCCAAAAGAACTAATAACCGGACCAGATTGGACAATAGAGTGCTCAAGGGTTGAGCACGTACAACCTTATTTAGATTCATTAGCCTATAGAGTCAATACAGAAAAAGGTAGCATAGTTTTCTCTGGAGATACTCGTCCATGCCAATCTTTAGTCGATTTGTCTAAAGGATGCGATGTGCTAGTAATGGAATGTATAAGATTAGAAAAAGAAATGGCTGGTAATTCAACAGAATTATCTGAATCAAGTGCGCTAGCTGCAGGACAAATAGCAAAAGAAGCCGGTGTTAAGATGCTGATTCTTACGCACCAAGCACATTATCTCGATACATCAAAAAATGAGGTCATCGAAGAAGTCCAAATAAATTACAAAGGACGAATCGAATGGGCTAATGAGACAACCCTGATAAATTACTGATCCCTAGACCAAATAAAAATATGTTCATCCCTCATGCACAGTCAAATTTAAGGAAGCAGAATTTATGCAATACCTTAAGCCGGTGGGGTGTGGTCCATCTGGAAATACGTGACCCAGATGTGCACCGCAATTACTACAGGTAACTTCTATCCTACGCATACCATGAGATAAATCTTCTTCTTCTGCAACTCCATCAGAATCAATAGGTTGCCAAAAACTCGGCCATCCACAACCGGAGTCGTACTTCGTTTCAGAAGAAAACAAATTCTGTTCACAACATATACACACATAAACACCAGGGTCTTTCGTATCATAGTATTTACCCGTAAATGGTCTTTCAGTCGCTTTTAATCTGGTTACTTGATATTGCTCAGGAGTTAATTTTTTCCTATAGTCTGCATCATTCATGATTTATCCTTATACTATGTCTTCTGCAAATCTCTTAAAGATTTGTCTAATATTGTACTAAATTTTTCAACAGTACCGTTACCTTGATCTATCATTTCATAATCGATTAAAATCCATAATTCACACCCATGTCCGCAATAATACAAAGGGTATTTCCTTTCGCATAGGCATCTCAGATGATTGTTCATTAATATGAAGTAATTCAAAATAAATATTTAATGAACTTATAAACTTTATTTACTCATTAATCCTGAATGAGTACCATATCAAAGTGAACAATTACCTTTGAAAACCAATTCGCGAAAAACATAATCTATTTATCCAATTAGTCCACCATTAGCTCGATAATACCAAAAATCTTCATTACAGATTACAACCAGATTGCTTATTATAGAAAGCAAATAATCAAATTGAAAAGTTACTACAATACAAACAATATATCCATCCTTATTTTTTGTAACAGGAGTTAAAATGAGTACCATAGTTGGAGAAGGAAAGTTCAGATATGAAGCTTTAGATTCTTGGCCAAATATACCAGAAGGTATCAACCTTATAGAAACTCCAGGAATTGGTATAAATTCTCAAGATGATATATATATATTCTGCCGTAATACTGAACATCCAATAATGGTATTTGATAATCTGGGCCATTTCCAAAAAAGTTTTGGTAAGGGCATTTTTAGCGATAGAACTCATGGGATGCTTATTGGACCTGACGACAGTATCTACTGCGTAGACGACGGAATTCACACAATAACGAAATTTTCTCCTAAAGGTAAACTTGTTATGACTATAGGTAAACCAGGTGTTCATTCAACAAAATGGTCTGGTAAACCATTCAATAGACCAACACATGCAGCTGTATCAAAAAATACTGGAGATATATTCATCACTGACGGCTATGGAAATTTCAGCGTTCATAAATATTCGAGTAGCGGGGATTATATAAAATCTTGGGGAGAACCTGGGATAGATGCAGGGCAATTTCTAAGACCTCACAATATTGCAGTAGATGAATCTGACAGGGTAATAGTAGCTGATAGGGAAGCGCACAGAGTACAGATTTTTGATTCAGAAGGCAATTTGTTAGACATGTGGAACAATATCTACATGCCCAATGGTCTTACAATAGGTCCTGATAAAAATATATACATAGGTGAGCTATGCGGAGAATCTCCAACAGACTCGAATCCAATCCCTCCCGGTCTTGGCCATAGGATTAGTATTTTAAACCCTAAAGGCGAACTTTTGTGTAGATTTGGACATCCCGAAGAAGGTGAAGAACCAGGTAAATTCATAGCTCCACACGGAATAGGCGTAGATTCTAATGGAGACATCTATGTAGGTGAGGTATCTTATACCATACGTGGAAGTAAATTAGACCCTCCAAGAGAGCTAAGAAGCTTGAGTAAGCTTAAAAAAATACACTGACTTTATTCGTCTAGCTGTCTTCCCATTTAGGTATTAAAAGTTTATTAGTTGATTCAAGAAAAAATATACTTGCCATACCTGCAAAGCTCGATAATATTGATATTATAAACGCTATATTATAATTTCCATAGATATCATAAAAAATACCGCCAACCCAACCACCTAGAGCCATACCTAAACCAGCCCACAACATTTGAGTACCATGGGGAGCAGCAGATGGAGCAAAACCATAATATTGACGCATCAAAATAGGGAATCCAGCAGATTCACCTCCTAAACCAAAGCCAAAAAACAAAGCAAATCCATAAAACATCAATGGATCACTAACTCCAAACAACATTAACACAGGAATTCCTTGCAAAAAATAAAAACACCCCATAACAAATTTAGTCCCATATTTTTCACATAACATAGGAGTAACCAATCTTGAAAGTACACTCGTGCCAGACATCAGGGTAATTAAACTGGATGCCTGTAGTACACTCATATTGTTTTGGATAGCAAGAGGTATGATATAAACTAAAATTACAGAATGGCCTACACAACCTAAAAAGTGTATCGAACTCATGTTCCAATAAGCGCTGGTTTTCCGCATATAACCATTGAATTTTGTTAGAAGTTCTGAATCTGGTTTGGTTTTATCAATATTCTTATCACCAGGCAACGTACCATATGCTTCAATCCCCATATCAGAAGGACGGTTTCGGAATAACGCTATAAGTATAAGCATTATTAATGCTGTACCAAATGCAAGTATTGCAAACGCAGATTTCCACTCAAATGCACCGACCAAAAACCCTATCAACGGTGTTGCTAAAGCTGGACCTAACCCCCAAGACCCCATAATCAATCCTATACCAAGTCCCAAATGCCTGCGAAACCACACCATAGCAGAAGGTATTAAGGGAATCAAAATTATCGCTTGGGCTATACCCATTAATCCACCCACATATACATAAAATTCCAAAGGAGTTCTTATGTATCCTATAGCCAATATCCCAACAAATAACATTATAGTTCCAATCATCATAGATTTTCTGGCACCTATTCGATTTGAAATCCAAGCAGCTACAGGTGAAAATAAAGCGGTTACCACGTTCGAGATAGCATAGGCTAAAGTTATTGTTCCCTGATCCCAATTAAAGTTAATTTCAATTGGATTAATAAGTACACCAAATGCCATACGAATAGAAGAACCCACCATATTAGCAAGTACAACAACAACAACTATCACCCATGTATAATGCGGGTAAAAAACGGGTGACCTATTAGAACCAAATCCACTTTCTGGTTTATTAACTATCTAGAAGCTCCTAAAACACATAATCACTCAATCTCAATTAAAATGGCAGTGAGCAATCAGGTCTTTACATGTCAATATGAAATCAACAATCTATTTTCAACTATATCGCAATGTATAATTTGCAAACAACTATTATATTTGATTCAAAGCATTTTCTATTTCCGATTTGGAGGCAAATGCTTCAAATCTATATTCAATTTCTCCTTTCTCGCTGATGATAAATGTCCACAGGCTTGTAGGTAACCTCCACTGTTTCACCACATCAGAGATTTTCGCACCTTCGAAGTTTAATTGAACCTGTTCTGGATCATCATAAATTTCAACATGAATAAACGCGTACTCTTCTTTATATTTTGCTTTTAGAGAACGTATTACCTCTAACTGTGGCCCGCAAACAGCATTTGTACAGAAAGCAGGACTAGAAAATACCAATATAAAAGGTTTTCCTTGAGTGATAACCTCAGATATTGTCATCTTGTAAAACTCAGGATCATAAAAGCTACCTGTAGTTAGTTCAGCAAATGAATCTACATCATCAAGTGTTTTATTGATACTTTTTATAGCTGGTTGACCTTTGACTGGAGCAATAAATTGATTCTTCACATCAAATCCGATTTGCACCAATTCTTCAAGATTATTTGCAGAAAATTTCACTTCTAGCTTCCAAAAACCGGACTTATCAAAATTTAATTCAGTAACATATAAACCTCTTTCCGGTATTGGCCATTCATTAAACTCAGCATTTGTAATTTGATTAACCTGATTTTCAAATACAGTTTTAACTTGAACATATGGCACGTCAAGTAACCCATCTTGGGAAACAATTGCGAATGTAAATCGATTTGCTCCGATTGCTAAATCAGATGTGCCAAGTATTATATAAAATCCATTTGGTGATATCGGGCCAGTTATTAATGAATCATTTAATTTCAGTTCTTTTTCGGATTTAAATACATCAATCATTTGGCAGGAAAATAAAAATACAGTACAAATACTTAATCGTAGCAACTTGGATGAGATTCCAGATCTACTGCAATTCAACATAGTCAGTAGAAGGGCTAAATGTAAATGCAAAAACCTCAAACTCTTGAGAATTAGCACTTATTTGAAGTTTGTGGCAATCAAAATGGGATGTTTTGGATTGAAAAATGTTAAACATCTTATCCTCATTTACCTGAATATAAGTATTACCATCCTCACCTATAAACAAATCATCTCCCAAATCAACTTCATCTATCGGCATACCATCTAGAGTAACCTTTATTAAATAAGGATCTTGATTATTACCTTTACCAACAACAACATTAGCAGTAGATGCACAAAATTTCAAAGAAATATTGTCTTCGAAGTTCAATGTCTCTCTACCATGTATTAAACTTTCATTTTTACTTTTCCACCTACCTGTAATATAAAGGAAATTATTGATTAATTCTGAATCGTGTGTGTAATCAACAATTGTCCCTAAAGGATTGTCGTAATAATTTCTCTGGACTATGTATGGTTGATTCAATACATTTTCAAAATCATCCATCCTATTGAAAACAAGTTCAGAATCATCACCTTCAAATGATTCATCAGAATTATTATTCATCCATTTCAAATTACGTACCTTTAAACTGTTTCTATTGTATCCAGCGTACAATTCTCTTGTTAAATTATTTTCTGGCCCCGTTATTTTGAAGAAACTAGTACTGATAACTTCTGAAGTTTGAACTAAAGGTATGTCAGATAAATCTGCTCCCGCTTCTATCAACAATTCCTGTATTTGTTGCTCAGTTTCTGAATAATAACCTTCGCCAAAATGTGAGTATCTTAATTTACCACGAGCATCTATTAAATATTTAGCAGGCCAGTATCTATTTGAAAAGGCATCCCAAGTACCTCGTTTATTATCCACTGCGATAGGATATTTTAATCCGTGAAATTCAGCGGAGGTTTTTATATTTTCGATCTTCTTCTCAAATTCGAACTCCGGTGAATGTACACCCAACACCACCAATCCATACGGTTCATATTTTTGATGCCATTTTTTTATATAAGGGTATGTACGGATACAGTTCACACATGTATATGTATAAAAATCGATTAGTATTACTTTTCCTTTTTTACTTTTTAATGTAAATCCATCTGAATTAACCCAATGAGTGATATTAGATAATTCTGGCGCATTAAAATATACTCCATCATCTGAATTTTGGATTATGTTGGAACAAGAAATACTCAATGCCAGACTTAACAAAAATCCAAATAATACGTATTTCAATTGATTCCACCATTATCGAATTTATATTTCATATTAGAACTACAATCACATCACGGGTTTAAGTTATAATCGATTCAATTTAATCGTACCAATTTACGGAAATGAGTTTATTATTTAATCCAATAAAAATTCGGTCAATAATCATTAAAAACAGAATATTCGTCTCTCCAATGTGCCAATATTCTTCAGAAACAAAAGATGGGGTGCCTAATGAATGGCACCTAGTCCATCTTGGTACTAGAGCCATAGGTGGAGCAGGCTTGGTTATGGCAGAAGCCACATCGGTCACACCCGAAGGGCGTATTTCACCATACGACTTAGGACTATGGAACTCAAAACAAGCGGATTCATTCCAGCCTATTGTAGAATTCATTGAGAAATATAATTCAATACCTTCGATCCAATTAGCTCATGCCGGAAGAAAAGCATCTAGAAATAAACCTTGGTTAGGAAGCAATAGATTAAATATTGAAGAAGATGGTTGGGATACAGTGGCACCAAGTTCTATACCTTATGATAACAACTGGCAAACACCAGAAGAATTAACAAAAGAAGCTATTGCAAACTTGATATCTGCATTTTCGAAATCTGCAAAATACGCAGCGGATATTGGGTTCAAATGCATAGAGCTTCATTTAGCTCATGGATACTTGGCAAATCAATTCCTATCTCCAATTTCCAACAAACGTACAGATGAATACGGAGGGTCATTAAAAAACAGGTCTCGCTTTGTTATTGAAGTTGTTAAAGCAGTTAGGAAAGTAATTCCTGATTCAATACCATTGTTTGCACGAATATCTGTGACAGAACATGTAGAAGGCGGTTGGGACACCACCGATTCCATAGAACTTAGTACAACTTTAAAATCTGAGGGAGTGGACCTTATTGATTGTTCTTCAGGAGGAAATTCTCCTGATCAAAACTTGGAGACATTTCCAGGATACCAAGTCCCACTTGCGTCCCATGTAAAAAAAGGTGCAGATATCTTGACTGGAGCAGTCGGCATGATAAACAAACCCAAACAAGCGGAAAAAATATTGAACGACAACCATTCAGATGTGGTTTTTATTGGCAGAGAACTACTTAGAAACCCATATTGGCCGTTGGATGCCAAATCAGAACTGGACGGCAGTACAATCTGGCCAGGACAATATATTAGAGCAATACAGTAAGATATATTGTCCATGACACAAAAGCGACCCATTAAAATTTTGTTGAATGAGGACTTAAATCACCTATGGCCAACTAAAAGAGATTTAATTGATGAACTGAGCCATGAATTCCCAAATGTAACATTTCAACAAGCATATACTGAAAATGAACAACAACTTCAAATCGTTGATGCAGATGCTACTTTTGGGATACCTGCCAGCAACATATTTACACTAAACAAACAATTGAAATGGGTTCATCACCCTATGTCCGGTTTCGAATTAGAACCCAACCACCCAATAATTCACAGCAAAGTTATTTTAACAAACGCCCCAAACGCACATGTCATACCAATGGCGGAGTATGTTTTTGCTACTATGCTTTCAATCACTCATAGACTCGAAGACCATTTTAAGGACCAAAGATCAAAAACATTAGACTCCACAAAATATCTTAGCAGCGTAAAAGATTTAAATGACCAGAATTTGGGTATTATCGGGTTCGGGGAAGTGGGGAAGGCAATTGCAAAAAGGGCTTACGGTTTCGGAATGAATATTTATGGACTTTCCAGATCATCAACTTCTAGCAAAAGCGATATAGCTACAGTATGGCCATCTAGCCAATTAAACCAACTCCTGAAGTTGTCAGACTGGATTGTTATAGCTGCTCCATTGACCAACGAAACCAGGAACATGATTAATTCTAAGAATATCCAAATAATCCGTAAAAACGCTCATGTTATAGTTTTGTCCAGGCCACATATAATCAACGAAAACGCTCTGATCACAGCTTTATGTAATGGTCAATTGGCTGGAGCTGTATTCGATAATCTGGAAGGAAAATGGCTTGAACCATCGAGTCCACTTTGGGAAATGAAGAATGTGATTATAACTCCCCATACTTCTTCAATGTCGTGGAATTTGGAAAAAGACAGGTTCAATATATATCGCCACAATGTCAACAGTTTTATATGCGGAGATCAATTCATTAGAGTCGCTGATAAATCATTGGGTTATTAGCCGTCTAAAAGCGCAGAATATTTTCAATATTTTGAATCCTACTCAAGATCTTTTCCATTTGTGAATTCAATTTTTCAATTTTTTCGGTTAGATCATTTTCAATATTCAAATTACTTGAGTGTGATAATTTTTCTACAATTTGTTCAACCATTCCCACGTTTTGATTTGTGTTAATGTAAGACCTTTTGAAATTTTCCATTTCCGACTGAATTTGATTCAGTAACACCGTGGATTCTTGACCAGCGCACATCGGCGTTTTATTTTGCAATATCCTATGTTTTTGGCGTCGATGTGTACCAATACCTTGAGCTTTCACCCAAACATTACAGGTATCACAAAGAATCATTTTTGCTGAGGTAACCATTTTAATAGACTATAGTTTTCTTTAGTTATTGTCAATACATTAGCCATAAGCTGATAAAATCTACAATTTTACTCAAATGGCATATCCATACCTAATAATTCGATCCCACTATAGTTTTTCTTTAGTTATGCACAATATATCTATTTTTGCAGCAATTTGGCTCAAGAGGCAAAAAAGTCTATAATCATTTATATACTAACGAAAACACAAAAAGGGTCCCCCATGTCAGAAATAAACAAAACTAACCAAAATGATAATCAGTCAGCTTTTGACTCAATATTAAATAAATACACAGACTTATTATTAGAAGTTGATAAGTTAAGAAATGAAAATGCAAATATACATAATTCTCAATCTGGTACGAATAACGATGAATTAAAAAAAGAATCAGTAGAACAATTTTCTTCAAACATATATGTGATTCTAAATCAAATCAAAAGCGAAATAAGCCAAATCAATAAACTGCTTTCCGAAAGTAACGAACCAAAATCATCTACAAAACCTAGAAAAAGAAAAAAGAAATCTAGTAGTAAATCATTAATGGAAAGAATCAAAGCATCGATTGGGTTAACCAAGAATTAATTAAAACATTCGTTTAATTAATTCTTCGCTGCCTTTCGTGTCAATTTAGCTCCTGCAGTAAACCCAACCCTTTTATGTGATGGTATTGTGACTATCTTACCTGCTTGAGGACCTAGTATAGGTTTAATGTTTCGAGGCTTCACTTGCCTTACTGAAAATGAACCAAAACCAGTTAATACTACTTTATCGCCATTAATCAATGCATCTTCTATACTGGATAAAACTGCGTTCAATGCTTCTTCACCTTTAGCAGTTGATGTATCCAACATTGTCGCTACTCTCGAAACAATATCCGCTTTTCTTAAATTCGCCATATTAAACTCCGACTATGAGGTATGAGATAAAAACCACACGTAATTGATTCAGTCGATGTTAGTGTTAGTCAACATGCCATGTCAAGCTTAATTCGAATTAATATTCAGCCCCTCTACCCATTCACAAAAATATTCTTCAACACAGATGTATTCTATATATATCATTCTCATCCTTAAGTTATTAAACTAGAAAAACCATGTGTATTATGCTAACTTACAAAGACTAATTTCACTTAACAGAAAAGTATTTTGAACACTCTGAAACCAGACATAGCCATAATCGGCGGCGGGATTGTCGGAATTGCAACTGCTTACTACTTAATAGAATCCGGTATTAACTGTACCTTAATAGAAAAGGATCCCGTTGGAAGTCATGCATCTGGATTGGCATATGGAAGTATTGGGGCATCAAAGGTACAAGGTGCAAACTATCCTCTGGCATTAAAAAGTGTATCCCTTCATAAAAAATTATCTGAATCGCTTTCAACACACACGGGTATTGATATTCAATATAGGGAAAAAGAGTCTATAAGACTTGCATTCAATGAAAAAGAAAGAGAATTTCTATTATCAACCGACTCTAATATTTCAAATTGGCTCGAACCATCTCAAATATTTTCTTTAGAACCAAGTATTTCAAAACAAATCATAGGCGGAATACATGAAACGAAAGCGATGGATGTAAATACTTATAACCTACTCTCAGCTTTACATAATGCCATTGAAACAAAGGGGGTGCAGGTTATTCATGATGAAGTAATAGGAATAAATGTTAATTCAAATACTAGTTTAACTCTAAAATTAAAAAATAGTGCTAAAGTAATGTGCAACAAAGTTGTTATATCCATGGGACCTTGGAGCAATAAATTGAGTGACTGGATAAATATCAAATTGCCAATTATTCCTCTTAAAGGGCAGATATTAAGACTATCTAAACCTGGTATCCTGGAAAATTGTTCTGTTTCTTGGTCTGGCAACTACGCTAACCTTAAAGCAGATGGTTTGATTTGGACCGGTACCACGGAAGAAAATGAAGGATACGATGAATCTACAACAACTGAATCACGTGACAAAATCATGCTATCCGCAATAAAAATGATTCCCGAGATTAAAAATGCCAAAATCGTCAAGCAAACAGCGTGCCTTAGACCGATGTCTCCAGACAACCTCCCAATAATAGGGAGTTTTACTGATTATCCTCAAATATACATCGGTACAGGAGGATTAAGGTCTGGGATAACTTTAGGACCAGCAATAGGTAAAGTTATTTCCGAGCTAATATTGCAAAAATCAACAGACATCGATATGACTCATTTCAAACCAGATAGGTTTGAATGAAATATTTATTTAAGTATATCTATTTTTAGAGATAACATTGGACTTTATTTCCAACACAACTAACATCGATATATTTATCGCAAGTATACCGATTATTGTATTAACCCTAGGCATTGTAGTTCTTAAATGGAATGCTGCTAAGGCCGGGGCAATATCCCTTTTATTAGTCATAATAATTGCATTATTTAGATTTGAGTCAACAGAAACCAATATAGTGATAGCTGGATCCAAAGGAATCAGTCTAAGTATTTTTGTTTTGTCTGTTATCTGGTCTTCAGTTTTGATGTATAACATTTTAGAATTTTTGGGTTTAATTGAAGTTATTGGGAATAACATAACCAAACTTGTCAAAAATCCATTAGCGCAAGCTTTAGTAGTAGGATGGGGTTTCGGCGGACTAATCCAAGGAGTTTCTGGTTTCGGAGTACCAGTAGCTGTTGTAGCCCCATTAATGATATTGATGGGGTTCTCTGCTCCAAGAGCTGCTGCTATTGCATTAATTGGTCATTGTTGGGCTACTACTTTCGGCTCATTAGGTTCTTCTTTCTATACCCTGCAATTAGTTACTGATCTTCCCACTGAAGAAATCGGTACTCATATGGCTGCTTTGTTCGCGCTACCAATATTCATGTGCGGATTTGCCGTTGCACATATACAAGGCGGACTAAAATCGGTCATTAGGGGTATTCCTGCTATCTTGATAATCGGAACAGTAATGACATTCGGACAATGGATTTCTGCATACCTAAATGTGCCTCAAATTGGCGGTTTGGTAGCAGGTTTATCAGGTACTTTAACTGGATGGATATTAACATTGACACCCATATTAAATTTTGAACAAATTCAATCCGATTCAATTCCTGACAACTCACATAAATCCAATTCTTTAAATACCAGAAAACTTAAAAATATAAGCTTCCATATAGCATTTCTACCCTACTACTTGATTTTAATAATCAGCCTGTTATCACAAATCCCTTTAATCAAATCAATACCTATACAATTTGGATTAGATTACCCAACAAATATAACTGGTCTTGGCTATATTGTGAAAGCAGAGCAAGATTACGCAGGAATAAAATTATTTTCCCACCCAGCTCCAATAATCCTATTCGCAACTTTCATAACATACTTAGTATACAAAACGAAAAATATGTGGTCCAAGGATATCGGAATAAATGCATTAAAGCGCACTTATAGTCAATGCGTCCCATCAAGTTTGGGGTTAATTACTATGGTCATGATGTCTTTGATAATGATTGATTCAGGAATGACTTCCTTATTAGGACATTCTATTGCAAAGACTACTTCATTTTTGTTTCCAATATTTTCACCATTTATAGGGGTTCTAGGTACTTTCTTGACAGGAAGCAATACAAATTCAAATGTTATGTTTGGAGCTTTGCAACTGCAGACAGCTAAAACATTGGAATTGGGAGTCTACACAATTGCTAGCTCACAATCAATAGGTGGAGCTATAGGCGGTGCTATAGCTCCTGCTAAAGTTTTAGTCGGCACAACAATAGTGGGACTTGGCGGACAAGAACATAAAGTATTGAAAAAATCTTTACCCTACTGCATGATTATATTGGTTGCTGTTGGAATACAAGCACTCATCATATCGCTTTTGGAGTAACCAATATAATGAAATCAAAATTTCAACAAGGAGCTTTGGCAACATATATTGTATCCATCATACCAATGTATGTGGGGTTTTCAGTAATACATAACGAATTATTAATTATATTTGGATTAATCATAGTTATATTGAATTCAATTATTACCGCAATAACGACATAAATCATGAAATCATCTAACGCTTTAATAATACAATCTGGTGGAAGTACCCCTGTAATTAACCAAAGCTTAGCTGGTATTTTACGAGAATCAAAAAAATTAGCATCTTTTACTAAAATATATGGCGCCATCCACGGCACTGATGGTTTGTTGAAAAGAAATATCACGGACTTAACTAATATAAGTAGTTTAGATATATCATCAATAGCAACTACTCCGGGTGCAGCTCTTGGGTCATCAAGATATAAAATTACGCAATCAAATGCAACTAACATATTAAATATCCTATCTGACTACAAAATAGCCTATTTATTTATAATTGGAGGGAATGATTCGGCTGCAAATGCCAAGGAACTCGGTACCCTAAGTAAAATTAGCGGATATAAACTTCAAGTTATACACGTACCAAAGACTATTGATAACGATTTAATTGGTACTGACCATTCTCCAGGTTTTGGAAGTACAGCGAGGTTTATAGCTTTAGCCACAATGGGAGCTGGCAAAGATGCACAAACTATGGGCCAATCCGCACCAATAACAATCATAGAAGTTATGGGTAGAGACGCCGGTTGGCTTGCAGCTTCATCCTCGATAGGAAAAAATACTTGCCAAGATCCACCTCATATAGTTTGTGTTCCAGAACATAATATCAATTATGAACATTTCCTCAATCAATTAGAAAATACTTATCGCCAGTTTGGGTATGCAGTAGCTGTTGTGGCTGAAAATTCTAAAAATGAAGAAGGTATTATTGGAAAGACAGAAAAAGCATTGTATGAGGATCAATTCGGACATAAATATTTTGAAGGTGCTGGATACCATTTAAGCAAATTAGCTGAATCAAGACTAAAAGTAAGAGTAAGGTACGAAAAACCAGGGACGATACAAAGATCTATGGTGTCTTGTATTTCCATCGTTGATTCCACAGAGGCTGAAATGGTTGGCACTAAAGCAGTACAATATGCACTACAAGGTGCAAATGAAGTAATGATCTCAATAAAAAGAGACCAATTAAATTCCAAATATTCTAGCTCAACAGAACTAACTCCAGTTAAAAATGTAGCAGATAAAGTAAAATATTTACCTGCAAACTATTTCGACAACCAAAACCTATTGCCAACCGAGGATTTCAAATCATATGCAATCCCGTTAATCGGATCTCCATTACCTATATTTGCAAACCTATTAAAATAGATTATTCTAAAAAAATCTACTGAATACTTCATTGCCTAACAATCTGCCTTTTGGTGTCAACTTATATTTACCACAAGTAGGATATAACAATTTTTCCTGTATTAAATTGTTAATAGCTTCGCCAAAAACATCTTCAATATGTACTCCAAAACGTTTTTCAAATTCTACTACGTCAATACCACGTATTAACCTTAAACCCAACATCATGGTTTCTCCCATCTCAAGCTGCTTATCAATCGGTTCAACGCTTTCAAGACTAGGTATTTGTGCTAACAAACGTTCACCATCTTCTAGATAATCAAAATCATAAACTAATTCCCGCTGAGTTAAATATTTACTTATATAGGTATTAGGCGACTTTATATTATTGAATCTGTTTTTAAACAAATAAGAATGGGCACCCGGACCAACACCTAAAAATGGTTGATTCATCCAATATCTTAAATTATGTTGGCTTTCTTTATGAGGTTTTGACCAATTAGATATTTCATATTGTTCATACCCGTTATCGTGCAAATACTCCTCGCATAACAAGTACATATCTGCAGCTAAATCATCATCAGGATTTTCTAAGTTTCCTATATCCATCATCCGCTGCATCGGTGTGTGTTTTTCAAGAGTCAGACAATACAAAGATAAATGGTCTGGTTCCAAATCAGAAATAATCTTAAGTGAATCTTTCCAATCTTTCAAAGTCTGATAAGGTATCCCATACATTAAATCTAAACTTATATTATTAAATCCCATCTTTCTTAGTTTCTTGTAGGTGTTAATTGCTGTATTCGCAGAATGAGTTCTGCCAAGAGTTTTTAATATAGAGTCTTTAAAACTCTGTACGCCTATACTAACCCTATTAATCCCCACATCCAAAAACCTTTGAACATTTGTCTCTTCTATATCATTTGGATTTACTTCTATGGTTATTTCTGAAATATCGCACTGGAATTTTGTTTTAACCAAATCAAGAATTGTTTTCAAGTGACCCACAGGAATATAAGAAGGAGTACCACCTCCCAAAAATATCGTTCGTACGGGGTATGATTTCAATACTGAAGACCAAAGTATTAATTCATTGCATAAAGCATCTATATAAGAGGGCATTAAATGCTCTATTTTTGTATAAGTATTAAAATCACAATACGGACATTTTGTCTGACAAAAAGGAATATGAATATATAAAGATAAATCCAAGTTTCACCAAGCCTCAAATAATAATAAAACAACTGACAGATTTACAAAAGAACTTCTATAATAACCTTCAACATCTAACTAAAGGCAAAATCAATAAAAGCTACATATGACAATAAATTAAGGCATATAGAATGAATTTGGTATATCACGGAGAACCTTTTTTAATAGAACAAAAGATTAACGAATTAAAATCTGAAATAGACAACGGGGATCCAAATTCAACCAACATAAATATATTTGATTCAAGCGAGGTCAATCTAGATACCATCCTTAACTCTTGCTATTCAATACCATTTTTATCTAGTAGAAGATTGGTCATAATCAAAGGTTTGCTATCTATGTTTGAATCAAAAGGCTTTTCACAATCTAGACTCAACAAAACAAAACAACCAACCAAAACCAAAAAGATTTCCGAATGGGATAGTATAGTCGATGAACTTCCACAGTTCCCAAAAACCACGTTATTAATCTTTTTTGATTCACATTTATCAGAAAATAATAAAATGCTTACCAAAATCAAACCTCATGTAAAAACAAACTATTTCCCTCAACCTTACGGTCATACCTTAATAAAATGGGTTAAAGAACAAACTATTGCAAGAAATGTCTCTATGGAAGAAAAAGCAATCGACGAATTAATTAAATATACAGGGAACGACCTTAGAAAAATTGATTCCGAATTAGAAAAATTATCTTTATACAGTCCGGCAGATACAATTACACTTAAAGATATTGAAGAACTTGTTGTCCCTATATCAAACCCAAATTTATTCAGCGCTATTGATGCAATTTTAGCTGGAAATAAAAAACATGCCCTTACTAGCTTAATCAATTTAATGAATCAAGGAACTCCAGCTCAATTAATTATATCCCTGTTGGGCAAGCAAATTAAAACACTGCTATTAATAAAGTCTTTAATCAACTCTGGGTTACCCAGTAGGGAATTAGCTAAACATATTTCCATAGGTAATTATGCGTTACAAAAGCTAACTAAAATACAAGACAAAATAAGCTTTGATTCATTAATAAACATGCATGAAACACTAATCAAAGCTGACCATAAAACAAAAACTACAAATATCCAAACGGACCTGTTGATTGAACTAACGGTAATTGAGCTAACCATTTATTCAAATTCGATGTTGAAACAAAAACAAGCCAGCAATCGCTAGACCAAAGAGTCGCAAGTTA
>CENY01062701.1_pt1 | contig 20363 bp, 19 predicted proteins | sample 356181 | NCBI WGS metagenome assembly CENY01 (sample SAMEA2619840, study PRJEB7988) | marine metagenome | isolation source: saline water (ENVO:00002010), including
GCCAGGCTATCGACACCTGCCTCGCCGACACAGGTTACAGTCTTACTGAAATCCCCGTCACTGCATACCACGGTGTAGGAACAGAACCAACACGAGGAGAAGGAGATGAAAAATCAGCTCCTAGCGGAATGTACGAATGTGCAGATGGAAACTGGATTCTCATATCTGCTGGCGACCAACACCATTGGGGAAGAGTCTGCCGTGCCTTAGGGAGGCCTGAATGGGAAGATGACGACAGATTCAATACAAGACACGGGCGCGGAGAAAACAGACAGGTCATTAACGACCGGGTAAACGAGCTCCTGGAAGAATTGGAAATGAAGGAAGCAATCCAATTATTCACCGACAATGATGTGGTAGCAGCCGCTGTTAACACCATCCCCATGGCTGCAGAAGATCCCCATCCTTGGGAAAGAAGAGCTATGGTTGAAGTGGATGATTGGTTAGCTGGCTCGATTGCGGTATCTGGAGACTTTTGGCATTTCAGCAGGACTCCTGCAGTAGTAGGTACAACGCCCAAAGTAGGAGAACATAACAAAGAAGTAATCATGGACCTACTCGACTATTCAGAATCGGATTACAAACAATTAATACAAGATGAAGTAATTGCTGATTACGATTTGTACGACTCCATTCCTGGAGCATACAGAAACTAAATAGCTCAAAATTACTAGATAAAAAAGGGCCCCTGAACCGACGATTCAGGGGCCCTTTTTTTAAGATGTCCTAATTAGCTTAAAGTACGTGATACATATATAAATGATCTCGCATCACATCTCCAGCAAAGTCGTTGCTAACGTCTCTCCATACAGAATGTATATGGTTGGCTCCATTTTGCCTATTATCATACTCAACAACAAAATCTCCACCATGAAGTCTATAGTAATGCGGTTGAGCTTTATCCACTGGACCGCCCCAAGCGAAATGTATATTATCTAGGTTGCTTAAAATCGTGTCTAAGCGACTATTAGCAACATCAGTTCTAACTTTGCTTGTATACTCCGTAATCAAGCTGGACAATATCTCTTTTTGAGTGTTGTTCATCTTAGACGCGGCCAATCCTTGTTCTTTCGGCAAAGACGCTCTGGCAGCATTAAAGGTTAAAATATCCAAAGGAGCTTCATCAAAAATCGTAGCCTTCGACTGCTGTCCTTTATCCAAATCACCCATAAGATCAAAAGCCAAATCCATCACTTTAGCCTGTAATCGAAGTCCTTTGTGGGGACCTTCCCTAACTTCTGCAGGGTTAGAACCAAAGAAAAATGGAGTAACTGATATTACTTGATCTTTCCATAAACTATAATGTATTGAAACGTGATGTCCCTCAACGCTCCACCCCCAAGGCTCAGTTCCTTTTGGATCTCCAAATATTCTCCAATAATATAAATCTGGGTCTCTTCTAAAACTGCTCCGAGATTTTCCTTCATTTTCTTCAATCACACCCAAGATTGTTTCGTGTTGTATAGTTGCTCTAGCCTGTTCATTACCTTGTTCTGTCAATCCGGCAGCTAACAGCCCAAATGCCAAATCTCTTTGATTGTCATTCATATCTCTAAGCGCCAACCCATGTCTGTTCAAGGGTGGGTAATACCAAAATATACGCTCCCCATCCATATATTGAAAACAAGTCTTGGAGCGTTGTTCGGTATTCAGTGTATCCACAAAACGGCCAGCAAAATCGCTCATTTCAGCAGTAGCCGCAGCGTGTGTTATGTCTTGATTAATCGCCATTACTCTCCTCCTGCATATCATTCTGTGTGAAACCTAGAATTCTTGGAGTTTATACGTGGGTAGGTATTATGTCAATTTTGCATGATATACTTCATGAAATTTTCACTTATAGGAAAGTAAAATCAGTGAACTCCTTTTTCACTTACAATGTCTACAATGTCCCTATTGGACTGGTGGGTATCATCGCTAGTACCTCAGGCATCACAAATTGCTTGATAGATACCCACCACGATAATCTGTATCGTCGTATGAGCACTTTTATCAATATAGCTGAATCCTCTAAGCTAGACTCAGACTATATACACAAGTCTATTGATAAGTATTTCGACGGTGACCCTACTCACATCAGCAAAATCCCACTAGATATTCCTGACACCAGTCCACCATTTTTTAAGAAAATATGGGAAGCATGTCGAACAATCCCCATAGGCGAAACACGAAGCTACGGATGGCTTGCTAAACAAGCAGGTAACGAAAAAGCGGTCCGTGCAGCAGGACAAGCTATGAAAAACAATAAACTTCCTCTTTTTGTGCCCTGTCATAGGGTTATATTATCTAACCGCAACCTAGGTAATTACACTTCTGGAGGGACAAAAATGAAACAATTCCTATTAAATTTGGAATCCGGAGGAGCGTATGTCTAACACTCAAACAATATGGTCACATGGTGCTAATATGCAAATCGAATATGCTAATAGAATCACATCAGTACGTCACACTGGGCCTTTCGTAAGAGTCGAAGGACAATCAGGACAAAACACGTGGGGACACTTCCCTTTTAACAACCCTACCCAGGTAAATGATACCAATATCAACTTAATAAAACTCTTCATGAGCTTTAGAACTCGGGAATATGGGTTCATAAACGAAATCTTAGTATATGACGGAGAAGACATAATATTCAAAACCAACCACATATCATTAAGTGGTGACAACTTAGAATATGAACTAGAGCTAGATCAACCAATAAAAGTCAAAAAGGGTATCAATGTAGTTTTAGGATTTCAGTTTAGGCCCAATCCCCCCAACACTAGGTCAACCCAAATTGAAATAATCGGAGTAGGAATTCAGCTGTCAGCTAATTCCTAATAGTTTTTCTCGCCACCATTCACATGAAACGTCTGGCCACTAACATAATCTGAATTTTCTGAACATAACCAACCACATAAACTGGATATCTCTTCTACTGTACCCATTCTTCCCGCTGGAATACCAGCAGCCCTATTGTCCGGTCTAGGAGATGAATCTTCATCCCTCGTGGTATCAATCATTCCAGGAGAAATACAATTCACAGTAATGCCATAAGGTACCAATTCCTTAGATAGTGATCTGGTAAACCCTATAAGACCCATCTTCGCAGCAGAAACATGAGCCCATCCGCTTCTTCCTTCAATAGCATTTAAACCTGCTAAATTAATAACTCTTCCCCATTTATTATCGATCATACCTTGAACAAACGGTTGGGTTAGCAAAAATGCTGAATCAAGATCTGTATGAATCATTTCTTTCCAATGGTCATAAGTCATACTTGTAAACTCTTGTACTCTCCTGAGTGATCCATTATTAACAACAATGTCTATTTGATCAATATTCGTTTTGATTTCGTTTACCATTCGAGTTACATCTTCTTCTGCCCCGATGTCACCCATAACGACCAATGATTTTCTTCCCAATTTCCGTATTTGATCCGCTGTAGCGTTAGCTGAATCAAAATCCGATTTCGAGTTAATTACAACATTCGCTCCCATCGAAGCCAGTGTTAGTGCCATAGACTTTCCAATATTCCTACCAGAACCAGTAATAACGGCTGTTTTCCCTTTTAAACTCATCTTTGTCTCTCCCATAAATTAACTCCAAGAATACCTTTACTTGGTAAAATAAGGCCACCTAAGTGGAAACATAATATCATCAAAGGAATCCTGATCAATAATGCAGCCGTCTCAAACATTCTTATCCGGAGATCTAGCGTTACTTAAAGATGCTCGAGGCAGACAATACTTAATCACATTGGAATCAGATGGAACATTCCAATGTCACTTAGGTTTCATCAAACACGACCAAATCATCGACAGCCAACATGGATCATGGATAGAAACAAATAAAAATCACCTTCTTTTTGCTCAATCACCTTCATTCGCGGATGCGGTCACTCTAGTCAACAGAGGTACACAAATCATTTACCCAAAAGATTTAGGCCTGATAGTCAATATAGCCAACTTACAATCTGGTGACAATGTTATTGAAGCTGGGTTAGGTTCAGGGATTTTGACTAGTGCGATATTGAGGTGTATTGGCACAACCGGTCATGTAACTTCATACGAAATTAATGAAGACATCATCCCTTTAGCTAAACAAAACATCAGGATATTAACCAACGGACTCACCAACTTTACTATCAAACAAGCAAATATTAATCGTTCGTTATCAGGCACTGATATGGATAGCATAATCTTGGATCTACCTGAGCCTTGGAAACTTATTAATAGATCTTCTAAAGTTCTAAAACCTGGGGGTAGATTAGTATGTTTCCTCCCCACTATCCTGCAAGTTCACAAATTGACTTCTGCTCTTCACGAAAATATTTTGTTTACATCTGTTCAAACCACAGAAACTTTGCAGCGCGAATGGCATGTCACCAAGAATAGTGCACGGCCTTCACACCGAATGATTGGGCATACAGGTTTCATAACGGTCGCCATAAGGTGTCTTCCTAGACACCCCAACTAGATTATTGCGTACAATTTTTCCAGCGCCCACCTATACACTGACACTTTAGTCCTCCCGTAGAACCAGTGCATGCCACAACAGGAGTCGCAGTACTCAAAGGCGCGGTAGGAGTTACTTGTATATACTTTATCCAAGGGGTTTGAGTAGGACTTACTGTTGGGGTGGGAACAATCCCAGCCTCGTCTAGTGCTTTCTGTTTCGCTTGAGCTTCTGTTAGAAATGAAGCTGTGATTGATTTATCTTTTTTCATGGATAGCTTAATTACAGAATTCTCACCACTGGTACTGAATTTATTGATACTGCCAGTCCCTTTATCTGCAATGTATAGGAACCCAAACTCATCTACACTGACCGCAATCGGTTCCTGTAATTTTATGGAATCAACATTAGGGTCACCTATGCTCGTGATATATTGTCCTACCGCATTAAAAACTTGCACTCTCTTGTTCCCTGTATCAGCTACAAATACTCTTTGTTCCTCATCTATCACGATATCAGTGGGGTTCTGAAATTCGCCAGGCCCAGTGCCTTCACTTCCCCATGAAAATATATACGCACCGTTAAAATCATAAACCTGCACTCGATTTGCGTCAGAATCAACGATATATAAATTCCCAGAGACATCAGCCACCATCCCTCCTGGAGCTTTACGAATGGTGTCATCTGTTGCGTTATTCGACCAAACCTCAACGAGTGTTGGTGCAAAATCTCCAGTCCACTGGTCGAACACATAGCCGCTGGCCGGTTGAGCTGTATAGGTCCCTATGGGAACTCCATCATCATCGAAAGCGATGGATGACTCTACTGAACCAGATCCCGAAGGCTCAACATTTACACTAATTTTACCTGTCTTGGGTACGTTCATGGTTGGTTCAGAAGCAACAATCTTATTTGACACTGACTGTTGTTTAGCCTGCGCGTCTAATTCCTGTTGCAAAATTTGCAACTTGGCTTGAATAGTAGCATCAATGTTCATCGTTGGCTCAATGATTACTTCATTCTCTCCTATTTGATCACTAGGAACAGAAGCACAAGCAACCGAAAGCAACGCTATTACTATCAATCCTATTTTAAAACTTATATTCATTTATATCTGCAAACCTAAATTAATTTGTTTCTAAGGCGCCTCAGGGTCATAAGCAGTAATAGTGACAGAACTATTACTAGAAGCATTTGTAGTCAAACTAGCAAACTCATTATCTGCTCCCCATACCTTGTCCACGCCTGTCCATTTCCATTTCATACGCTTATAAAATCCCCAAGAATCATAATTTTTGGATGCGGTCAATTGAACCACTGTACCCGATCCAAAATCTCCATTTACAGGGGACACGTCCGTTGTAATATCCCAATAAGTATCAGCGGAAACATAATAATTTGAATTCATAGGATGGTCATTAATAATAATTCTATTAGGCAAAATAGGTTTGTTGTACTCGTTGGAGGCTTGAGCTGTTAGATCAACTACTCCAGGAAATCCACGTCCTAAATTTTTCCACGTTGATTCCCGTGCGTAGCAGTTATCCACTTTAAAATAGACCCCTCTCCACATTTGCTTATTGTGCTCCACTTCTGGCCCATAGGTATACATACTGATTTCATATCTGCCTTTAGCATCAACAGTAGTCTGTCCTGCGATATATCCTTCGGGCTGTTGAACTGTAGGCATATATGGAGGATCATAATAAGCGGTTATCAAAGTACCTTCTTCTGCACTGATTCCATCGATTTTAACAGTCCCTTGTGTACGCAAAGGGATATCGACAAATACAGAAGCAGCATCATCTCCAGCGACAGCCACATTCAAATCTTCTAAGCTAGGCCTAGGTAAACATCCAGGTTCTTCCACAAACAATTCCGCTGCAGTGAGCGTGGGAACTGGAGTATATGTTGGATATGGGGTATAGGTGGGATATGGAGTGTATGTTGGATATGGGGGAGCTGTAGGTAAGGTTATCTCTTTCACTGTCTCAACCATTTTTATTACTTCAACCGGAACTTCTTGCACAATTATTTCTGGAGACGGCTTAATGATTTGTTGCGAATTACTGTCCTGAGCTTCGTTTGAACTAAGTTCTAATTTTCCAACTCCTTCCATAAGTGCATTAACAGATGCGTCTAGAGTCGCGTTAATATCAGGAGTGGCGGAAGAACTTTCTTCAGCGTCATCAATAGTAGGAACACAGCCAACAACTGTCAGCAGGGCAATAAACACTAATACTAGCAAATGATTTTTGGAACCCATCCCATCCTCTACACAAATAGCAAAAATCCTTATAAATTATTATACTATGATTGGGCTTGCATATTTCAATCATTTATGGGCCCTAAAATCATCAGTAAGTTACTTTTTCAATTATCGAGGTGAAAATGAGCATATCAACAGAAATTAGCGACTTTATTTATCAAACTCAAATAGATGACTTTGTAGCCGAATCGATCGAAACTGCGAAAATTGCAATTTTGGATTGTATAGCATGCCTCATTGCTGGTTCCAAAGAACCAATTGCTAAAATATTATGTGATAATGCTCTGCATAACGGTGGCAACCCCCACTCATCAGTACTTACTCAACACTTTAAAACCACAGCCCAAGAAGCCGCGCTGATCAACGGGGCTATGGCGCACGCACTCGATTATGATGACGTCACAGAAGGTATCAAAGTCCACCCAAGTGTTTTCTTAGTTCCTGTAGCATTAGCCCTAGGGGAATATTCCCATGCATCAGGAAAAGATTTCATAAAGTCCTATCTAGTAGGGTTTGAAACTGCTTGTAGCGTAGGAGCTGGACTCAGTGAATCATATTTTGATGACTTAGGATGGCACCCTACTGGTCCTTTGGGATCCATAGGATCAGCAGCAACTGCCTCTAGTATCCTCAAATTGAATACTCACCAAACATCTATTGCCCTAGCCCTGGCTGCGTCTCAAGCATCTGGACTTAGACAAAACTTCGGAAGCATGGCCAAGCCGTTCCACCCTGGCCTTGCATGCAAAGATGGTGTCTTGGCAGCACAATTAGCACTATCGGGCTTTACAGCAGATGAAAATATATTTGAGGGTAGATTTGGTTTTTTGAGAGCATTTTCTGGGGGTGAAAATTATTCGCCTCACAAGATCCTCGAGTCTCTAAAAGAAACCAGTCACATGTTGGAGTCTGGAGTGGAAATCAAAAAATACCCGTGTTGTGGGAGCTCTCACTTATCCTTAGACGCTATCTTCAAGATTATAGCGTCCCATAATCTTGATATAAATCAAATATCAAGAATAACTTCTTGGGTGGATTTTGATCCACCTCGTTCCTTAGTACATTACGAACCCAAAAGCGCCCTGGAAGGGAAGTTCAGCATGCAATATTTGCTTTCTGCAGCCCTAGTGGACCATCAAATAGGTCTGGATAGCTTCTCGGACAATAAAATCTCCAGACCTGAAATACAAGCCTTAATGAACAAAGTGGTAATGACTCGCCATCCAGGCAACGAAGGGAAACAATCTTGGATGGAAGGGTATCACAAGGTAGACATACAAATGGCTAATGGAGAAACCATATCAGACAGTGCAGAGCGCCATTACACCGGCTCACTTAGAGGTGCCACTAAAGACCAGGTTTTAGCAAAATTCTTAGATTGTGCAGAAACAGTATATGATACATCAACCGCCATCAACATCCGTGATAGCATCATGAATCTAGAGCAAATTGCAGACGTGAACGAATTAATTCAATTATTCTAAATCGTCTACTGTTGTAATCGTCTACTGTTGTAATGGGTTGGCATCACCAAGTGCTCCTTTCAAGGCATATACATGTCCGTCTGAAGAACCCACATAAAGAACTCCATCATATACAGAAGGATATGTATTTATACCCGAAAGCACTTTAAATTCCCAATTTTTCTCACCTAATCTAGCACCAACAGTATGAATGGTTCCATCTGTTGTTCCAAAATACACTTGATCTCCGCAAATAAATGCAGGATCATTATACGCGGAGTATTCGCTCAATTCCCAAAGTTTTTCTCCGGTCAATGCATCTAGTGAAGTCACAGATCCTGCCAATTCTACTAGAAATACTAATCCTTCGGCTCCAGACAAATTTAAACTAAGCAATGTTTCACTCTTATAAACCCATTGTTGTTGACCAGTTCTACCATCTATTGCATACACAATTCCATCTAGCCCAGACGCATAAACAGTATCAAACAACACAATCGGGGCTGAGGTTTCTGTGACAACTTCAGATAATACAGGGGAATCTTTATACATTTTAAAATTCCATTTAGCTCGTCCCGTATAAATATCTAAAGCCCATAGTATCCCTTCATCCGAAATAAAATAAATTATTGCGTCTCCTATAGATGGTGCCGCAGCAATTACTGATTCAGCATCATACTGCCATTCAATTGATCCATCCAGGATATCTAACGCATATAGGTTACCGTCATAACTACCAAAATATATAATCCCTTCACTAATTACTGGTGAAGATTCTATCCAGCCTCCTGCATTGAATTTCCATAACAACTCCCCAGATTCTGTATCTAACACATAAAGATTCTGGTCACGACTCCCAAAAACGACAACATTACCTGCAATTGCGGCAGTGGTACTAATTGGTCCATTTGCCTGAAATTCCCAATTAGTTTCACCTGTATCTATATTTAAAGAATAAAATGTACCTGATATATCCCCAAACAATATTCCTGAATCATTAGACGTTTTAATAGGCGTACTAGTAATCTCAGCTTCAGCATCAAAATTCCATAACAAATCTTCTACATTAAGGAGACCTACAGTATTTGATGAATTAGTCCTTCCTAAATCGGTACCATCCATATAACCATCCGAGGACAATAATTGGGCGTCTTGCGCACTCATTTTTTTCATCACAGTACTAGTTCCAACATCAGCCGAATCGGATTGATTGGATTCGGGATTCCCAACTATCTGTTCCAACTTATCTGGAGAAAGGATGTTACCTAAAGGAGAGGAATCACTAGTTGATTCTTGTGAAGATGCTGCTTGTTCAACTCCTTCACTGTCAATATTTATCAAATCACAAGACACCAGTACAGTGAGACATAACATCACTAAGAAACTGGTTTTGATAACTCTAGACATATTAATCTCAATCTCTAATCTACTTATACATTCTTTTATATGATACTAATTGATCTATCCAAATGATATCGATCTCTGACATGGTTATGACTATGTATTAAATATAGGGACTTTCAGTCGTTCATATAGACCTTGGATACTCACCTGATTCGGATCCAAATGGCCTTTGGACTGAATTAACACTTTAAAATCCCCGAGACCTTTTTCATCTAATAGATTGTCGATACGGCGTTTATTTAAAATATAAGTTCTTCTGTCCAGATCACTTTCTTCCAACTTCTTCAGCATCATTCCGCATCCCAAATCCAATAAGAACTTCCTTTGAGAAATAAATTCTTCTAAATGTAAACATTGCTGAATACCTTTTTCTATAAGCACCGTGAAATTGACATGAGAAGTAATATCTTGAGAACCTGGATTATTTAGAACATTAGCTATTTGCACGTTATTCTTAAATGATCTAATAGTCCCATATTGTCTAGAAGACACTCCATACAACTGGTCTGAAATATCACCATAATCAATCGTTAATACAAAACCCTTTTTCAACATACGGCTTGCATCATTAAGCATAGACTCAGCAATCGTATTAATTTCTACAATGTAACCTTCCGGAATATTGATTGACCACGTCTCTATATAGTTAGCTACCTCAAGATTAGTTAAAGGCACATATACTTCAATTAATTCTGACCCTTGCCAATCCACCATGATTTCATGCAGGCCACCTTCTGTTCTAACAACTCTGTGAACTGGCAATGCATCAAAAAATTCATTGCTTAACACGCAACCATAAATAGGGTCGTTGAACACCGTTTGAGCATCCGTGAATTTAATCTTACCTCGATGGGTATCTCCATGTTCTCTTATCGAAGTCCTAATCTCCACACAACTATATTTCACCACATCATAAAAATCATTCGAGATATGCTGTACATAATCCAATATATCTATAGCAAGTGTTCCATCACCGGCTCCCAGCTCAACAATATCAAATGAGTCAGGTTTCCCTAAACGATCCCACATTATGAATAACTCCACTGCTATCAATGATCCAAACACCGGATGCAAGTATGGACTAGTAAAAAAATCTGCGTGAAAACCAACTGGATTTTGTGCCCTGTAATAAGAATCGCAAAACCTATATAAGCATAATTCCATATATTCTGAGTATGAAACAGGACCAAAATTTTTTATGTGTTCAATCACTCTATTTTTTATCATCGCAACCCATAAAAAAAATCAGGGGCCTATGGCCCCTGATTTATTATTAAGGACTTCAACATTCTAGCGGTTTTCAATAGAAGTGTACTCTAAGTCCATTCCTCCAGTATATTCCAATAGAGGTCGGATTAAAATATTATCATCAAATTGTTCTAAACATTGCAAAGTCCATCCTGGAATTCTACCCAAACTAAATATAGAGATAAACAGATCATCTGGTATTCCTAGCAAGTAATATATTGAACCTGCAAAAAAGTCCACATTTACAAATATCCCTCGATCTCTGTACTTAGACATTACATTTTCTTCTAAATAAGTTAATATCTCAAACCATTTAGGCTGACCCATTTTTTCGCCTAGTGCTCTAGACCTTTCACGTAAATGCCTAGCTCTAGGATCTTCTGCTTTATATACTCGGTGACCAAATCCCATAATCCTGCCACCATTGTCTAAAATATTCCTACAATATTCTTCTGCATTTTCCGGCTGACCTATATCCAGAGCCATTTTCATAACTTCTTCAGCAGCACCTCCATGCCATGGGCCTTTCAATACACCTACACCCGTAGTAACCGCTGAATGCAAATCTGATAGCGTAGAAGCGGCGACTCTGGCACCAAATGCCGAGGCGTTTGCACCGTGCTCAGCATGCAATATGAAATCTACATCCAATAACTTAATCGTTTCTTCATCAGGCATTTCCCCAAAAAGCATATACAAAAAATTCCCAGCATGATTGAGATCCGGGTTAGGAGCAACTGGTTCTAATCCTTGGCGTAACCGATGGTGGGCTGCAACTATAGTTGGACCCATTGCAGTCAATCTAATGCCTTTCCTAATAGTAGCTTCCGGAGAGTTATCGTTAACATCTTCATCAAATGCAGACAAAGCAGATATGCCGGTCCGAAGAGCATCCATTGGATGGCTATTCTGAACTAAATTTAAAACTTCTATCACCTGATCGGGTATACGTCTGTTAGCACGCAATTCAGAATCAAAGTCTGCTAATTCTGACTTTGTAGGCAAATTCCCATATAGCAATAAGTAAACCACTTCTTCAAAAGTTGATTTTTCAGCTAAGTCGTGAATACTATAGCCTCGATATAGAAGTTTCCCCACATCACCATCTATAAAGCTAGCCTCTGTATTATCAAAATACACATCTTTAAGACCTTTCATAATTTCAGGCATATCAAAAACCTCCTACCATATCAAGCGTTTGCTATTGTTATATCAGCCAAAATATTAAACAACTTAGCTGTCCGATTCTAGCATCTCCAAAGCTACACAGTCAATAAATTAGTACTTATCCTTAGTATGTCTCACTGCCAATTTTTACTACCCCCAAATTTCAATGCCTCATCAACCGTCCAAACTTGATTAACAATAATGTTAAATGTACCTTCTCTCCTAGAAACCAATCCAGACACTAATATCAATTCTTTACTCAATTCCCATTTATACTCCTCATAAACATCTGGCAATATCATTATTGGTACATGCCCAAACTCATCTTCAATAGTCATGAATATTGACTTAGATAATGGTCGTTGACGTCTTATAACTAAACCAGCAACCTTTACCTGTTGATTTGATTTATGTGCCGTTATTTGCTCACTACTAAGCACATTTTGGGGCAATTTTTTCCTGATATGCTCCATTACATGACCTGTAGGATATAATCCTAGAGACGCATATTCGTTAATCATATTCACCCAAGCATTTGGTTTGTTTAAATACGGAACGAGATTACCAAAGTCTAAATTCATTATCTTTTGATTATCTGGCTTAGATTCAAATATGCCTAATTCCCACAACAATTCTCTACGATTACCATTAAATTTATCTAGCGCCCCAGCATAAACCAAACTCTTACCTTGCAAATAACTGATATCAGTTCGCGCCATTAAATCACTAACGTTTACAAACAAACCATTACAGTTTCTTTCCGATATGATTTTCGTAGCAGTACTGTAGCCTAAATGTTTTATATTATTTAATCCTAATAATATTTTCCCTTCTTGAATAACACATAAAGCATTACTATGGTTAACATCTGGATTTAAAACAAAAACATTGTGCCTTTTTGCATCTTCTTTTAATGTCTCTAAATTATAAAATCCCATAGGTTGCTGGTTAAATAAAGCGACATAAAATTCAAGTGGATAATAATATTTCAACCAAGCCATATGATAAGCAGTTATCCCAAAAGCAAAAGCATGAGATTCAGGAAACATATACTGACCATTAAATTTTTCAAATATTTTTATTGCTATATTTGTATTAACACCTTTTAATCTAGCTCCTGAAATAAAATCCTTACGATACTCATTGATTATAGAATCAGATCTTTTCCAGCCAAAAGCACGACGTAATTCATCTGCCTGAACTTCGCTAAATCCGCCTACTTCCATAGCAAGTTTATTAACTTGGTCCTGAAATAAAATCACTCCTAAAGTCTTCTTTAGTGCACTTTCTTCTAATGGATGATCAAACTGCCAAGCCTCTCCATTACGTCTCCTGATAAATTTACTAACCCCATCATTAACTCCTACTCCAGGCCGCACACAAGCCACTTCATAAGCCATATCCACTAAATTGTTTGGCTTAATACGTTTAATTGTTTGTATTTGAGCAGCAGATTCAATTTGAAATATACCGATTGTATCTCCATCATGCATAGATTCATAAACATTGCAATCATTGAAATTTATACGTGTTAAATCAATATATTGACCTGTTCTAATTTCAATTAAATTCAAAATATCTTGCATTTGGGATAATGTACCTAGAGCTAAAAAATCTATTTTTATAAAACCCGCTTGTTCTATAGCTTTTTTATCCCATTGACAAATATATCTACCTTGAATATTTGCAGGTTGAATTGGGACTAAATCATTGATTGGAGTAGTACTAATTATCATACCACTAGTATGCTGAGCTAAATATTTAGGAAATCCTTTTATTTCATTACATAAATCAATCAATTCTATCCACAAAGAATCCTTAAATTGGGTGTTTAGATTGATTTCCTTAAGCATTTTTTCTGATAAATCGGATTGAATACTAGTTTCTGACAACTTAATCATTTTTTCCAATTCAGATGTTGGTAATGCTAACGCTTTACCAACATCCCGTAATGCACCTTTAGTCTTGTAAGTACTAAACATACCTGCTAATACAGCATGTTCGCTGCCCCATTTAACATGAATTCTTCTGATCAATTCTTCTCTGATATTTCTAGGAAAATCCAAATCTATATCAGGCACTATAGTCATTTCATCAGGAAGAAAACGATTTAAAGATAAACCATATTCAAGAGGATCTATATGAGATAAACCTATAAGATAACCTACTAGCATAGCTACAGAAGAACCTCTGCCTCGACCTGGAGAGCGTTCTTCAACAGGTATTTCAATATTAGTTAAATTCATATCAATCATTACTTCACGAGCTAGTTCAATAATATCGTGATAAATTAATAAAAACCCCGCTAAATTATGTTTCTGAATTAATCTAAATTCTTCTAGTAATCTATCATTAACTTTTGCAGATAAAAATCCATACTTTCTTTTAGCTGATTCAATACAAATTTGCTCTAAATAACTTTGCTGGGAATACCCTTCAGGTACTTTATAATCAGGGAATGAATACCCTGTATTTTTCACAAGATCAAAGTCGCACATTTCAGAAATCTTCACAGTATTTTGTAATGCATCAGGATAGCTAGCAAATAAATATTGCATTTCTTCTGGAGACTTGAGATAAAAGTGATTATTCTCTCTCAAATAATGACCACACTCTTCTAATGACATATTATTTTTAATAGCAACTAACACATCTTGTAATTTACTTCTTTCTGCCACGTGATAATGCACATTATTAGTCGCTACTATTTCTATACCATGGTTTTTTGCATACTTAGATAACAACTTGTTTCTGTGCACATCACCTTTAATCAAATTTTGCTGCAATTCAACAAAAAAATTTTCTTTCCCAAACACATCCAAATATTCTGATAAGAATTCATTAACTTGTTTTTCATTATTATTTTGTATTTGTTTATTTAAATATCCTTCTCTACATCCTGACAAAACAATAATTCCATTTTTGTATTTAAATAACGCTTCATCAGGCAAAAAATCTGACTCTGTACTCATCTTAGAATCAGACAATAATCTTGAAATGTTTTTATACCCTTCATCGTTTTTTGCTAACAAAGTTAAATGATTATTATCTTTAAGTGTAATTTCAACTCCTATAATTGGTTTTATCCCTAATTTTCTTGCCAAATGTGAAAATTCCATAGCTCCACATAAATTATCATGATCGGTTAATGCCAATGCCGAATATGATAATTCTTTTGCAGTTACCAATAACTCATCTATGAAAGAAGCTCCATCGTAAAATGAATAATTACTATGGCAATGTAACTCCACATACTCCATTCTAATTACTTATAAATCATTTTGAACAAACCATTCATTTGAATTTAAATCTTTAAATACAATAATGATTCTTTCATCAACATTAAGTTTGTAGTACATACGACTAACTATTCCCAAATTTTTTCGCCACCATTCACTATGCACATGCCATAAATCAATAATCGTCAATACTGCTAAAAAATTATTACTGTTTTTCAGCATAACTTTCATAGGGAACCCTTTATTACTTTCTGATACACGAATTGGTATAGGGACATTTAAGGCAATATTCTGGTTAATACTGAGCGCCTTTCCGGAATCTTGGAACATGGATCAATCTCCGTTATATTATAAATTGGAACTTTACTTCCCAGCCTTGTTTCTAACTGTTTAATACTTTCCAGCAAATCTTCTTTTTTCTTAGTAGACAAAAACATTGATTTTTGAGCTCCCAAATCACCTGTTAACTCAGTCAACTCAATCATGATTCGATCTATGGGACCCATAATTGTTACTGTATCCAAGACATTCGAAATAATCGAAACGATTTTCATTTTAGAAAATAAAGGTTCTTTAAAATTAATTTTCTTATTCCAAAAATATTTATCTACCGTACTGAAATTCAATATCACTGATCTAGCACTTTTATTCCTAAAAAGTGGATCGGACAATAATTCATCTAAACCATACGAAATAGCTACCATAAGTGATTGTTTAGTTGAAAAACAATCATCTGCTTCAATTATTCTTTTTAATGATTGCGTAATTACTGCACGATTAAATAAATCAGAGTCTATGCCTTGAGATAGCTCCCATAATTTCTTTCCTTCATTCATTCCAAATTGAACTTGTAACATTTCTATTTTCCAATCAGACAATTGTCTTAAATTATTTACGCCTAATTCTTGTAGTTTTAATTTGCTAATAGGCCTAATTGGCAATCTGTTAGGAGTGATTTTATGCATAAAATCAAAATGATTAGTACTTTCCACACATTCATTTGGATCACATTGCAAAGCAGCTATGTACGAAAAAAATTTATTATCAGCAATTCCTAATCTAGGACTGAATTCATTAGGAACAGAAGACAGCAAAATATTTGCAAGATTATCAAAACCTTTATAGAGCTTTTCTAATCCAGTTACATCTATCATAATATTTCCTAATTCCACACTTTCTATGCAGGGGCTGATACCGTTCAAAACCATCATATTCTGCCGATGAGCATCTTCATACATGCCATAATCACTTTCGATAATTCTCAAGCTTGGACATACAGATATAGCAGATTTGTAAGATGTACCCACTTTAATCATTCGCGCTTCTGAAGACCGATCAATAACTATTAAGTCATTCTTATTCCGGGCAACTACAACCAATGGCACACCTTTCAATTCTGGATTTTTGATAATCTCATTTTTTACACAAAAATGAGTGATTAACAAACATGCGACTTTCAAAATAAACCTCTCAATCCAATAATAGAACAAATGTTCTATTATTGCAATGCCGGGTTTATCGAAGGGGTTACGTTTTCAATATAACTAACTAGGCTTCATACCTAGGATCTTAAGGTGATTAGAGCCTGGCCATTTTTTATAGCTTATATTTTTTAGGGTAAGCAACAAATGTATTAATGATAGAGTTTTTATATTCATATGGCATCACTCTATCGCATTTATCTGTAGTTTTGATCTCGCACGGAATTTTGCCAGTTATTTGAACAGACATTTTAAATATATGTTTATCAAGTAAGGACTGATCAGAAATGTATGGATTTAGATCTATAACAAATATATTTATAATTATTACACAAATCCAATTTATTTTGATAATACTCTTTACGGGAATCCTGGAGGTAATATTGAACTTATATAAGCCTAAAGAATTTATTATGTGCATTATTCTAATAGTAATTTCCTTAAACTGCTCACAGTCCACAAATACTATTCTGGTACAACGAGTAATTGATGGCGATACCATTTTATTAAGTAATGGAGAGCGTGTCAGATATCTAGATATTGACACTCCTGAAACAGTACACCCTAACAAGCCTATTGAATGTTTTGGCCCTCAAGCACACCAGCGCAATCAAGAACTGGTAGAAAACAAGTACATTACATTAAAAAGCAGTGATACAAACACAGACAATTACGGGAGATTATTAAGATACGTCTACGTTGAAGATGTATTCGTGAATGCGGTCTTAGTGTCTGAAGGATACGCTTTTGCAGAGGATTACAACAATCCGGGTCATTTATATGATTATTTAGAATCGCTTGAACAAGACGCTATAAAAAATAATCTAGGTCTATGGAAGCAATGCAAATAACTATATGATAATATCTACAGATACAAAACTCCTAGGAGGGATGGCAGAGCGGACGAATGCGCTGGTCTTGAAAACCAGTATACCCGCAAGGGTATCGTGGGTTCGAATCCCACTCCCTCCGCCATAATGAATAATAATGCATTTAGAAGTAATTCTCTTCGCGATTTATAAAGAACGGCTAAAATCGAATTCCATCACTGTTCAAATCCCTCAAGATTCAACAGTCGAACAACTCGTGATTAAACTAAAACAAGATTTTCCAGCACTAGCTTCTTCAGAAACTGATATCGTAGTGGCGGTGAATGCAGAGTATGCTGATTATAATCTCACGTTAAGAGAGTCTGACGAAATTTGTCTCATACCCCCAGTCAGCGGAGGATAAAATGATCGAAATAACTCACAATGTACTGAACCCTGAACTTATCACCAAAACCACCATGAAAGATACTAATGGTGGCGTCGTCACGTTTTTGGGTACCACTAGGGACACATTTGAAGATAAGCAAGTGATTCACCTGGAATACGAAGCTTACGAGTCAATGGCTCTGCAAAAACTAAATGAAATCGCTGAACAGACAAAACAAAAATACAAAATTGAAGATATCGCAATAGCTCACCGTATTGGAATTGTTGGTATTGGGGAAATTAGCCTAGTCGTAGCAGTTGCGTCTCCTCATAGGCTAGAAGCATTTCAAGCTTGTAATGAGCTTGTTGATCTACTGAAAGACATCGTCCCAATCTGGAAAAAAGAAATATACTCAGACGGTTCTCGATGGGTCGGATCTGAACACATATAATTCCTATGGAATTACTGAAAAAATACGCATATCAACTAAACATACCTATATCGGAAGATCAATTACTCGCATTTTCAATCTATGAAAGACTGTTACTAGAATGGAATTCTAAATTTAACATCACACGCATCACTAACCATAATGACATTCAAATCAAACATTTTCTAGATTCAATCACTCTATGCAGGTTTATCCCATCATTGGTTCCTATCCCAAATTCGTTGGTCGACATTGGCTCAGGCGGAGGATTCCCTGGTATACCATTAAAAATCATGATGCCACATATACAATTGACCCTGATAGAAGCAACTAGGAAAAAGTGTGATTTCCTGTTGCATTTATCAAAAATCTTAAACCTTACAAAAGTAGAAGTACTTAATGACAGAGCTGAAACACTGGGTCATCAATCCAAATTTCGAAGCCGCTTTGACCTAGTAACTTCACGTGCTTTAGCACAGACTGCAACGGTAGTCGAATTGAGTGCAGGCTTTTGCAAAAATGGAGGAAACATTATCGCTTGGAAGAGTCCCAAATCAGCTAACCTGTCAGATGGAGCCCGTGTTCTTAGTACACTAACGTCTTCCGAATCTCCAAAAATAATAGAACATATCACAACTATTCCAGAACTCGCATATAGTCAATCACTTGTTCAAATACCAAAACTAGCAGACATAAAAATCTTTTACCCACGTGATAATGGTATTCCAAAGAAGCGCCCATTATAATTATCCTAAGTCTAAGCATACTGCATTTACAGGAGAAGTAACATGTCTATCATGGTAACTGGAGGTAATGGCTTTATAGGATGGAGAATTATCCGAAAACTACTGGAAGCCGGAGAACAAGTAGTTTGTTTCGACCTATCACCTCCGAAAAGCAATTTAGACCCATACAAAGATCAAATACAATTCTACAAAGGTGATGTGACACAGTTATCCCAAATTCTAGCTGCCATACATACTTACAAGGTTACCAAGATCATACATATGGCTGCATTACTACCACCTGATACTGAAGACCGTCCTCAATTTGGTATGCACGTGAATATTGATGGGACGAACAACATTTTTGAAGCAGCCCGATGGACTAGCGTTGATCGGATTGTATATGCTAGCTCGATAGCTGTATATGGGGTACAAGAAACCTTTGGTGAACGTCCCTTAACCGAAGAAGATCTGACCGACCCTATTAACGTTTACGGGTTCACAAAAGCAGCAAACGACTTTGCTGCCCGAACATATATACAGAAATTCGGGATTGACATTAAATCTGTGAGAATAAGCACAGTATTCGGTCATGGAAGAGTAACTGGTATGACTGGAATGATCGGAGGATTGATGGTATCCCTGCCTGCTATTGGGAAACCAGTTTCCATGGATTTCAGTCCAGAAGAAGCTTCTCCCATGATCCATGCAGAAGACGCAGCAGAAATTTTTGTAAGAGTCGCCTTAGGAACAAACCTAAAACACAATGTATATCTTACAGGAGGGCATCTAGCCACAATAGGAGATATAGCACAAATCGTAAAGCGTTATATTCCTGATGCAGAGATAAATACTGGCGATCAAGCAGTACCTCATGTCTACCTCATAGATAATAGCAAAATGTTATCGGATATTGGATATGAGATACCACCGTTGGAGATGAGAATTCTCCAACATATCAACGATGCGAGAATCGAAAACGGACTAGAACCTATCAAAGGCTAACTTTAATAATACGAAGCAGGTGATCTATGAGCGTTGCAATCGGATATGTCCCTGGAGCATTCGGGGAAGGAAATTCCAATCCTTTTTTCCTCAAAGAACTCGTAGAACTAGGAGATAAATACGAATACGATTCTATATGGTTAAGCGACCGTATTGTGAGTGACAAATTCAGCCTTGAGCCCATGGTAGCCTTATCTCTGGTGGCTGGGTATTCAGACAGGCTTAAATTCGGAACAAGTGTACTGGCCATGCCGCTGCGTAACCCTGTCGTCCTAGCAAAACAAATTGCTACTTTAGA
>CENY01021757.1_pt1 | contig 20356 bp, 20 predicted proteins | sample 356181 | NCBI WGS metagenome assembly CENY01 (sample SAMEA2619840, study PRJEB7988) | marine metagenome | isolation source: saline water (ENVO:00002010), including
AAGACAGTGGGAAACGGCTAAGTGGGTACATGAACTTGGTCTGGAAGACATTATTGGTGAGACTCAAGAAGATGGATCTATACCGCCCAGAGTCAGATATATTGATTTGCGCCTTGGTAGTAAGTGTCAACTTGCATGTGTTATGTGTAGCCCTCATGATAGTTCTGGGTGGGTAAAAGAATATAAGCAGATTTATCCTGAACTTAAAAATGACAGATTACAGAAATCTCAATTATGGGAAAAAGACTCTGGTAAGTTAGCATGGTCTGGTGGATCATATGCTTGGCACAAATCGAACCCTACATTTTGGGATGAGTTTTGGACACAAGTTCCTACATTAAGACAACTATATTGGGCAGGTGGTGAAGCACTTATAATGAAAGAGCATTATATGGTGCTTGAAAAAATAATCGAGATGGGTTATGCGAAAAATATAGAAGTTCGATATAACTCAAACGGTCTTGAATGGGATGACCATCTTTTTGACTTGTGGAAAGAGTTTAGAAATGTTATATTTCATTTTAGTATAGACTCGTATGAAGAAAAGAATCATTTCATTCGATATCCGTCGAATTGGGAACAAGTTGTTACTCAATTAGAAACTCTTGACAATTATCCTCATGGAAATCTTAGACTCACTACTGCAACAACAATACTTGCTCTTAATATATTTTATTTACCTGACTTCATAAAATGGAAGTTAGATCGTGACTGGAAATTACTGAATAAATTTCCTGCTGGTGCTGGTATGATAGATTTACATCTCGCATACTGGCCGCCTCAATTGAACTGTAAAGTATTACCTAAATGGTTCAAACAAGAGGTGACAGAAAAATTTGAAGACTTCTATCCATGGCTTGAAGAGAACTGGAAGAAATGTAATGGCGTGTCTGATTTGAGTTTTAAAGAATGGCGAGAATTACCATACGGTATTAAAAGACTAGAAGGTCTCGTTTCTTTCATGAATTCAGAAGATTGGTCTGAGCGATTACCTGAAACTGCTGAATGGTGTAATACAATTGCTCGAAGAAGAAAATTAAATTTTATTAAAACATTTCCTGATTTGGAATGGTTGGAGTGGTATGCAAATTGAAATTCCTAAAAAGATTCGTAGATTGAAGCAAAAATATATTGATGACTTATATTCAAAATATGAGGGCGAAGAAATTTTTCTTCAAATGCAAAAATATGAAGATACTTGCTACGAAGATGTACAAGTAAAAACAATTGGTATTTGGATGTCTGGTGGTGCAGACAGTTCGATGTTAACATACTTACTTGCAAAACAAATAAAAGAAAATAATTTAGATATTAAAATTCAACCACTATCAGTAAGACGAGGAAGACCAAATAATCCGATTTATGCTGGTAATGTCATCGATTTTATTGAAGAGAAGTTGAACATTACAATGAATGATCACATTGTTTATTATCCTGACATAAATGATGAGCATCAAAGAGAGATAAAAGAATTTTGGGATAGAGATGATGAAAATTTTAGAAAAGGTTTATTTCAAATATTGTATTCGGGTATAACTTGTAATCCCCCAAAAGACGATAAAACAATACCTATGAATAAAGAACGCAGTAGAGATGAGGATGCTGAAAGACCATTAAAGTCAGAAAATGGTATACGGTTTTATATCAATCCGTTCTTTAATATCAATAAAAAAGGATTGGCAAAATTATATAAAGAACATGGTGTACTAAACACACTTTTTTCAAAAACTTTTAGTTGTGAGGGAACTGTCGAAGATACTAAAACACATACTCAGCATTGTGAAAAATGTTGGTGGTGTCAGGAAAGATTTTGGGCATTCGGTAGATATGTTTAATATTGAAGATCAATCAAATCGTTATCAAATCATATGGGATCTTGGTAGAAGATGTTCATATGCATGTTCATATTGCCCACCACATAGAAATAATAAAACTTCATCATTTGTTTCATATGAAACACTATGTAAAACAATGGATGGTGTTGCTGATTATGCAAATCTATATGATCAGTTTAGAAAGAAAGATGCTAAAAAGAAATTGAGTTTTACTGGAGGTGAACCGACCGTACATCCAGATTTTTTTAGATTTCTGTCATATGTGAAAAAAGTATATCCTGATTTTAGTAGAGGTTTAACAACTAATGGTTGGTTCTCAAATTCAGTTCTTGATAAAGTTCTGTCTTTGACCACAGGTGGAACATTATCATATCATTGTGAGTCTACGGATAAACAGAAAAAACAAGTAGTACAAAATGCTATAGCATTACGTGAAAAGTTCAAAGTAAATGTAATGTTTCACAAAGATTATTTTTGGGAATGTGTAGACGTATGTGAAACACTTGAAAAAAACAGTGTAGATTTCATTCCTAGAATTATAGGCGATGAAGAAAGTAACGAAAAAGCAATTGAAATGGGTTATGCTCATCGTTACGATAGAGAACAAATGAAATGGTTTCGAAACTATTGGAAACAGAGAGGACAAAATGTTGCAGAAACTGGAGATACCCAAAGGGGACTCGGCCGTCCCTGTTGTGGAGGGAGATGTTTCAAGGCTGACGGTGTGGATAGTTATTTTCTGCCTTCTACTAACTTTTTGGGGTGGAGTTGCATGGTTAATTGGTACTTTCTTTTTTTAAATTCTGAATTAGATGCAGTTTATACTCATCAGACATGTGGTGTCAGTTTAAATGGTAAAGTAGAACCTCTTGGCAAGATATCTGATTTTGATATCATAATTGATGAACTTGCTGAACAACTATATCAGAAAAAAGCACCTATGATAACATGTCCAAAAACATTTTGTGGATGTGGTATGTGTATAACGAAATCAAAAAATGATATATCAGATATGTTTTATGATCATGTAATTGAAGAATTAGATTTCGAAAAAGTTTCACAAAAAGAAAGTAATTGGGAAACAGACTTAACCGTAAAAAGAATGTTTGAATCAATATGAATCATTTTTGTATGGCACCGTTTGTACATATTCAAAGAAATTCTTATGGAGAATTTAATCCATGTTGTATGTTTAGTACAAGAATCTATTCCGAATATGATTCTATTCAAGATGCTTTTAACGGTAAAGAGAATAGAATTCTTAGACAAAAAATGTTAAACGATGAGAAAATACCAGGATGTGATAAATGTTATAGGGACGAGTCATTAGGAAAGTCTAGTTACAGACAAAGGTTCAACAGTCGTTATGATGAACAATACATAAACAATCCAACAATAAAAGAATTAGAATTGGCACTTGGTAACAAATGTAACTATAAATGTGTGGACTGTAATACGAAGTATAGCACTTCATGGTATGATGATGACATTCTTTTGAATAGAACTTATAATACATTTAAAGGGCGTGAAGTAATAAACAAAATTTATGATAGTGATTTTGAAATTATGGACTTAAATGAAATTAAAATTTTAGGAGGAGAACCTTTTTTAGAGAAAAGATACATTGATCTTTTTAAAAAAATAAATGCTGAAAATATAAATTTGTTTTTCGTAACCAATAATTCAATATTTCCTAATGAAGAATGGTTAACTCAATTAAAACGGTTCAAGTCTATCAATTTTAACATTAGCATAGACGGTGTTTATGATGTGGCTGAATTTGTAAGATACGGAACAAAATTTTCAAAGTATGAAAAGAATTACAAAAGATGGTTAGACTTAAATTTATCAAATATGTCTGTAATACCTCATTTCGTTTTTCATTCTTTAAATGTCCTAAACTTTGATCAAACAATAGAATGGCTTGCAAAAATTTATGATCATAAAATAGAAAAAATTTTGAATTATATTTCATATGATTTTCTATCAATGCCTGAAATGTTAAATTGTTCATTTTTGACAGATAACTGTAAACATAATATTCTCTCAAATGTTTCATATTTTAAAAATGAATTATCGAATTTTTTTGACACAAACGAATTCAATTCAAAAAATATTGCTGACTTACAAAAATATTTTTCTTTTTTAAATATGCGTAGTGAAATTCCAGAACAATCTCATCAAATCATAAAATGGTTAAAGTAGATATTGTAGAAATAGAATTATCTTCATTGTGCAATGCAAAATGTTCTGCCTGTATGAGAACGATGCTTGATACGATGAATAAACCATATCATAAAGGTAATTTGACATTCGATCAAATTCAAGAATGGTTTGATCCGATGAATTTAAAAAATACAAAAATAAAAATGTGTGGAGTTCTTGGTGATCCCATGATAAATCCAGATTTGAAAGAAATATTATTTTATTTTTTGTATGAGAAAAATGTTCGTGATATTGAAATGTCTACAAATGGCGGCACTAGAACAAAAGAATTTTGGAAAGAATTAGGACTATTATCAAAAAATTCAAATAAAAGATTTTATATACATTGGGCAATAGATGGTGCTACAAGAAATGATTATAGAGAAAATGTTGATTTGAATAGAGTGTGGCAAAATGTTGATGCATATCATTCGACAGGGGGTCACAGTATTTGGCAATATATTATTTTTGATTACAATGAACATGAAGTTGATCTCGCTAGACAAATGGCCAAAGATAAAGGTATGCGATTTGGTACTCGTAAAAGTTGGAGAAATAATTCAGACTTTGCGAAAGTCAAGTCCAAGGCGGCAAAAGAGATCGATGCAGAAAAATATGAAGATGTTGAAAAAAGAGCATATGAAAAACAATATGAAGATGCTAAAATAGTTTGCAGACACAAGGTAAAGGGTGAAATTTATATCGGTGCAAATAATAGATTATGGCCATGTTGTCACTTATATGATGAAGATGTTGCTCGAAAAAATGATTCTATGAAACACTTATACGAAAATGTAGGTCACGACTTTAATGATTTGAGTAAATATAGTATAAGTGATATTTTATCGAGTGAATGGTACGAAAAAACATTGGAAGAGAGTTGGAATAAGTTTCATCCATTACATTTACCAAGATGTTATCTGACATGTGGTGATAATGGAAAACGAGCGGTGATAAAAAATGTGGAAAATTAATACTATTGAATGGATTGATGTAGAACTTACATCATATTGTAATATTGCATGTCCAGGTTGTTTGAGACAAGAAAAGAGTAAGCAAGTCAATCATATTTTGAATAAAGATATGATAAAATTTTCTGATTTAAAAAAATGGATTAGAAAAGAAGATATGACGAATTTGAAATTGCTTAACTTTTGCGGTTCAGTTGATGAACCAACAACTCATCCTGAGATTTTAGATATAGTCAAGCATTTTTTAGAATTTACAGAAATTAATATTGCTTCAAATGGATCTACCAAAACAAAAGAGTTTTGGAAAACACTTGGTGAATATGGGGTATCTGTCTTTTTTGGTATAGATGGTACAGACCAAGCATCACTTGAAAAATATAGAATTGGTTCAAATTATAAAAAGATTACAGAAAATTATAAATCATTTATAAAAGCAGGTGGAAAAGCAACGTGGCAATTTATAGTGTTTGAACATAACGAACATTTATTGGATGAAGCAAAAAAAATTTCAGAAGAAGAAGGTTTTGCTAATTTCAGAACAATATATTCACACAGAAAGGGTAGTGGTGAAATAAAAAAGAAGACAAATGAAGAACAAGAAGTATTTTGTAAATATGGAAATCAAAAAAGAATATTCATAAATCATACAGGAGCATTGATACCATGTTGCTATTTAAATTCCGAATCATTAGAATTACACGCTAATAAAACTATCAAAACAAAATTCGGAAAAAAATACATAGAATTGGGTTCTGTTTTGTCAAACAATTTAAAATATAATTCAATTTCAGAAGTTTTGAATGGTGATTTATTTGAATACATTATAGATTCTTGGAGCAAAGATCCTGTTGAAAAATGCTGGCAAACTTGTAAGCAGAAAAAAAGAGATATTTTCATAGATGAAAGAATGATATGTTAACATGTTTTTATGCCTTGGGTGGCATTAATTATAAAAATGGTGTGATTACAACTTGTCCAAGACAGGCAGATCAATTGGTTTATGCCAACGAAACTATTATGCCTTCTGATATATTTAATCATCAAAATTTCAGAAAAATGAGGCAAAACCTTAAAAATGGTATTTGGCCTAGTGGTTGTAACACTTGCGAATGGATGGAGAATAATAACTTGAAATCTATGAGAAAAGATTATGTTTTGAATTCTGATAATTATTTTCATAAACCTGAAAAAGACGAACCTTCTAATAATGATCCACAACATACCAAAATTAAAGATGAAAAAACAGATATAAGATTAATTGAATGTTATGATCCTACAACGAATAAAGTTGCATCAGAAGGTTTAAGACACGTAGAATTTAGATTTAGTACAGCCTGTAATTTTTCATGCTTACATTGTTCAAAAGTTTATTCTTCTGGTTGGTCAAAAAAATTAAAAAATTTTGTGCCTGATCAAGAAGTGATAATGAATGATTTAAGACAATTATTAGGCACAGAGCATCGGCATGGTCCAAATGATAGAAATGAGATGTCGTTATCAACGGATGAGTCTTTAAAAATTGTAGAAGACTTGAATGAAAATTTTCCATTATTGCAATATGTTGATTTTGCTGGTGGAGAACTTCTCTATCAAAAACAATTTTTTCCCACGTTAAAAAAATTGGCAGAACACCCTAACGCAAAAAACATAAAAATATCTTTTCATACAAATTTTAATGCGAATTTTGATGTATCTGTTTTATCGGAGCATTTAGAGCCTTTTGGATCCTCTACGATAATTATATCAGTTGATGCTGGTAGAACTTTTTATTCGTATTTTAGACATGGTGGAACATGGGACAAATTAAAAGAAAACATAAAAGAGTTCAAAAAAATAAATGATTTTTCATGGGTTGATTTGAGTTGTACAACTTCAATTTATCAGATGTTGGACATTTATGATGTTTTCGATTCATTTTATGAATTAGATCTAAACTTTGATGCATCAATAGTTCAAACACCTCAGTATCTAGATCCTTCTCTTTTATTATATGACTTTTACGATGAAACCATGAAAGATATTGAAAGAACTTACGAATTAATTGTTAAAAGGGAAAAAGGAGATTCTGAAAAAAGCGATTTTTCAAAATATTGGTTTAATTATATCGTAGACTATGTTAAGAATACAAAAATTAGTTATAAGCATTTCAATAGATTTTTAATATATCGTAAAAAATCAGATGAATTATGGAATCAAAATTTTAACGACTATTTCGAAAATTATCAAATTAAAGATGATGAATTGATAAGAGTGAAATGAAACAAAGTGAATACGATTTTACAAAAATACCATGGCGTAAAATTGAACGTGTTGGAACACACAAGATGTTATTGTCAGATTTGTTCACAGTTTCATGGTTATTAGGAAGATTTTGTAATTACAGATGTTCATATTGTTGGCCATATGCAAGAAGTAATACAAAGGATCATCGCCCTACTGATTTATGCCTCAAGACAATTGACGAAATTAAGCGACAAGCCAGAGAACGAAATTTTAATTCTTTTCATTTTAGTTTATCTGGAGGTGAACCAACATTTCACCCAGGCTATCTCGACATACTTGAATATCTTGCTGATGATGTAAACAATACAAATTATACTTCAGTACACATGACTTCAAACTGTTCTCGCCCTATGAAGTGGTTTGAACGATATGTGAAGTCAGCAAAAAAGTTTACAAGAGCATCTATTACCGCATCATTTCATCGTGAGTTTGTGACAACTGACAAGTTAGAAGAGTTTGCTGACAAGTTAGATTTTTGTCAACGCAATGGAGTAAGAGTAACAATCAATTCTGTTATGGTGCCTGAGAAATTTGACGAAATTTATGAAGACCTCACGTATTTTTATGAACGTGGTGTGAATGTCACATTAAAACCTCAAAGTGACCCATCTGCATCAAGAGTTGTTGATGGTTATACCGAAGAACAAATGAAAATACTACATAATGGTATGCCTCAGATTACAAACATGGAGGTTAAATCTAGAAAATTAAAAAACATTCGTCAAGAGTTTGAAATCATTATGAACGATAGAGATGGAAAGGAGTGGTATCTCGACCAAGCGGAAAGATTCAACGCATTTAATTTTAATAATTTCAAAGGGTGGATTTGTTCAACTGGCTATCGCAGTTGCATTATCCGTGAGCCTGATGGGAGCATTAAGCGGTCTTATTCTTGCAGAGATATTCCTTTAGGAAATATTGAGACAGGTTTTGAATTATTTAATGAATCAAAAAAATGTATTACAGATGCTTGTGTGAGTTCTGCCGATAGCAAAATACCAAAGAAAAAACCCAGTTGTGAATTACCACTATGGAAATAAACAACAAAGTTTTTTGTGCCCTACCATTTACATATGTCTATGTTGATTCACTCAATGAATACAAGTTATGTAGTGATGCTAGATTAAGTTCTAAAATCAATACAAATGATATGTCTATTCTTGAATATTTTAATTCAGATTATCTAAACGAGTTACGTTTTGACATGTTAAGAGGAGTCTTAACTGATGAAATAAGGGGTACATGTATTAGATGCATTGAGCGTGAAGAGTTGGGATCTTGGTCAAGACGAATTAAAAAGATAGATGATAAAATAATAAAACGATTCAAAGCCGATTCATATTTAATTCCAACTTCGGATACGATAAAAATTAAATTTGGAAATTTGTGCAATCTCAAATGTTTAATGTGTGGCCCATATTCATCTTCTCGGTGGGCGCATGAACGGTCTATGGGAGATGAGTTAGATTCTTTTGAGAAATTGCGAAATGAGATTGATGAAGTAGGCATGAAAAAATATGGAGATTTATACGAAAATAGTTTTGATGATGAAATGGCTTTTGACATGTCTAGGCTATCATTCAATTTTAATGAAAAATTTTATAAAGAGTTTGAAACTTTGATCAAATATATTGATTATATAATCATATCGGGAGGAGAGCCATTTTTAAACGATCAATTTTATGAATTTTTAAAATGGCTTATTGAAAAAAAATATTCGAAAAAAATAAATTTGATTGTTTTTTCAAACATGACAAAAATGTTAAAAAATTATAAACTTCTACGTGATAAATTTAAATCATTTACAATAAACGTGTCGATAGATGCAACTTATGGCAAAGACGAATATATTAGAAGAGGCACAAATTTTGAAGAAAAAGATAAAAACATAAAACAACTGATTAAATTTTTTGACATGAGATTTTGTCCTACGATGTCCATACTTAATGTTGGATATCAAACAGAACTTAGAAAATATTGTTCACAGTTTAATAAACAACCAAGTTTTTTTAACGTTCTTGTTGAACCATTCTATTTACAAATAAATAATTTACCACATGATATTATAGAACTTTATCGCAAAAATTCACAAGAACATAGATTGTATGATTCTCCACAAAAAGATATCGATCATTTTAAATTAGGAATAAAATACCTAAAAAATTATGACAAAATACATAACACAAACCTTTTAGAAGAATGGCCAGAATTCGAAAGTTATTACTATGATTGAACCCTCCAAAGATAATGCATTTTGTTTCTATCCTTTTTATGCTTTGGTATTTAAACTGTACGATCAAAATGATTTAAAAGCGGTTGCGCCTTGTTGCATGATGCATGATACTCGTAGTAAGGAATCTGGTAAATTTAATTCAGTTTTATCGAAGAAAGAATTAAAAGGGTTAACCCCACAAGAAATATTTAATCATGAAAAATTTGAGAAATTGCGTAACAATTTGCTGAATAACATAAAAGATGAGAGATGTTCTACCTGTTGGAATTTAGAAGATAAGGGTATAATGTCACACAGGCTATATACGAGATGGCAATTTCCTGAAAAATTTAATGCAGATTTGAAAGAAGTTGATATATCTTTATCTAATAAATGTAATTTGGCTTGTAGAATGTGTAATACCGGTTCTTCACATCAAATATGGAAAGATGTAGACGAACTTAAAAAAACAGATAAATTGAATTTATATGAACAGGCATCGAAAAATTCTTTGAGATCTCACAATTTACCACAAGATATAAAAAACAATTATTTAATACAATGGATCTATAACAATACAGATAAAGTAAAAATCTTTAAGGCATCTGGTGGTGAGCCTTTATACGACAATAATATATTAAATCTATTGCGTAAATTTGTTAAGGATGGCAATAGTAAAAACACAGAATTGGCATTGCATACAAACGGAGTATTAATTACAGATAAGATTATAGATTTGATGAATCAATTTAAAATACAAAGACATTCTTTTAGCATTGATGGGGTTGATTCGACATATGATTATATAAGACATAAATCAGATTTTACTACATTGGAAAGAAACATAAAACAATGGTTTAAGAAATCTACTAATGTCTACGCTTTAAATATTAATCTTGTTGTATCTGCCTTGAATATCGGCAATGTTGTGGATTTTTTAGAATGGACTTCTTTGATGTTTCACGATAAAGTACGTTGCAATGTTTTTATGTCAGAAGTGAGACCTCATGGCAGAGGTATAGATATTGCAAACTTACCAAATGATTATTTAATGAAAGTCAAACAAGACATATTAAATTTTAAATCAGAGTTTGAGAAATTTCGAACTAAAAAATATGATTATATGCACAAAGGCAATTATTTTCATTATGAAATTGATAAAGTATTATCTTTAATAGAACACTCAATCGAATATAAAGATAAGAATATTAAGAATTTATATGATGAAATTGTATTATTAGATGAAACACGAGGACAGTCTTATAAAAATTTTTTGAATCCAGATTTAATAGATATTTTAGATGATTATAAGCGAACAATTAATTAAAAGTTTTGTAGAAGATTATACATTAAGAGAGTTACAACAAATCTCCTCTATAATATTACATAATTTTGATGCCACGAATAATTTTATTAAACAATTTAAAGCAGATCATAACAGTCATCAGTTTTATAAAAATGTTATTTTTTGGTATATAAAAAAATATAATGCCTTTCCAGAAAATATTTTGACATTTGATTTTCCTTTAAACGATGGTGGTTTAGGGGATAGATTTATTATGACTACTAATCTTTTGTATACCATTAATTCTTTTGGACATGCAATAGATGCTCAAATTAACTTATATACTAAAACAAATCCAGACATGTATATAGAAAAAGAGTTGATATTATCTGCCAATAATTTTTATGACGTAATCGAATTTTTTAATTATAAACCAATCAAACATAAAATAATAACTAACAAAAAAAATAATTATAAACGGTTTGAAGAATGTGATAAAAATAATTTTAGTAAAAATAAAATCTATTTAAAATCTCATGATCAATTCTGGGAAGATGGTAAATATTGGCCGATAAATTTTGAACCAAAAACTAAAACGATAATTACATTTATGTTCTATTTGGTTAATGATGATGGGTCTTTTGTTAAACATACTGCTGATCAAAACAAATCAATAACTTTTGAAATGCTGAAAAAGTTTGAAAAGACTAAAAGTAAATTTTCAAACCTAACTTTTGTGAGATTGGAAGATGTGAATTATGAAAAAAATGTTGAGTTATTATCAAGAAGTCATTTTCTTATATCATCGGAAGGTATGTGGACACACCTATCAAGAGCAATGAAAATAGATACAATTGCATTTACTATTTTGGAAGAATTTAAAAATGAATTTAATAATCAAGGTCATTTTTGTTCTGATAATTTCGACAAAATTTTAGAAGAATTCGAAACTAAATGTACAAATCTACTGATATAAGTCATGTTCATTTTGAACCTACACAACGATGTCAAGCATTATGTCCAATGTGTGATAGGACAAATAATCCCCATATAAAAAATTCTGAACTTACAGTTGATCAATTCAAACAAATTATAGATTCAAGTTTCGCCAAACAATTGAATAGTTTTCTCATGTGTGGAAATCATGGCGATCCTATGGTCGCAAAAGATACGCTTGACATGTACGAATGGTTGAGATACAATAATTCAAATCTGTATCTTCACATGACAACAAATGGGGGCGGTCGTTCGGATGATTGGTGGAGAAATATAGCAAAAGTTTTCGGCAAACATGGTAGAGTGACATTTTCAGTTGATGGTCTTGAAGATACAAATCATTTATATAGAGTTAATGTTGATTGGAAACGAGTTGAAAATTCAATGGACGTATTCACTCAAGCAGGTGGTAAAGGGCTTTGGGTGTTTCTTATATTTGAACACAATGAGCATCAAGTAGATGAAGCAGAACAATTGGCAAAGTTATTCGGTTTAGAATTCGTTAAGAAAAAAACAGGAAGATGGGTGCAGTCATATAAAGGAAATAAAATAAAAAAGAAAGAAACCTCTAAGGGCAACGAAATAAAACCGCCTTCAAGTATAGAATATCAAAATAAAAGTGTAAATGATTATGAAAAATTAATAGATAAACATGGTGATTTTAATTCATATCTTGATGCCACAGATATAGTATGTAAATCATTAAAGACGAAGGAGATTTATATCTCTGCTGAAGGTCTTGTCACACCTTGTTGTTGGACTGCTGGTAAATTATATAAAACGTATGAGCAAATCGGACAAAATCAGATGTGGTCTTATATCGATGATATCAAAAACATAAATGCATTAGAAAAACCTATACGTGATATTATAGAAGGAAATTTTTTCAAACGCATAGAAGAATCGTGGAATATAAAATCATGTTCTTCTGGTAAATCAAAAGTTTGTGCAGAAAAATGCGGTACAGGTTTTGATGCTTTTGGTGACCAGTGGAAATGAAAATTTTTATATTCGGTGATAGTTTTTTTGATGAGGAACAAAATTCAGGTAAGACTTGGATTAACATGTTGAGAAAACTATATGAGGTTGAAAATTTTAGTCTTTCAGGTACAGGTCCTCACTATAATTTACCATTAATAGTGAACATGATATTAAATAAAACAATAACCTCTGACGATTTTATTGTTTGTCATACATCTGGAACAACCAGAGTAAATTTTCCAATGAAAAACAGTAAAACCGTTGATGTTTATTGGGATCATATCTTAAAAAAATCTCATACATCATCAACTAATCAACAATTTTATAATAATTTTCAACATGAAATAGATTTTGCTTATTTGACATTCGATAAATTTTTACAAATATCTGGTCACTTAATGACAGGATATTTGCATTCGATTTCAAATACGAAAAATATAAAAGTTTTATTGTTTGGAAATACAAATAATGGAAACGGTAAGCGTGAAATGCAAGTTGTTCCATTTGAAGACAAAAACTTTCATCTATCAAAATTTGACTTATTTGAAGTGAGTGATAATGAAATTTTTTTTGATGAGGTAGATAATTGGGATTATCTGTATGGTTTACATGATACTAGAAATAATCATTTGTCAATAGAAAATCATGAAATACTTTTCGAGTACGTGACTGAATTTATTACAAATGGATCTATTAAAATAGATGTAGATTTCAAAGAGAATTTTAGACATGCAGAAGATGTCTTCAATACATATTCAAAACAAAAAAATTTCAAAGAAAAATTCATTTATGAATAGAGAGGGCCATGATGGCAATACATGTGTATTCGGATAGTTTTGGTGCGGATAAAGATGAAGAAGGACAATGGCCTTGCGAACTCGCTAAATTACAAGGACAAGAATTGACTGGTAATGGTATGGGAGGTACTGGTCCAAATTTTAGTCTACGAAAACTTGTAAATGATTTAGAAAATAGAAAAATAAAAAATTTTGATAGTATTATCGTATTGTTGTCGGATCAAAAAAGAATGCAATTTCCTTGGTTAGACCATGACGAATTGGCTGATGGTATTTTTTTATTGGCAGAAGAACTTCCCGAAAATTCTCTTGTTGGTACTTATCTCGAGGCTGGAGATATAACAGAAGACTCAAGTTTGGAAGACATAAAAATTCATTGTCAGTTTAATAAGACTAGATATAAAAAATACGAAAAAGAAATAAAAACGGTCGCAAATACATTAGGTCCTATGTTTTTATATGAGAATGTAAAAAATATAACATTTTTACATTTGTTATCGAAACAATTTAAAAACAAATTTTTAGTTTTTACCTGTTTTAGTTTAGATCATTTTACATCAAGATATAAAAATTTCAATATAAAATCTACAAAATTATTGCATAAATTAAAATTTGATTATTTAAATAGTCCTAATTTCTATTTCGTGAATACACCAATATCATATATGGTGGGGGCAACTGAAGGCGATGATTGGAGCGATATATCTAATCATATGACACCAGAACAAAATAAGAAATTTGCATTAATGTGTAATGATATTTTAAATAATGATACTCCTGATACGAGTTGGTTCAAATATACGCCATATGATGACCCTTTTGCCGAAGATTTTGGCGATGAGCCGCCTCCTCCTCGATTTATCTATGAGTAATATTAAAATCAGTTGTCTAAAATGGGGCACTCTCTATGGACCTGAATATGTAAACAGAACTTATGGTGGTCTGCTAAAACACTGCAAAGAGCCTTTTCATTTCGTATGTTACACAGATGATGCTGATGGTATTTGTTCACAGATTGAAGTGAAAGACATAGAAGAATTGAGACCATATAATACAAAAATGGTTTTTACTTATGAAAAACTCATGTTGATCGATAAAGATGAATATGATAAGAATTTGTGGATAGATTTAGATGTGTTGGTGCATGAAGATATTACTGACTTAATCACACGACCTCATAATAATATCACTTTTATTTGGAATTACTGGAATGATTATGAACGAATGAGTCTATTTAATTACGGTCGAGGGGTTTCATGTCATACAAATTCTTCTTTTGTTGCATGGGATAAAGGTACTGCAACATGGTTGTCAGAATATACACATAAACATTGGAAAAAAATTGAGTGGACATATAAAAGTCTAGATAAGTATTTGTTTTATCAGCATCATCGCAATGGTAAAATAAATTTATGGGAAGATGGTATATTTTCAAATTTTAATAAACAAGGATATCAACTCAAAAATAGAGTGACATTATTCAACACCTCCCATCTTTATAATAACAAAAATATGAGAGATGTGAGACATTATGAGTTACACGAATCTTCGGCATCAGAATTATGGAAAAGTTATTCGACTGGATTATAAATCACGATGAACTGTCAATAGTTTGTTGCCCCAGTTTTAGGGTTGTAAATACAATTAAAAAACTTGGTATTGTAGTTGATAATATAAACTATGATATTAATTATAAAGATATGCCAAGTGTGATATGTAATGATTTTGTGTTTGATGATGTGAGACTTAGAGAATGTGTATTACATTATAATTGTGAAAAAACATATCCTGTCGGTAGGATGCATGAAGGTGTTTTTATATTAAGAGGAGACGATAAGGAGCATAATGGAGATTGTAATCCTACCTTTTCAATTGATCAATTAGTTGAGGATAATAAGTTGACAGAAGTTTTTGATCATTATCAAAAATCAAGTAAAAATAGAAAATATACACATTATTATGTTTATGGAACAAATTACTAATTGGCGAAAAAATAAAAACAAAATAAGCGAACATAAAATTCAAATAGGATCTCTTAAGGAACAGATAGGAGAACATCTAGAAGAAATTTCAATTTGCGAAAACGATACGAGAGAAACACCATATTATTGGGTTGAGCAATGGGTAGATAACAATTTATTCGATTACAAAACAAGTTTTGATGACTCCGTTTCACAAGGACAATTTGAATCAAAATCTTGGTTATGTAAAGAATTGCGAAAAATAAACATGAAACAATATGAACCAATTCATATTGATATCGTAGGTGCATGGTTTGGGTATCCAATAATTGAAATGTTGTCTAATATTTTTAAAATAAAACAAATTGATTTGTATGATAAAGATGATAATTGTCATAAAGTGGTTGCACAATATATAAATCATTTCGATCCTGATTTCAGAATTGTTCAGTTCGATGATTTTTTTGACAGAAAAGACCTGAGAAGAAGACATATTGTTATCAATACTTCTTCCGAACACATGCCCGATATTGTATCAATGAGAAAATATTATAAAGATTATCCTGACACACCAATCTTAGTAATACAATCAAATAATTATTTTTCATTAGATGAACATATCAATTGCGTAAATAATGTTGATGAATTAATCGATAAGAATCATATTAATAGAGTATTGTATAAAGGCACTCAAAAGTTGCCATTATACGATAGATACATGGTCATAGGACAATGGTAGATTTAGTTTTTGTGCGAACAGGTGACAAATATGAAGAGTGGTATGAAAAAAATTTAATTTACATGGCAGAGAAGTTTGGTAAATTAAAAATTGATAATATCATTGCCATAAGAGAGGGTGAAGGTGCGGTATACGATAAATTAAAAATGTTCGATATCTGTACAGAGAATAAATTTTACATTTATTTTGATTTAGATGTTGTAATAAAAGGTGATGTCAATCATCTTATACGTGATGATTTTACGACTTTGTTTGCTTGGTGGAGAGATAGATTACACACACCTCTCAATTCATCAATTATGTCGTGGAATGGAGATCACTCTTATATTTACGATGATTTTCATAATGATGAAGATTATAGCAGAGTGAAATACTGGAGAGGCATTGACGAATATCTTTACAAAGAATGTGAAGTTCAATTGTATGAGAGAACATGCTGGTCATTCATGTATTCTACTGAAATAATGCATTATCCAGTTTGTCTATTTAATCACAATTTTCATACTATGATGAGAAAGATACCATGGACACAAGAGTTTTTGCTTGCAGAATAGGCAATAAATTTGGTCAAGAGGTAGAAGATTACATAGAATCTAAATTACCAAATGTCACTTGGATACGTGATGAATTAGACGGTGTGAGATTGCAATGGAATAAAATGCGAGTTATGAATATGGATTTTGATGAACCAGTTGTTGTGATTGATATCGATCTAGAATTCATTAATGATTACATGGATGCAATTAATTATCCAATAGAACGAGGACAATTTCTTTCAGCAAAATCTTGGTGGAGAGATACCGCAAGATCTGATCTTTCATACTCGGTGAATGGAGGATTTTTTAAATATTATCCAAAAGACTGTAAATATATTTACGAAAAATTCATGAAAGACAAATTATATTGGCAAAGATTTTATATAGATAACGGCACTACTGTTGGACCAGTAAATGGCGAACAATATTTCGTAGAAGATTCGGTTAAGGAAAGGCTTGATTTAAAATTCTTACCAGAGACTTGGTTTACTAAAAGCGTGAAGAATCCTACAAAAGATTGGTGGGCAAGAATGAATACATTATATCCAGGTGATTGGTTATATCTAGATGGTTACAACCCAGACATAAAAATAATACATCAAATGTTTGGTGGAAAATTTATAAACTTACCTACACGGATCTGACTGCACCTGATGGTACGTATGCAGTAAAATAATGAGTTGTGAGTGTTGATGTGCCACCAGAACCATATCGAGCCCTATAATATGTTCCAGATTCACTTCCAATACTTACTCCCCAAACACTCTGTTCTGCACTATCTGTATAAACAGTATCTAATAAAGTTCCTTGATTTCTATCATAAGTATTGCTTGGTGCAGAGGTTTCAAATTTATATCGTGGAAATCCATAATCTCCAGAAACTCCACCAAAAGATGAACTTCTTTTCCATATTGGTAAAAGTATGTTGGTAATAAGATTGGTGTAGTCATTTGAGGCTATATCTACTTGTATTAATCTGGTATTACCAGCATCCCAAAGCATAAATTTTGATGTTTCTGCGGCCCTTGGTGTTGCTTCATCGAATGACGAATTTTGTGTTCTGATGTATAAATTATTTGTAGCAACAACTTCTGATCCTCCACCGTCTGTGGTAGGACTACCTGTATTAAATGTCATTATGGTGTTCTGATGAAATTGACCTAAGTCAGTATAATCGCCACCAGGACTTGAAGTAGCAACTGATAGTAATCCAACACCATCATCATTCAACATATTATAATTTGCATGAGCAATAATCGTATCGATTAAATTAGCATCAACACCTTCTATTTTTAAATAACCTGACGAATCCCATTTAACATATGATTCTGAGTTTTTAGTCGCATTTGAAGGATCGCCTGGTGGGGATGCATTTAACCACTCTTCATAATAGAAAGTTTGTCTGGTGGCTTCTGATGCATCAAAATCTGCTTCTGAAGGTCCATCAAAAGTATCGTCATTATCGGCATTATTATCAAATGCATTATTTGATTTAGATGTATAAACTGCATTTTTTCTTTTATCTGTGAGTGCCGTTACATATTCGTAATTTGAATCTGATGCTGATCCGCTGGCTCCTCTGTAAATAGCACCAAAACCGTTAGTTGAGGTCGCAGAACCATCTCTATCGGCGGCACCTGTATAAGTAGCGACTAAATCGGCTGCCCATGCTTTACGTAAATGATAAGATAATAATTCTAGATCACTATCCGACATTTCTCTTAAAGCGGTAGATGAGGCTTCCCATCTTATCGGTCTATTTACTGCCATTTTTTATTCTTCATTAGAATTTTCTGACTCATTATCGAGAAGAGTTTGATAGGCCGCACATACTTCACAAATAGATTTTGCTTTTCTTATTTTAGATCTCAAGTCTCTATCTTCTGAATTCTGTACTACTTCTTGTTCAAAAATATCTAATTTAAACTTAAAAAGATCTTCAGTTGTTGCTTCTGAAAGAAGTTCCCAAACACTTTTTGGATTACCTTGACCAAAATTAGTATTTTCATCATCTTCATCATTATTTTGATTCAGTTTCCAACCTTCAAAAAGTCTTTGTTCTTCTGGATCATAACTCTTTTTAAAAGCATCGTATCTTTTTCTTTCTTCATCCAATTTAACCAAATATCTTTCGGTCTCTCTGTTAACCATTTCTACGTCATTAAAAGGAGAATCTAAATATGCTTTTATGATTGGCGAAATATGTAGGTTCTCATTTTCATATTCTTCTTTTGAAAATCTGCATGGAATGATGTCTAAATGTAATTGTTGACCATTAAATGACTCTACATGTATCATTGGATCAGGAGCATTAGGTCCTGCAACAGAATCAACCCATCTAACCGTGTTAACTCTTATATAATTTTCTGGCCATACAAATTCTTTATTGTTAGGATCCGCATATTCATTATCACTTGTTATGTTACCGATCACCGTAGTGTCATATTCATAACCTAACGCCTGATTTACTTGTTTAATGTTTTCGGTCTGATCAAGAGATGATGGATCTTTCGTTGGCACCTGACCAGCATTATCTTTTGTAATTTTTTCTTTATCCATAAATCCTTTTTATGATTCTACGTCTGAGACTAGGTAATAAGTATCTGTTTCATAAGCATTAGTGCCCCCTGCACCTCTGACTTTATAATAAGTTCCTGTTGTATCACTATTGCTACCAATCAATCCTTCATAAACTTCGCCAAAATCTAAGTTTCCTGGACTTCTTCTTGTATTCGTAAATGAACCATGATTAAATTGAGAAGATCCCACGGATGTGGCTAAACTATAAATCGGGTAATATCTACCTAAAGTGTATAATCTATATAGTATATTTTGAACATAAGTTTTTCGATAGTGATCTCTTCTATTCCCTATTGTAGAAGAATAATTTGAGTTACCGTAAAAGGTAGTATAATCATATCTATTATCATAATCACTAAATACTGGAAAATCCATTTCAATTAATCGGTTCATTCTTTCACATTTATAAACGGTGTTTGTATTATAACTTGATGTTGCCGTATATTTTTCATTTGCATAAATGTAAATTTGTCCATCTCCCGAATTACCACTAGGTGCTAATGTAGCACTACGAGTCACAGAAGAAAACTCATCTGATATTTCATCATGTAGTATTACATTTATAGGTATCTGACTACCAAAAGATGAGTCACTTGGACTTGAATCACTATAATTAGAAGAAACAACTATTGAACTTCCATTTACGTTATTAGGTTTAAAATAAAAATATTTTCCAATACCATTATAATCACCAGTAGCATAATATTCTCTTACATCGCCACTATTGGTTCCTTCTAATGCTGAACCAGAATGTACAGTAATTTTCCATCTAGACAATCTGGTAGGTCTTACTGATGAACTCGCATCTGTAAAATTAGGAGAATCATTTATATTTATTGTGTCATAATTACTACCGGTCGTTTGAATATTTTTTATCCAAAGGTACCAAGTATTTTGAGTTGAAAGAGCAGTTAAATTATTGTAAAAATTTACACTATCTACCGTAGTTACAGTATCTTGAAATGCATTATAATA
>CENY01119375.1_pt1 | contig 20322 bp, 17 predicted proteins | sample 356181 | NCBI WGS metagenome assembly CENY01 (sample SAMEA2619840, study PRJEB7988) | marine metagenome | isolation source: saline water (ENVO:00002010), including
AAAAAGAAACTTGCTCCAGATTCAAAAATTTTACAACGTGCAAATAAAGCTGCAAAACAAATTATTATTAAGAAGTTTGCTGGTTTACAACCAAATGAATATGCAAATCTACCTATGATGCAAAGACAAATGATAGACAATAAAATTGTTTCAAAAAAGGCTGGTGCGATTAAAAAGATTGCGAAAAGGTTAATTGTTAAATTAAAGAAATCAGAACTAGAAAGATTAAAGAAAGCAAGAGAGGTTGGAAACCAATGAAGAAGTTTTTAGACATTGCAGAAGCTAGAGGAGATACTGCTGTCTTTACTTTTGGTAGATTCAATCCACCAACTATAGGACATCAAAAGTTATTAGATAAAGTTGCATCTGTCGCTAAGAGCAATCCAGGCGCACCTTACTATATCTTTGCATCACATTCAGAAAACCCTAAGAAAGATCCATTACCCTATGTGAAAAAAGTTGCATATATGAAAAAGATGTTCTCAAAACATTCTAGGAATATAACAACTACTAGAGATAGAACTGTATTTGAACTTGCAGTAACACTTCACAATAAAGGACACCGAGCAATCGTGATGGTTGTTGGTTCTGATAGAGTTACAGAGTTCGACACATTATTAAACAAATATAATGGTGTTGAGGGTAGACATGGTTATTATGGGTTTGATAATATAGAAGTTGTATCTGCTGGAGAAAGAGATCCAGACGCAGAAGGTGTAACTGGAATGTCTGCATCAAAAATGAGAGCAGCTGCATCAGCAAATGATTACGATACTTTTAAATTAGGGTTACCTAAGAACTTTAATAATGGAATGTCTTTATTTAAAGATGTTCGTAAGTTTATGGGTATTCGTGAGTCCTTTATCGAACATCAAGTTAATATGACAGAAGAAGATGTTATTCGTGATATGTATATAGAAAACAAAATATTCTGTACTGGAGATATTGTAGAAGATGAATATAGTGGTGTATCTGGTGCAGTAGTTCGTAGAGGAACAAATTATCTTGTATTTGCAGAAAGTGATGGTACAACACATAAGAGATGGTTGTATGAGGTAAGAAGAGTAAAACAAGATAAAGATGTAGAAGATATGAAAGGTACTCAACCAGCAAAGTATTTTGCAAAAGATGCTGATGGTGATAAAATGTCAACTGCAACTAAGAAAGCTCGTGCAAGACATTTTGCAAAAGGTGACTCCAGAGAACCAGCACCAGGCGATGCAGATGCAGATACTAAACCATCAAAGTATACTAAAAAATACAAAAAGATGTTTGGTGAAGAAGAAATAAAATATCCAAAGGTAAAAGAAAACAAAGATGGTGAAAAGTATTTAAGTGCAGATTACAAAAACTTTAAATCTGAAAAGCCATCAGATTCTGTAACTAAAGAAGAGATGCAGAAACTTAAAAAGTTTGGTGAAAGAAGAACTAAAGAAGTTGAAGAAAGTGTCAAGAAACATGATGCAGATCCATCATATGCAATGAAAGAATATATGGATAGTAAGAATTTAAAATATTCACAAGAAGAGATTGATAAGATTAATGTTGCTGGTTCTACGATTTCAAGACATTATAAAAATTTACATCAAAGAGCAAGACCATGGCAAATGTCTGAAGAAATGAATATGGATATTAATGTTATGAAAAGACCTTCTGATTCTATGAATACTCCAGCATATCCAAGTGGACATAGTTTACAATCTAGATTAGTTGCAGAATATTATGCAGAAAAATATCCAGATCATAAAAAAGAATTGATTAAGGCTGCAGATGAATGTGGGGTTGGTAGAGTTATGGCTGGTTGGCATTATCCATCAGATCATAAACATGGTGTTAAACTTGCAAAAGAAGCACTCCCAATATTAGATATAAGTTCTGATGTGAAAGAAAGTAGTTTGAAAAAAGTATATCAAAGAGCTTATAATAATATAGTAAAAGACTATACTGGTATGGTAAAAAAGGGAAAAGGTAAACATAGTAATTCTTTTTATCTATCAAGAGCTGCAATGAATTATGGTTTTGATAGTATTAAACCTATTAAAGATTATATAAACTCTCTTGTCAAATCAAATGAATTACCAAAAGAATTATCAGCAGAAAACGAAAAAAATAATGAGGAAATAGATATGGTAAAAACATTCCAACAATTTCAACTGGACGAAAAGATAGAAGGTCTAGTCAACAAATCCAAACAAACTGGTGTTCCATATTCTATACTCAAGAAGAGTTATGATAGAGGAATGGCCGCATGGAAAGGTGGACATAGACCAGGCGCAAGTCAACAACAATGGGCGTTTGCAAGAGTGAACTCTATGTTAACTGGTGGAAAAGCAGATCCAGATTTACAGAAACAAATTCGTGCTGGTGGATACAAAAAGAAAAAGAAATCAAAGTCAGAAGATTTTCAAGAAGAAGATCCATGTTGGGATACTCATAAACAAGTGGGTATGAAAAAGAAAAATGGAAAGATGGTGCCTAACTGTGTACCAAAAGAAGAAAAGATAATATCTTTTAAAGAACACGTTTCTAAATCTTTATATGACCATGCAATTATGGAATCAGAATATCAAGGACGCAAAGTAAAATTAAATGATCCTTTCAGATTACCATCTGGAAGTAAAAAGAAGTTTGGTGTATATGTAAAGAATGATAAAGGTAATGTTGTAAAAGTTACTTTTGGTGATCCAAACATGGGAATAAATAGAGATGATCCAGAAGCAAGAAAGTCTTTTCGTGCAAGACACCAGTGTGATACAAATCCAGGCCCAAAGTGGAAAGCAAGATATTGGAGTTGTTATCAATGGAGAGCTGGTTCAAAGGTAGATAACTAGGGGTATTTAAATGGGAAAAGCAAGGAATAGAGCTGAACGTACTGGAGATATGGATGTCGTTATTGGTACTACCAAGTTAGTACCAGATGCATCTGGTGATTTAGAAGTAAAAGATGCCAGTAATAATAGAAAAAAAGTTATTGCATCAGAAATAAAACTTGGAACTGGTAATGATGTTGTTATTATTAAAAGAGATGCTAGTACAGGAAAAGCTCAATTTCAAACATCATCTGATGGTGGAAGTAGCACAACTGAGCAATCTGTAGGTGGAGCAACTACTGTAACCAATCCATCTGATTTACCTATCACTGGAAATGAAGCTGGAGATACAATATTAGTTACATCAACAAATAATCTTATGATTTACAATGGTTCTGGTTGGTACAAAATAGCTACCATAACTAATGCAAATCCAGTTATATCATCAGCTGGAAATGCTTCATATGCTTTTGCAACAAATGGAACTCCAGTTTCTATAGAAATCGTTGCATCAGATCCAGAAGGTGTTGCATTACAATATAAATATCAAGTTACAACTGGATCATTAGGTTCAACTGCAACTGTAACAAATAGTGCAACTTCTGGTGGTACATACTCTGCACTTGCAGCTAATACTTTTAGTAACAATAGATTCTTTAGAGTGACGCCTAGTACAAATGCAGCTCATGCTGGTTCATTCGCAATCACCTTTTCTGTAACTGATGGTGTTAATACTGCTAATTCAAGTGCATCTTCATTTAGTTTAGCATTTGAAACTTTTGGATCTACTGCTTTGGATTTAAATGCAGGCCCTACTTCAGCTGGTGATGCTCATATAGAAGTTGCATCACACTCTGATTTTACTTTAGGAACTAATGATTTTACGATTGAAGGTTGGTTTTTTCTTCAAGGGCCTGCTCCATCACAAGATTATCCAACTGCTAGGATAGGATATAGAATGTCTGTCGGATATAGACCTCACCTTTTTGATTTTAGAGAATTAGATGGGGCGTACTCTAATAAAAGAGCACCTATGGTTAGATTGGGTGGAACTGGTGGTTCTAATGGTAATGCTGATAGTATAAAATTGCAATATCATGTTAGTGGTTCTGATCGCATTGAAAGTGCCATTTTAACTCCAGAACTAGAAAATCAATGGTTTCATCTTGCTATTGTTAGAAATTCTTCAACGACAACTATGTATTATAATGGCGTATCTGAAGGTACATGGTCTGACAGTACAAATTATAATGAACTAGATAAGTTGTGGATAGGTAGACATGGTTATAGTGCAAACCATAACTTTACTGGATGGATTTCAAATTTTAGAATAGTTAATGGTACTGCTGTATATACCTCTAACTTTACGCCTCCAACTGCACCTCTTACAGCAATTAATAATACAAAGTTATTAATTTGTACAAAACCAGATGCAGTAGACGATATAGGCCCTACTGGTCATACAGTAACAAAATCTGGTACTGCTACTCATTCAGCGTTTAATCCTTTTCCTTGGGCTACCGCTGGTTATGGTTCATTATTTTTTGATAAAAATAATGATTATATTTACTATGCAGCTGGTGGTGGTAATGCAGTAGCAGGTATGGGATCTCTTTCAGACCTTACAGTAGAATTTTGGATGTTCCATTTTGCTGGTGGTGGTGATGCTACAACTGATCCTAATGTTGAAGAAATGTACGTGCATTTTACTGATCAACTTTATAGTGGTGTACAAATGTCATTTGGTAGAACAAGAACTTACAGTAATAAAAACTGTATGTTTACTAGTACGTCTGGTAATCCTTGGCAAAATCAAGTTTATACAGTTGATGCAGCCCATGATGTACCTCGTGGCGCTTGGTATCATCTTGCTTTTGTAAAAGAAGGTACTAACCTAAGAATGTATAAAGATGGTGTTAATGTCGAAGGAAATAATCAAACTTCTGCTACCAATCTTCCTTCAACATTTAGAGTAGGTGAAATTACAATTGGTACAGATCAAGGTCAAGGTTATGATCTTTTAGGTCATATGTCTAATCTTAGAATTTCTAATAGTGCAAGATATAGTGCTGATTTTACTCCATCAACAACACCATTCACTAGTGATTCAAATACAGTATTATTAACTGCTCGAAGGTCTAGACCATCCATCTTTACAAATGGTGCAATTTATCTTGGTGGTGGTTCAGTTACTACATCTGCAAGTTCTGATTTTACAATGGGTACAGGAGATTTTACTCTAGAAACTTGGTTTAAATATGGTAGTTCTACTTTATCTGGAAATAAATATCTTGTCGATTTAGGAGCTAATGGTTTAAGAATTACCTTTACTAGTGGACATATCTATGCTAATGATGGTGGTCAATATATTGATTGGTATCTTACTAATGATATAGGAAGTATATCCACAACCCAATGGTATCATTTGGCTTTTGTTAGAAGTGGAACAAATATTTACCTTTATTTTGATGGCGTACAAAAAGGTACTCTTGGTAATTCTACATATAATCATAGTACTAATACTTTTAGACTTGGTAATTATGGTGGTGGTGGTAGTTATCAGTGGCAAGGTTATGTATCAGACTTTAGACTTGTAAAAGGTAAAGCAGTTTATACTGGTGCTTTCTCACCACCCACTGGCCCTCTAACTACAACTGGTGGAACTTATCCAAATAATACGAATAGAACAGACCCAACTGCATCTGAAACAGTTCTTTTAATTGGTCAAAATAGTAGTGGTAGTATTACTGATGCAAGTGATACACCACATACCATGTCTACTTCTGGTACAGTTTCAACAACAACTGGTTATCAAACTATAGATTCTGATGCAGGCCCTAATAGTTTACCTATAACAATAAATGGTAATATTCGTAATACTAGATACTGGCCGTTTAGTTATAATGGATAATTCATTTTATGTCAAAGGAAAATAATAAATGAGTATAGCAAGAGATAGAGCAAATAGATCTGGAACAGATCCTTTACAGATTGATAACACAAAGTTGATTACAGATTCTGGTGATTTAAAAGTTCAAGATATAAGTGGTAATGAAAAGAAACTTATAGCTGAAGAAATTCATGTAGGAACTGGTTCAGATAAGGTTATATTAAAAAGAGATTCCTCTACAGGTAAAGTTGCAATTCAAACACAGGCATCTGGAGAAGCTCCAGAGGGTGGAGCTGTTGCAGGCACAACCATTTATGCAACTACAGATCTTTTACCAACAAGTCCAAGTGATGGACAACAAGCTCTAGTTACTGCAAATAATTTTATGTATATTGCAAAATCTAATGGTTGGTATAAAATAGCAGAAATTACAAATACTACTCCTAGTATTACATCAGCAGGAAATGCAACTTATCAGTTTTTAACTGATGGAACTCCAGTTTCTATAGAAATTACTGCTACAGATGCAGAGGTTGGTACTGCATTACAATACAAATATGTAGTGAGTTCTGGTTCAATAGGTTCAACTGCAACTGTTACTTCTAGTGCAACATCTGGTGGAACTTATAGTGCATTAGCTGCTAATACTCTTACGACAAACAAATTTTTTAAAGTCACTCCTAGTACAAATAGTGCCCACGCTGGTACATTTAGTTTGACTTTCTCAGCTTCTGATGGTGTTGCAGTTGCAACTTCTAGTGCATCTGAATTTACTTTACAATTTGATGTATCTGGATCATATAAATTTGATGGGAGCGGAGATTATATAACAACTACAGATAATTCTTCTTATACTTTTGGAACTGGTGCATTTTCTGTAGAGTGTTTTTACAATGTTGATTTTGACACTAGTGGTTCTGGTACAATATTTCTTTATGATTTTGGTAGTGAAGATGTAAGAGTTACTTTTAAAAGTGGAGCTATAAGAGCACAACTTGGTAGTGAAACTCAATTATCATATAGTATTAGTGGTAATACTTTAGATAAAAATACTTTTCATCATCATGCTCTTATCAGACACGCTAATGGAAAAGTACAACTTCTTCATAATGGTTCTGAAGTTGGAAGTTATACTGGTAGTACTTATAATGTTGCGTCAACTACACTTAGAATTGGTGATAAACATTCTGGATCTAAAGAGTTTACAGGATACATTTCTAATTTTAGAGTCGTTAAAGGATCTACAGCTTATTCACCTACATCTGTTACATCTGCATCTTCAGCTTCTTCTTCATATGGAATGTTATCAACTCCTGCTTCTTTACCAAGTTGGGGAACAACATGGACATTAGAAACATGGATATACATCACCAATAGTGCTACGTATAATACATTTTTTCATGGTTTTGGTGGATACATTGCTTGGTATAGTGGACAATTATCAGTATATAGTATGGGTGGTTTTAGTGCTGATGCTGGAACATTTAATAGAAATCAATGGCATCACATTGCTCTTGTAAATAATTCTGGTAGTTTTAAGGCTTACATAGATGGTGTTCAAAGTCATAGTGGTACTGCAAACTCAGCTAACAATATACCACACAAAGATGGATCTGGAACACTTAATATGATGGCACAAGGTGGTAATACTTGGCCAACATTTGGTTATATGGCCGATACAAGACTCGTAATTGGTACAGCTGTTTATACTGGTGCATTCACTCCACCAAGTAATCAACTTACGAAAACTGGGGGTACTTATCCTTCCACTACAAATGTTAATACGTCAATACCAGCTTCACATACTTATTTGCTTACAAACCAAACTAGTTCTGGAACAACAATAGCAGATAATAGTGATCAAAATTATACTATGGTTACTGCTGGTGCTCTTACTGGTAGTACCACATCACCATATTCATCTTATTTTACTGTACCAACTTCTGATTTAACTGCAATAACAAATACTAAACTTTTAGCATTTACAGAAAGTGCGCCTGAAAATATAACTACTGGATCAATTCATCTTAATGGTGGTAATCTTGCAGCTACAAGTAGTGATTTTGCACTTGGAACAGGTGATTTTACTATAGAAACTTGGTTTAAATATGGCATTAGTAATTTATCAGACAATGATTATATACTTGATTTAGGATCTAATAAATTCCAGATGTGGTTTGCTGGTGGAGAAATTGTTGCAAGAATTGGTGGGAGTAACACTTATTCTGTTTACTATGATCTTGTTGCAGATATTGGTACTTTAAATACAAGTAAGTTTTATCATTTAGCTCTAGTTAGAAATGGGTCAGATACAACTATGTTTTTAGATGGCATACAAAAAGCTAATACAAATAGTACAGCTTTTAATCTCACTGGCACTACATTAACTATAGGTAGTCATAATAGTGGAAACCAGATATGGGAAGGATATGTAACAGATTTAAGAATTGTAAAAGGAAAAGCCGTATATACAGGTGCATTTACTCCTCCATCTGGTGCTTTAACAAAAACTGGTGGTACTTATCCATCAAGCACAAATATAAGTAATCCTACTGCATCTGAAACAGTTTTATTGATTGGCAACAATTCTAGTAGTATTACTGATGTAAGTGATTCAGGACATACTTTTACAGCAACTGGTTCATCATCTGCTAGTTCAGTGGCTGTTATAAAAGCTCCTACTGATATAAGCACAGCATCAAATGAATTAACACCTTATGGAAGTACAGAATTTAGTTATGCGACTCCATTTGAACAAGGTACAGGCGGATCTACATTATTTTATGGTACTACTGATAGTTCTAATGATTATTTAACAATCGCATCTAGTTCTGAATTTGCCTTTGGTACTAACGATTTTACTATAGAATTTTTTCTAAGGGCAGGAACTAACACTTCAAATTATACTATTATTTATTCTCTTAGTGGTTCTACTGGTGCAAAAAGATTTGAAGTTGCATTTCATAATTCAACAATTCAAGTTTATACTGATACTGGTGCTTGGAGAGATACAGGATATACACCAACATCTGGAGCATGGGAACATTTTGCATTTCAAAGAGATTATTCTGAAAATACATTAAAGATGTTTGTAGATGGTAAACTAAAATGGTCAGTATCTAACAATCGTGATTATGATGAAAATCAGTCAATCCAAATAGGATCATATGCATCTGGATCATATGGATATCTTGCTGGGTATCTTTCAAATTTTAGAATAGTAAATGGGTCTACTGTTTATACTCCAACCACAACTGCTGCTGGTTTAGATTTTACAAATACAGGTCGTACAACTTTAGCAAGTCACGCTGGTTTTGATTTTGGAACAAATGATTTTACAATAGAATTTTTCTATAAGTGGGGCTCTCTTGGATACAATACACTATTAGATCACAATGGTACTGGTTCTACTGGTCTTACAATTCAATCTACCCATGTTGCTCGTAGTTGGTTTTTATATGGATCTGTCGCAACATATCCAACCTATGAATCATCTGCTGCTAGTGCAGGCATATGGCATCATTATGCTATTGTTAGAAATGGTAATGTCGTTAAAATGTATAGAGATGGCGTAGAAACTCTTAGTAAAGCTCATAGTAGTTCTATAGGTTCAACATTTACTTCATCATTTGGTAATACTGCTAGTGGAAATGCTTATCCAGATACAGGATCAGTAAGTAATTTTCGTGTAGTAAAAGGTACAGCTTTGTATACAAGTGCTGGTTTCACACCACCATCATCACCCTTAACGGCAGTGAGTGGTACAGCATTATTATTATTCCAAGAAAATAGTGGATCAACATTAAGTGATGGTAGTTCAAATAATGTTACTGTAACAAAAGCTAGTCAACATACTATTTTAACAAATGATGGCCCATTTTATGATGAAATAACTGTACCCACATCAAAATTAACTGCTGTAACAAATACTAAATTATTGACTTGTAATGATAGTAACGTCATTAATGATGCGAGTTCATCTAGTCATAATATTACTATTAGTGGTAATCCAATTGCAACAAGATTTCATCCATTCTAAATGATATAAATACTTAAAAAGGAACAACTATGGGAAAATCAAGAGATAGAGCTACTCGTTCTGGAAGTGATCCAGTAAATATCGGAACATCAAGATTGTCTGTTGATTCTGGTAACATAAAAGTTACTGCTCAAGATGGCACGACATTTAAAAAGATTTTTGCAGAAGAAGTTCAAGTTGGTTCTGGTAATGATAGAGTTATATTTAAAAGAGGTTCAGATGGAAAAGCTGAGTTTCAATCTACATCTGATGGTGGTAGTTCAACAACAAATTTATCAGTAGGTGGTTCTAGTACTGTAACTAATCCATCTGATTTACCTATCACTGGTAATAATGCTGGTGATACAGTGTTAGTAACATCAACGAATAATCTTATGATTTACAATGGTTCTGGTTGGTATAAGATAGCAACAATTACAAATGCGAATCCAACGATTTCATCTGCTGGAGCTGCAACTTATGGTTTTGCAACTGATGGAACTCCAGTTACGATAGAAATCGTTGCATCAGATCCAGAGGGTATTGCATTACAGTACAAATACCAAGTTACAACTGGTTCTCTTGGAAGTACTGCAACTGTAACAAATAGTGCAACATCTGGTGGAACTTATAGTGCATTGGCTGCTAACACTCTTAGTAACAATAGATTCTTTAGAGTAACACCTAGTACAAATAATGCTCATGCTGGTACATTTGCGATTACCTTTTCTGTAACTGATGGCATCAATACTGCAAACTCTAGTGCATCTTCATTCACACTAGCATTTGAGGTGTCTGGATCATGGAAATTTGATGGAACTGGAGATTATGTTCTTTTTCCTGCTAGTTCAGATTTTAATTTTGGTACTGGAGATTTTACTATTGAAGCATGGGTATGGCCTGATTCATCTGCATCTGATAAAAGAGGGTCTTGGATTGAATGGTCACCAGATGATAGTTCAAATGTATTAAGATTATTTCAAGGGTCTGCATCAACAAGTGCTTCTGATAGTGATTATGATTTAGAAGCATTATATATGGTAGGTGGAACAGATCAATTTGAAATTTCTGCTCAAGAAGCACTTTCACCAGATCACTGGAATCATATCTCTTTACAAAGGGTTGGTAATACTATAAATCTTTTAGTTAATGGTTCTGTAAAAGGTTCTGCTTCTTATAGTGGCACAGTTGATGCTTCGTCTTGGGATGGATATCTTGGTACTGACGTTTATGCCACTGATAGAGCAGTAACTGGATATATGTCTAATGTTAGAGTTGTAAAAGGGTCTAGTGTTTACACACTTACTACAGCATCTGGCGGTTCAACAATTTTTGATGGAGTTGATGATCACCTTACTGTTGCTCCATCTTCTAATTTTGCACTTGGAACAGGTGATTTTACTATTGAGATGTGGGTTTATTTTACTGACTCAAGTTTAGATTCTAATGGTGGTTCAAATAGAAGAATTTTTTGTTTAGATGATGTTGGTAATGCAGTAGATAATATTCAATTTGCTGTAGATAATGGTTATAGAGTTAATGGTTCTGTCTTTTTTTATTCAAACACTATGATAGGATATTTAGATACAGATATTAGAAGTGGATGGCATCATCTAGCAGCTGTTAGATCATCAGGCACTTTCAAAATTTTCTTAGATGGCAATGAAAAATATAGTGCTGTTAATACGCAAGATTATTCTCCAAATTCTGGATCACCTACACCAGTTATTGGTTATAGAGGTGATGGAGGTGATTATAATGGTTACATTTCAAATCTTAGAATTGTAAAAGGAACTGCTGTTTACACTTCTAGTTTTATTCCATCTAGTATACCATTAACTGCCATATCTGGAACACAACTACTAACTTGTCAAAATAGTACTGGTAGTATTACTGATGCAAGTTCTAATAATTTTTCTATAGCAGCAGGCGGTAATGTAGCTGCACATACATCAAAACCATTTACCGATTATTTTACTGTACCAGAGGCTCCATTAACTGCTATAACAAATACTAAACTTTTAGCATTTACAGAAAAAAATGGAACTGATATAACTACTGGTTCAACTCGATTTGATGGAACTAATGACAATCTTCAAATTTCTTCAACCAATATTATTAATTCTCTTGCAAATTTTACTGTTGAAGCATGGGCATTTTTTGATGTTGAGTCACCTAGTGATGAACAAAATATTGTAGAATTTAACACAGGTACACGAATAATATTTGGTAGAAGAAAAACTACTAGTGGACTTAATGCAATGTACGTTTATAGTTCTGCTACTAGTGATTTATTTACGAATAATGCAGCTCACGATATAATTTATAATAGATGGGTTCATTTGGCTTGGGTTAAAGAAGGTCAAAATTTTCGTATGTATATAGATGGAAAGAATGTAGCAGGGAATAATAATAATTCAGCAACAAATATGGCCGCAACTCCTTCAGCAAGTTTAATTACTATCGGTATGAACTCTGATGGTAATGAACGTATGGATGGATATATATCTAATCTAAGAATTTCAAGTACAGCAAGATATAGTGCAGATTTTGCTCGACCTATTGCAGCTTTTACAAGTGATTCAAATACTATATTATTAACTTGTCAAAACAGTACTGGTACAATTACTGATGCAAGTTCTAATGGTTATTCAATCTCAGCAAATAATGGTGCATCTGCAAATGCTTATGGTGTTCCAATATTACCCACTGATGCAAGTTCATCAGTTCATGTATTAACACCTTATGGAGATACGAAATGGGATTATGTAACTCCATTTTTAGCAGGCGAAGGCGGATCTGTATATTTTGATGGTAGTGGAGATTACTTATCTATACTTAATTCATATGATGTGGGAACTTCTGATTGGACGATAGAATTTTGGATATATCTTGATAGAATATCTGCCTTTAATGGAGTATGTCAGTTTGGTAAAAATACTGCGGCCTTAGCGATAATGACTTATACTGATGGTAAAATAAAATTAGTAGAAAATGATCAGGCAGTTGTTTTTGAAAGTAATTCATCACTTTCACCAAATCAATGGTATCATATAGCTTTTACAAATATTGATTCTAGTAATACACAAAAACTATATATTAATGGTATTCCAGAATCAAATACTGGATCAAAAAGCACTGCATTTGATTTTGGTGAAAAAACATCAATTATTGGTGGTAGGTGGTATAGTAGTGCTTTTCAAAAACCTTTCAAGGGTTATATTTCAAATTTTAGATTGGTTGCAGGCTCTCTTCCTTACACGATTAATTCAGCACCAACTGGCGGTTCAACTGTTTTTGATGCTGGACATTCTTTAAAAGTTCCAAGCACAGGCACATCCAATGATTTAGTTATTGGAACTAATGATTTTACATTAGAATTTTGGGTTAATCTAGATGCTATTCCTAGTCCTTGTGTTGTGTACGATACAAGAGAAAATCATGCAGCTGGTTTGATGGTAAATTTTAATACATCTGGTAATCTTAGAGTATATGCAAACAGTGGTTACAGAATTACTTGTGATACAATATCTACTGGTAGTTGGCATCATTATGCTATTGTTAGAAGTTCTGGTACTACAAAGGTATATCTTGATGGCGTAGAAGATAATGAAACATATAGTGATACTAATAATTATACAGGAAATACAGCTTTTATAGGAAAACATATTACTAATTCAGCTGTTTTTGATGGTTATATTTCAAATCTTAGATTAGTAGTTGGAACAGCTGTTTATACTTCTAATTTTACACCACAAAATGCTCCATTAACTGCAATAACAAATACAAAATTATTAACTTGTCAAAATAGTAGTGGTAGTATTACTGATGCAAGTTCAATTAATCATTCAATTGATGTAACTAATGCAATTGCTTCTACACAAAAACCATTTGTTGAGTATTTTACTGTACCAACTAGTGGATTAACTGCTGTATCAAATACAAAACTATTGACTTGTAATGATAGTAATGTCATTAATGATGAGAGCACATCTAATTATTTGATTACTGTTAATGATGATGCGATTGCAACAAAATTCACTCCATTCTAAAATTAAAGGAAAATAAAATGGGAAAATATGGAAAAACAATAACAGACGCATATCAAGAAGTTTTAGAGTGGACAGTAACTGCACACGAACTTCAAGAGAAAAAGAAAGTAACCAAACGAGAAATTAAAGATTTAGAAAATGACAACGAACATGGAATGGTTGCACTCAAACTTGCACAATCTTTTGGTACTCCTAAAGAAGTCAAAAAAATTCAAGATATCAATAAAAGACATCAAAGAGCTGGAGAAATAGAATCTAAAGATCAAAAAGAAAGAGATGCAATTGCTCGCAAGTATTACAATATGGCAGAGGTATATGAGATAGGAACAAAAGAATATGATGATCATACAAAAAATATGACGCCAGGACAAACAGTTGATGAAGGTAAAATGAAAGATATTGTTACTGATGTTAAAAGTGCATTAGGTAAGATAAGACATAGAGTATCTCAAAAGGGTAGTAAGTTTATTGTATCAGTAGATTCAAATGATGAAGAAGATGCACAGAAGGCAATGAAAAATCACCCATTATATGTTGCTGGTAAACTAAGAGTAATACCAGAAGAAACTGAACTTGATGAAAGTAAGTTTTATCTGTTTGATAACGAAAAAGATGCTAGAGATTATGCAAAAAAGATTAAAGGTAAATACGTAAAAGGTACTGGTAAAAGTGCTGGACAACACGCTGTAGTAAAAGAAGAAGTTGAACTTGATGAAGTAACAATGGCAACAGCATTAAACATTGATCCTAAAGATGTGGATAAAATGAAAGTCCTTGCAGTTCTTTATACAAGAGCACTGAAATTACCTTCTAATTCACCAATGCAAGATAAAATCAAAAAAGAAATAGCAAAATTAAGAAAACAACTTGGAATGAATGAGGAGTCACTTATCGAAGATGCAATGGTTATAGATTTGGATTATTCTAAAAATCCAAAAGGTCTTTACAACGCAGTTCTTCAAATGTCCAAAAGATTAGGTCTTACAATATACAATGCACCACAAGCTATGAAAGACTTACAAACTAAAGGTAAAGTTAGACTTGGTGGTAAGGGTGCAAACCTTGTTAAGTTTATGAAATATTTAAATGACAAAGGTATTGAACCTAGTGTTGATGTTCAAAAAGGTAAAATGAAAGAAGGAATTGTAGAAAAGATTGAGTATGTAGAATATAAATTTAAAAATTCTAGAGATGCAAGTTCTGCTAAGTCATACTTTGATGGTATTCAACTAATGAAGTTTGATGTAAATGATGATAATATTAGTAATGGAGAACTTATGGTAGATGCTGGTAATAAAGATATGACCAAGTATCACAAAGAAGTCATGAAAAAGTTTAAACCAAAAGTAATGGTTCAAGAAAAGAAACTTACAGATGCAGAAATGAAGAAAAGAGAAGAGATCGCAAAGGCTATAGAAAAAGATAATCCAAATATGCCTATGGATAAGAAGATGGCGATTGCAACTGCAACTGCAAAGAGAGTCGCAGAGGAAGAAGAACCAGATAAACCAGATACTGCGAAACAAGTAGATCAGATGCGTGATGATAAAAAGAAAACACGTATTGCACAATTACAACTACAGATTGCGAAAGCAACTGAAACAATTAATAAATTAAATGCACAGGAGAAATAAATGTCCAAGTACTTTGAAACTAAAAAAGATAGTTTAGAACAGGCTGTGCTTGAGGCAATGTCGCCTGCACAACAAGCCGCTATCGCAATTTCTAAAAAAGAAAAAGGTGAAAAACCAAAAGAAGAAGATAAACTAGATCCAGTAAATCAAGACGCTGTTAAAAAGAAATTTAAGGATCGTAAAGATAAAGATATTGATAATGATGGTGATGTAGATTCTTCAGACAAATACTTACATAAAAGACGTAAAGCAATATCAAAAGCAGTTAAAGAACAAAATCAAACATTAGTTCAAATGGCTGCAAATGAGATCACAAAAATGTGGGAAAAGTCTGCAAAGGTAAAAAATGAAGAAGAAATGGATGATGAAGATGAGGAAGAACCTAAGAATGGTAAAAAGACCATGACAGGTAAACCAATGTCTAAGGTTGAAACATCCCCAAAAGACAAGATTGAGAAATAGATAAATAGAAGAGTAAATTCTTAGAGAAGGAGAAATGATATGGCCCTATGGGGAAATTCAAGTTCTGATGAGTCCAAACCAAAGTGGACTACTGATGGAAATAAAACAGCAGATAAACAAAACGTCTTTGCAACGGATCAAGGATGGGTTATGCGTCATTATACAAACGCTGATAAATCAACACATTATGATGAGATTCTTTGTGCATTAAGTGGACTTCCTACTGCATTATCTGATGCAACAATTACCTCTGTTCATTTTGACAAGAAAACATATGCAAGAGCTGCTACTGGTTCAGTTATTGTTGTATACAACGAACTTGTTGACGTTACTAATGGTGCAACTCTAACTGTTACAGCATCTGGACAATCAAATCCGACAGCAACTGCAGCTGCACAAACAGGTACAAATCGTGTAGTATTTACATTTACAGTTCCTAATGCGGCAACTAATCTTTCGATTGGTGCTCAGACAATTTCTGGAACTATTAAAGATGCAGGCACAAATGTTGCTTCTGATAAAGTATTCGCTGCTGGTGATGTTATCGGTGCAGGCGGTAGAGGTTCAACTAAGACTATAACAGTTGCATAATAAATAATTAAGGATAATCATGAAAAAAAATGGTAACACTTTAAGTGTTGATGATATTGAAAAAAGAAAAGAAATGTTACAAACTGATATGAAACAAGTTCAGAAACAGTTGGAACAAACAGAAAGAATGAAGATTCAGTTAACGGCTCAACATAATGCACTCAATGGTGCAATACAACAATGTGACTCGTTTATTGAACAATTAAGTGGGGCGAATAACGTCAGTAGCATTCCCTCGCAAGACGATAGTGCAGTAACTACTGCATTGAGTTGAGGGTTTAAAATATAGGAGATAAAAATGGCTGATAAGAAAATAACTGCGTTAACAGATATCGGTTCAACTATTGCTGGTGCAGATTTACTGCACGTAATAGATGATCCCTCTGGTAATCCAATTAATAAAAAGATGACAATTGCAAATCTTTTTAATAACATACCTACATTTATTACACTAGGTGGAATACAAGCAGATATTACTACTACTGCAAATCCAGATGTAACAAATTCAATTACTTTAATTGATTTGGCTACTGCGTCTGGTAATATAACTGGTACACTTGCAAATGGTACAAACAATGGACAAGTAAAAGTTATTATATGTAAAGCACATTCTGGTAGTAAAACATATACTTTGACAATTACTTCTGCACTTGCTAGTAATAATCAAGCAGTATTTGATGCAGAAGGAGAAGCTATTGTTTGTGTTTGGGTTACAGACAAGTGGTACATTGTGTCAAATTTTGGCGCAACATTATCATAGGAGTAAGTCATGAAAAAATCTCCAATAGATCCTATCAGATATGGTGCAAATGGTAAACCTGTATCTGAAAGTTCTGAAGTTCTACAGGAAATATTACAGGAAAATCCTAATGTTGTAAGACTTCATAGAAAAAAAGATCCAATGTTACATACACATGATAATGGTGTAGAACATTCACATAAAGGTGGTGATAAACCACACGAGCATAATGAAGAGGAAGATTAAAATGAAAAGATTTAATCAATACATTTCTGAAGGATCTAAGACAACTGAAGGTCAAGTGAGCGCAGATAGTGATTTCTCTTATGGTATGGGTAACCTAGCTAATCCAGAAGTCATTGAAAGAATTAATGCATTTCTTGGTGTGATGGGTAGTATGGAACATTTAGTTGCAGAACACGCTATCAATAAGTTAAGAGAAAGACTTGCGAGATTACATATTTCATTTGGTGATGTTGACTTGTCAGAAGGTGGTGGTAAAATATCTTTACCAATTTCACAATACGCTAGGTCTGGTAAAGAAGAAAATGGTGACGATATAAGTCCAGATGATGATGGTATTTCACACAAAATAGAAGGTGGACTATCATTAGAAATTAATCATGTAAAAACAGAATCTGGAACTCATTTTATAAAGGCTAAAATAGTTTAATATAATTATATTATGTATGAAAAATTAACGAATGAAAACATCTTAATGTTTGCAATCAGACATTACGATAATCCACAATGTGAAGGTGAGTATGAGTTTCATGATGATATGAAACGATTCAAGTACATTAAACGATTATTAAGAAAGTATGATGAAACTGGTGAACTAAAAGAAAGACTTATATTAAACCATATAACTGTCATATATAATGTTTTTGGTGCAGACGCTGGGTCTACTTTATTATTATTTAAGATTGAAAAAGAATTTTGGGGTGTTCTTAAAACATTTATGAAATTTTTAAATATGATTTCTGATCATGAACTTAAAGAAGTAGAAGAAGATCTAAAGGTAAAAAAAGTGTTAGAGAAACTATAATGGGAAGAGCGATTGATTTATTTGTAACTTATAGATTCATTAAACTATTGGTTACACCTTTTGAAAAAACAGATGCCTTTAAGTTAGGTATCATTGATGAAAAAGGAGTTAGAACAAAGAAAAGATTGTATAAAGCTGTAGAACAAAATGCATATACAGTTTTACACAAACTTGTTTTTAACATCAAGAAAATATTTCAAAAGGTGCCAGGTTTAAGAACAAAGTTAGGTACATATGCAGCTGCTCTATTTTTGTTGAAAGATACTTTTAAGGAACACATAGAAGATCCAGAGATGTTTGAAAAAGAGTTTATGAAGTATCTAAAAGAAAACAATATTGATTTAGATGATGATATTTCAGAAGAAGTAACATTAGACAATGGTAAACTATCAAAAGGAATTTATTTACTTACACAAGATGTTATCGTAACAGGAGAAGATGAGGAAGATGAAATAGACGCATTAGAAGGTGATGAAGTTGAAGCCTTTGAAGATATTTCACCCTCTGATACAATACTAGGAGTTGATGTTTTTCCTGTCATACATAAAAAGACGAAACAAAAAATATTTGTAAGTGCAGAAGATATAAAAGAATTACAATTAGGAGATCTATTATGAGTTTAAGTTTTGATGACATAATGAAAAAGTTCTATGATGATCCAAAATTAGGAATACAAACAGAAGATGCACCAACTAATGCAACTGGAACTGCTGTTGTTGGAACTGGAGATGATTCTTCTACAGTTATAGTCAAAAGAAAAAAGAAACCATATGATGGTAGAACTAAAGAAGCAAAAAGTTTCTTGAAACGAATAGAAAACTCAAGAGCAAAAAGAGAATCAAAACTTGCAAAGAAAGTGCAAGAGAATACTCTAAACTTTGAAAATGAATATTTACTTGTAGAAGATAATATAGATGTTCTTAAAAATATTGTAAAGAATAAACAACACAAAACAATAAAGTTTAAAGATGGTTCTTTGAAAGTTGATATGTTTACTGCATCTGCAATTACAAAAGTTTTTGACTTGATTAATAAATCTAATCAAGAAAAAATGAAACGGATGGTAAATGGAAGTAAGGGTCAGTTTATGAAAATAGCTGATTTCGCACTCTCAAAAGTAAAGTAATGAAAACATTCAAAGATTTTCTTAAAGAGATGTCTTACTCCTATGCGCTGGGTAACTTTAAACCTATCGCAGATTTAAATGCGTCTACATCTGACGCAAAACTATCCAAAAAAGATTTAGACTCAGTAGAAAAATATGCAGATAGATTGTATAAATCTGTCGGTATTGATGTTGAGTTTACACGACATTTTCTGGATCGTGTTAATGATATTCGCAACAAAACACAAATTACAGTTGCAGAATTGATACGTATGTTTAGACAATCATACAAAAAACACGGCAAGAAAATAGCACAACTTGGGCCTGACGCTGAAGCTGTGCTCAACGATATGCAAACAGATATAAATGTTCCGTTTGTATTAAAGTGGGATGGAAAAGAATTGGATTTGGTTGCAAAAACTGTTATGAGAAAAAAGAACTTTGGTACTCCAAATCCTAAACTATCATTCTAAAGGAGAAAGTAATATGGAAATATTAAATAAAGTAAGAGAATGGGCTGGTGGACTAGCTAATCTAGGTGTTTCACTCGCTGCTCTTGCAATTATTCTAGAAGTGTTAGGTTTGGGTGCAATGCCATTCATGCCTGCCGAAATGTCTGTGATTACCAATATAAGTAATATTATGTCTGGACTAGGTTCACAAGGTATTATTGGTTTAATCGCTGTGTGGATTCTATATGAAATTTGGCAAAAGCGATAATATAAGGAGAACATTATGATTAGTTGGATTAAGAATAGAATATCAGAAAGAACTACATGGGATGGTGCAGTTTGTATTGCATTAGGTCTATTAGTTCTATTCTTGACACCACTCGCTAAGATTGCAGCTGGAGTTGCGATTGCGTGGGGTTTATGGACTATTTGGAAATCTGAATAAGGGTAATTATGTTTCGTGTATATATTACCATAATTATTATGTTGATACTTGGCTCTGTAGCATATGGGGCCAAGTA
>CENY01169178.1_pt1 | contig 20284 bp, 16 predicted proteins | sample 356181 | NCBI WGS metagenome assembly CENY01 (sample SAMEA2619840, study PRJEB7988) | marine metagenome | isolation source: saline water (ENVO:00002010), including
TACTGAAGCTGAGGATGAGTATCTAGAGCAGTTATCCGGAATTGCTGTGAATTACGCTAATGCTACCGTCATTGACATTGATATGTCATCGTCATGGTTGGTCGCCGTTGTCGATGTTGGCCCCGTAAATAGAACAGTCCTAGTGGATATTCTTTCAGGAGATCAGAGGATGTTATCGGATCCCCTGTGGCAGTCTTCTTCCCCGAGTGTTGGCAATGAAAGAGTTGCATTCCTACAGATTCCATTTTGGGACCCTACAAACAACATTGTTGGTACAAATGATGTCTACTTACACGAGATTGAGAGTAATTCTACATTGGCAATTACGCGTGATGACGATGTAAATCAAATGGAGCCGCAAGTATTGCTTGAAGAAGTGGCGTGGATTGAAGTTGATAGTGATGGCGAGGCTGTTTTGAAAGTATTCTCGGGTGAGACTTTTCAGCCGTATTCATCTGTAATTCTACAGTCTGCGATTATGATGCTAATCCCACTTCTTTTCCTGTGGTCTTACCAAGCCGCATCGGAGCGATAATTTACTCGGCGAGACGAAACATCTCATCTAAGCAGCGACCTGCTCTCTCGATTACTGATGATTTCAATTCGATGATTTGATCCTGTCTGGGTTCGCGCAATGCCTGCAAAATATCCTCAAGTTGGGTTGTCTTCATGTAACGGCACATCACGCATGCTCCGACGATATTGAGATCGTCCTCCGACTCAGCGAGAATTCTGTCAGTTGTGCCGCATTCGGTTATCATCATCAGATCTTTCTTGCCGATTGAAGCAAGCCTTAGTGCCTCTTCCATCAGCACCTCGCTGCTACCGACAAAGTCGCTCTCCTCCAACACGCCAGTATCACACTCAGGATGACTGAGGACCTGTAGGTCCATGCCCGCCTCACTGGCTCGCTTTCTCCAAGTTCTAATCTTATCTCCGGTGAACGCGGCATGGACCTCGCACTCGCCATCGAAGATAATTACGTCCTTCTTTCCAGCCAGATGGTTCTGTAGATGCTTGCCCATGAATCTATCTGGGACGAAGATGAGTCCGTCACCAGGCAACCTCTCACAGATTTTCAGATAGTTACTGCTGGTGACACAGACGTCGCACTCAGCCTTGACTTCTGCACTCGTGTTGATGTAGCACACCACAGGCAATTCAGGATATTTTGCTCTAATGTCTCTGACGTCCTGTGCGGTAATCGCATCGCTCAATGAGCATCCTGCCTCAGGAGAAGGGTGGAGCACGGTCTTATGGGGGCTCACGATCTTGGCTGTCTCGGCCATGAACCTGACACTTGAGAACAGTATGGTATTCTGAGGTGCATCTCTAGCCTCTTTCGAGAGTGCATAGCTGTCAGCTACCGAGTCCGCCACTCCGTAAGTGATGTCTGGAGTCTGATAGGAGTGTGCAATTAGGAAAACGTCCTTCTCCTGCTTGAGTTGGTTGATTTCAAGTGTCAGAGGTGCGATGGTTCTACAAGTCTCCAGACTCCATCTAAAGGGTTGCTTAATCGCCTCGCTGAGTCTCTTTGCTTCCATTTCAATCTCAAATTTAGAGTATGAAGAGTGGTTCAATCTGCCGCGCTGAAGGGGAGGCGGGGGCAATTCTATTGCCATACAGTAACTTCGTTGTGTGCAACCGCTTTGAAGTCATCTAATGTCGCAGGTGCATGGCGGGAGCCAAAATACGCATGTGGGAGCCCCTTGAACTGCTGCATGAGGGTGCTGAAGCAAGTGTGACCGCGGGGAGATGGATGGGTAACCCAGCGGTTCTCAAGATGCGTAGGCCTAGAGGATACAGGCATCCAGACTTGGATCGTAGACTGACTCGAAGTCGCCTGTCAGTAGAAGTCAGAGTTCTCGGCAGATTGCAGCAGTCTGGATTTCCCTCGCCTTCACTATACGACTGCGATCTAGAGGAGTCTTGGATTCTGATCTCAAGAATTGAGGGTAGGGCCCTCTATGATGTAATCTCTGACGGTTCAATAGGAGACGATGTGATGGAGAAAGTTGGGGCTTTGATTCGCAGACTACACGAGGAAGATATCTCTCACGGAGATTTGACCACGCACAACATCCTCATTGACGATTCTGGGGATCTTTACTTGATAGATTTCGGTTTGGCCCGAGTTTCTCCAGAATTGGAACACATGGGGTTAGACCTCCAGGTGCTTAATGAGTGCTTAACCGCTAGTCATTCCGAGCTCGAGGGAGCCGTCGATTCCATGGTGAGGGGTTACCTGGATTTCGGAAATAATGAAGCTGGAGATGTTGTCTCCAGATTCGAGGCCATAAGAGGACGAGTGAGGTATCACGGATAGGGTCAGTTATGAGGATACTATTCGCTACAAGCAATAAGAACAAAGTCACAGAGGCCGGCACGTTGCTAGCCGAATCGGGTCACACTGTCGAACAGTTATTGGTGGACGGAAATGCCCCTGATTTCAGTGAGCCCAAAGAATTGGGGCTTGAAGCTGTGGCTAGTTCCAAAATGGCCCAAGCCCTACTCCTACTAGAGCAAGAAAATATCGAAGGGGTGGCAGTAATGGTAGAGGACTCTGGGATTTTTCTGGATGCATTCGATGAATGGCCTGGGGCTGAGTCCGCTGATGTCGAAACTGAGATCGGTCTCGATGGAATCCTCTCACTACTTGGAGATGATTTGTCAAGAGGAGCAGAATACAGAGCTGTGGCAATGGTCTCTGACGGTAATTCAACTTGGATTGCAGAAGGGATTTGTAGAGGAGAAATAGCCGACTCAGCGAAAGGAGATGGCGGCTTCGGATATGACCCCATATTCATCCCGGATGAAGGAAATGGGCGTACTTTCGGAGAATGGGAAGAGGGAAAATACACCGGAATCACGCATAGAGCAAAGGCGATGAACAGCCTAGCAGAACTTCTCAGTTCCCCGTCAAGGTGAAGGCAGAGGGCCCTTCGTATAGGTCGAGAACATGGTTTCGCTCACGAGGATGGCCCTCTGGATAGCAGTAATTCTGGGGGTCCCTCTGTTCCTAGTACTGCAAGGCGATGCGAGTCTTGTTACTAGGGTAGCAGGAGGAATAGTTCTACTTGCACTAGTCTCGATTTTGATGTTCTCAGGTCGCTCACCTGTTCCTAAACCGCCCAAGATAGTTGTTGAGCCGGAGGTTAAGATAGAGCCTAGGGTCGAAATCGATCTACCGGAGCCTGTCCTAGAGGTTGAAACCGCCAGTCAACGCAAAGAAGAGAAGATTAAGCGAAGTCGAGGTAAGTCTTCACAACCTGAGATGCCAGTTCCAACTCCCCCGCCCATGCCCATGCCCACTCCTTTAGCGGCTGAAGGAGAGTCTCCGCCTCCTGCGCCTATGCCAGTCATTGCTGAGGACGATGGCAATGTAGCAGCGAGATATGTAGCCGAGTCCAACCCCCAAGGTGATTTTGAAGCCGAGGTCGAGGAATTTGTTGGGCAAAGAAGGGCAAAGAGGGCCGAAATAAGGTCCCGTATCGAGAGAAAGCGCAGAATGAAGATGGCTGAAAGGAGGGCTGCCAAGGCCAAGATGTGGTCTGCCGTCGAAGACGGGGAGGATCTAGCAGAGTTGCTTAAGCAGCCCGATCATGGGATGACGGTATTCGACGAGCCGGAATCTCCTGACTCAACCAAGCCTCAAGGTGTGTCATATGTTAGAATAGATGAGGAAAGGATTCTTCGGCTCAGAGTTCCACTCGAAGTCGCTCGGAAAGGAGCATCTCTTAGCACAAAGCAGGAAGAGGTGCTGACGGATGAAGATATGCCACCGATGCCTCCTATTCCGGGAATGCCACCGATGCCACCTCCTCCAGGGATGCCACCGATGCCTCCGCCTGTGAATCCCGAAGATAGTTGAGTAGACTAATGTTCAAGCCAACAGGCTCTGTGCGAGTAGTATGACAGAGAGTGTCCTGCTGGTCGAAGATGTCGCAGTTGAAGGAAGTAGCCCCTCGGGTGGAGTTATCAGTATCTGGACTTTGAACCGACCAAGCAAACTCAACGCGCTGAATCGTGATTCCCACACAGCCATCAAGGAACAGTGTGTTAGAGTCGAAGCTGAAGATTCGATTCGCGCAGTTGTCATCAAAGGTGCTGCACCTCCGCCGGTCGAAGATGGAGGGAGGTCGAAGCCTGCAGCTTTCGCTGCTGGAGCGGATATCTCTGAATTCGTGGGAAAATCGTCCGACGATGTTCGTGATTTCTTCTCAAATAACGCATGGGAAGCGGTTTGGGACCTTTCCAAGCCCACAATTGCCATGGTCGACGGTTTCGCTTTGGGAGGAGGGACCGAACTCGCCCTTGCCTGCGACATCCGAGTTGCATCTAACCGCGCAAAATTCGGTCAACCAGAAATCAATCTCGGCCTGATTCCAGGCGGCGGAGGGACTCAGAGATTGTGTAGGCTGCTGGGTTATGGCAAGGCGATGGAGATGACTCTAACAGGTGAGATGGTAGGAGCTGAAGATGCCCTACGTTTGGGGCTGGTGAACAAAGTCGTCGAGCCAGAGGACTTGGAACATGAGGCCATGAAGATGGCTGAAATCATTGCTAGGAAGTCGCCCTACACTGTCAAAGTCGCTAAGCGAGCGGTACGGGCAGCCCTAGATTTGTCATTCAGCGAGGGAGTACTGGCAGAGCGTTCTGAATTCGTTGCTCTTTTCGATACCGAGGACAAGGAGATCGGTGTGAGGGCCTTCCTTGAGCGTGATGAAGCAGAATGGGTCGGACGATAGTCTTGGGTTTTGATTACTCGAAAGAGCGTTCGATTAGTCCAACCGGGCCCTCATCAGTGCTGAGGTCAATACTCAACCAGCCAGAGTCTTCGGCGTTGCTAATCATTTGATTCTGAATCTCTCGAATTCTACCTAGATTGTCGAGATAGTGTGCAACACCCTTGCTATTATGCTTCTCTCTAGATCTGATGAATTCCTGATGTACATCTTCATCATCAACTCGAAGTACGACTCCACAGGACTGACCACCCGAACTATTCCATTCAGCAAGTATCTCTTCATTTGGAATGATATGGACGCCCTCAAGAACGATGTCTGACGACTTCTCAGCAGCACGTTTGACCACGGCATCGACTGCCTCCGACAGCACTGCTACAGTCTGATGCCAGTCCTCAATCGCACCTGAATTGGCCGGTTCGAATGAGGATCTGTGCAAAGCTGGGGTCTGATCTCGATCGAACTGTGTCCTCAAGGTCTCTCTGATAGTGTCAGTAGAGACAATTTTAGAGAATCCAAGAGCAGATGCAACTCGGGCGGAGAGAGTGGATTTACCTACTCCGCTGGTACCTGCGATGATGAGGAGCCGGTGAGAACTCATATGGCCCTCAGCGTTGAATAGCCTTGATTTCGAGGAACTCTTCAAGGCCTTGGACTCCTAACTCTCTGCCATTGCCCGAGAGTTTGTAGCCTCCAAAAGGAGCTGAGATGTTGAATGGTCCACCATTGATACTGACTTGGCCTGTGCGCATCTCTCTAGCCACACGCATGGCTCTATCTTCATCGCCCGACCAAACTCCTCCAGATAACCCGTACTCGGAGTCATTGGCTAATTCGATGGCTTCCTCTTCAGTGGAATAAGACGTAATAGAGAGGACAGGTCCAAAAATCTCCTCGCGAAATATGGTCATCTCCGGAGTGACATCTGCAAACACGGTTGGTTGTACGAAGAATCCCTTCTCCAAGCCTTCCGGCATCCCCAATCCACCTACGACTAAGGTGGCTCCTTCTTCAATTCCAGCCGCGATGTAAGAGGAAACGCTCTCCTGTTGCTTTCTCGATACCATCGGTCCGCAGCGCTTCGATTCGTCCATCGGATCTCCAACCGAGTACTTCTCCATCTTCGCCGAAATCATATCAACAATCTCCTGCTTTTTCGACTCCGGTACAAGCAATCTGGTTAATGCGGAGCACTCCTGACCGGAGTTTCCAAAGCAAGCGTGAATCGATGCTGATGCCGCCTTTGCAATCTCAGCATCTTCCAGTATGATGTTGGCACTCTTGCCTCCAAGTTCCAAAGTGACTCTCTTGACGCTGGGGGCCGCCAACTCACTGACTCTCACACCGGCTCCTGTGGAGCCAGTAAAGCTGACCATATCCACGTCGGGGTGGCTGCTCAATACCTCACCAATCTCCCTACCGTGACCTGAAACCAGATTGAAGACGCCGGCAGGCAGACCAATTTCATGGATTATGTCAGCCAGTATGAATGAATTCAGAGGGGCTTCCTTGGACGGTTTGACGACCATTGTGCATCCGGCAGCTATTGCTGGAGCAACTTTGCCAATGATCTGGTGCAGCGGATAGTTCCAGGGTGTAATCATGCCAACTACACCAATCGGCTCCTTGACAATGAGAGAGTTTCGCACCTCTTCCTCCCAATCGAAATTCTCCAGAATCTTGGCGTACGAACGGGAGACCACACGAGGAGTACCTACCATGGCACCTCTGCAGTAATTGATTGGAGTCCCTACCTCGGAGGTAATCAGTTCTGTGAGTTCCTCGGTACGGCCTTTGATGGCCTGTGAGAGCATGTTCAGGTAACCAATTCTGTCTTCAACCGAGGTCTTGGACCAATCTGGGAAAGCAGCCTTGGCTGCTGCAACTGCGGCTTCGACATCTGCTGCTGAGCCGACTGGAACTGAGCCGATGGTTTCCTCATTAGCCGGATTGATGACTTCGATCGATCCTTCGCCTGTAGACTCCACCCAACTGCCATTGATGTAGAGGTGCTCGCGCGTTTGCATGTACGTCCCACCGCGCGTCGTCTTATGAGATTCATGCAATTCAATAACAGATGTGGCATCTGCGAACTATGGTGACCAGACTGGTAGTGATGCGTCATGCCGAGAGTAGTTTGGACTACCCGGGTCTTTCCGACCATGATAGGCCGCTGAGTGCAAAGGGTCAGCATGATGCTCCACGTATGGCGCAGGCGCTGTCCGACCGTGGTTGGATCCCCGAACTAATCCTAGTCAGTAGCTCTAGGCGAACTATTGAGACATTGGAGGGCATATCTCCTGTGATTGATGAAGCAAGAATCGAGATTCGTTCAGAAATCTATCACGCTGGACTCAGCAGCCTATCTAAGCAGTTGGGGGACTTACTCGAAGATGGCACTACGATGATTATTGGTCACAATCCCGGTTCGGAGGTTCTGATCAACCACTTAACCGGATTGTGGGAAGTTATGCCGGCAGCAGCAGTGGCTCTGATTGAGAAAAATGGCGAGGAGTGGTGTCTAATTGAAGTTCTGAGGCCAGAGGAGTTGAGTTAGTCACCATTCAGACTCAGAGTTTCGCATTGAGATTACTACAGCGGTGACTCCGACCAACAGCAGTAGAACCAATCCAACAGCAACCAAAGTCAGTGAGTTGTCAGCAATCCAATTTCCTCCACTGCCTCCTGGATTCAACTTCTCGAGTTCTAGAGTCTGCTGTTGCTCGTTCTGAGGAGTGGTCGATAGGTAGGTATCTGTGGCTCTGACCTCTATGGTTATGTTGCCTTCTGGTAAGGTAGTTCGGACATCGAACAAAAGAGAGTAGATGCCGTCGCCCTCGACTCTGTCCCCTCCTGTTCCATCGTCCACCATCAGAAGCCATGCCTCGGAGCTCCCGATAGGGGCTAGTCTGCCAATCTTGGCTTGTGCAGAAGAGACTCCATCGGGATCCTCTATGGCGACTTCTAGAAGGTGTGTGATAGGGTCTCCAGTAGAAGGGACATGTACTGTATCAACGATTTCGCCATCTCTGATGATGGAAACATTGGCAATAATTGGGGCTTCGTTCTCAATTGTCAACTTCGGCGCATCGACAGGGAAACCTCCTGCGTGAGTATGTACGGAAATCACAGTCTCACCGTCACCGTCAGTGATTCGTATTGGGATTATTCTCTCTCCGGGAGAAATTCCTATTGGGACAGTGAATTGGCCTACCCATTCACCATTGTTCTCAACTAATTGGTTGAGTTCTCCGCCGACTCCGAGTAGATCAACCGCCACAGATTCGATTCCATGACCATCTACGGCGATTACTGTGACATCTACGGTATCTTCGCGAACCACTGAGTCTGGAGAGAATTCCAGGGACATCATCCTAGGGGCTGCATTGGAAATCTCGATGCTAGCATCCTCTACAACTGAGACCCAGAAGTCATCGATTGTTACTGAGGATTCGATGACGCCGTGTGTTAGGCCGTCATAATTCACCAATGCTGTCCAGATGTCATCATGTATTGTGTGGTCACCAATAAGACCGGAATCAGAGAGCTCGACTATTCCTAGGCCGATTTCGGTCAAGTCCACAGAAACCGCCGTGACATCTGTGTCGAAGTCGTAGACTAGAACTTCAAGATGAGCAGAGTCGCCTTCGGTGAGTAGTCTGCCTTCTCGGAACCCGACCGTGAGTAAAGCTGGGGGCGTGTTCTCCTCTTCTGAGATTATCGAGGGAGAGAGGACCCTGTCCACCATCTGATGCTCGATGAATGCTATATCTTCGCTACTATTGTCACCTAATGAAATCTCAATCCAACGATGGACCTCATTGAGTAACCCAGCAAGTGGGCCCTCGTTGATTACGCTGCCTGATGCATATGTATCGCCACCATAGTCGCCGATCCACTCTGCGAGTGTAACATTGTGTCCATCCATAACGCCGTCTACAACAGACATCACATCAACGTGGAGCATTAGTGCGTTATTGCCCACTAGTGCGAAACTGTCGCCGGGAATCAAAATCTCCGGGGCAGAGCCCGTCTCTCTGGAAATATGGTTCTCAAAAATTCGGTCTGCTTCTGGCTGCTGAGGCTGCACAATAATGGGCGAGTATTCAGGATACTCATTGTTGGCAGTTCCGTTGTCCTCGATGTACTGGTAACGGATGGTGCGGTTCCACCAGTCGATTTGAGGTACCGTGTATTCGTAGGTCAGGTTGTGTTCAGCCTCCCACTCTTCAGTAATGGGGCCGATTGGAGTGGCAGAGACGTTGAACCAGAACTCATTCTCGATCTTGTCTACTTCAAACATTGAACCGGTCGCATTCTCTTGGGTGCCTGAATCGACAATCCTTCGAATCAATCCAAAACTCCCTTCGGCATCGCCATCGTAGGTCCCATCAACCCTGATGGTCTCGGCAACTGTCTCACCTCCTAAACTCTCAAAGTGAATTACCGGAATGGTTCCGTTAACTTCGACTTGGAAAAATTCGTCATCAATCAAGAATCCGAATTCGCCGCCACCAAGTATCAGCGAGTGTTGGTCCTCTCTGACTCCATCCTCCCAGCGCTCCAATATCCTAAACTCATCAAGATCGAATGAGAAGTACTCGCTTGTTCCGCTGTCGAGTCGGAGTGTTGCGTTTGCCTCAAGTTGTAGGTGCTGTAGCCGTCTGCGGTCATCTTCATCCCAGGTTTCCCAGTAGAACGAAGATAATTGGCCAAAACCCCCGCTGCTGCTGTTGTTGTCGCCTCCATTGAATGACAACCACCCTGTTCCGTCAATCAGGAAGCGTTCTGTCGAGCTACCTTCCTCCCATGAACGCAGAATCAACACTTCATGCACATCAACATCTACTGAGAATCCATTACTCTCTCCTTCTTCTTCTTCAGTGGTGTTCAGGAAAAGTGAGCCGTTTCCTCTCATTTCAAAGTCCTGATTCAGGAGTTCGACACCATCGTAAGTCTCATTCAGCCAAATTGTCTCAAGATTGAATGCCAGCATGAGTCCTTGAGTGCCATTCATTGAGTCGAGCATCAATGTACCATTGCCGAGCTCATTGGACTCCAGAATGTCATCGGTCCTCTTCTGCCATCCTCTTCCCTCAAAGTCGATGCTGTTTCCGTCTTCTGCACCCTCCATGCTCCAGGTTGTCTCTCTGGTAATCTCATGATCTGCCATCGGCTGATTCCAACGAGTAATAGATAGATCTCGAGAGCAAATCGCCTCGGCTGTTGTGACCGATATGTGGACGGTATCTCCGAACTCGGGCTCGGTATTGAGTAATATGTCAATCTCTCCACCAGCGCTAATGTACGAGGCATTGGAGTCATCAGCGATCTGAGAATCATCTCTGTGCTGTTCTACTGAAACGGTGACCGATGTTGGAGTATCGCCTCCAGTGAATGGAGGGTCGAATACCACTAGATATCGATGCAGAACATCGTATGAGACGTTCCAACCTCCATCCCAATGTTCCTCAACATCCCAATCTACCAGCACGGTGCAAGTCGTCTGGGTTTCCTCCTCAGCCAGAACTAAAGATGCCTGAGTAGACAGTAGTAATGTAGCGAGGATTACGAGGGCTTGTCTTGCACGAGGCACGTTAGTGCCTCGAACCATGGGATATGAACCGATTCCCGCCCCGTTACTAAAACAACGGCTCTTCGTAATCGTCGTCCTCACCCGAACGTTCTCTCCAAAGTGAAGCGGGAACATCATCGTAAACGCCGGCGTAGGGGTCATCATCGCCCTTTTTGGTATTGCCTTCAGCAGCTAGCCTTGCAAGTTCCTCGGCGTTAGATTTGAATTTCCAGTAATGGATTCTCCACTCGCGTCCATCCCAAAGGGTGGTCTCCTCAGATTCAGTGGTGAGTAAATCATAGTCCTGCAACTGATAAAACAGATTGCGATCGGTTGGCTCGAGGGCGTTGTCAATAATACGGTTGGAGAAGCCGAAGAATCCGAGTGCATGCTCGGCGATAGTCTCAGCGACTGAAGTCTCCATATCGACGTCGACCTTGTGCCGAATGGCATCGGTCAATTGTGCTAGTGTCAATCCCATCGTATGCCTCCGCGGTGAGTATAGATGGGAGGCCGCGCTATTTCAACAGTCCTTCACTGTGCCCCTAAAACAGTCATTTTCGCTCCGAAGCGGTTAATCTACCTGCTACTTTCGCGACCTCGTGGAAGAGCAGCAGAAAGTTACGTTCCTCGGACTCGAAGAGTCCAAAGACGGGCCTTGGGACATAGTGATTCTACCCATCCCATTCGAGATGACAACGAGTTGGGGAGAGGGTACCGAAGATGGTCCTGCCGCTTGTATCTCTGCTAGTTCTCAAGTCGAATTGTATGACCCTCTGCTGCCAATGGAGTTACCATGTGGGATGAATATGCATACGGCAGAGGCGTGGTTTTCTGATGCCGGGACTTTGATGGAGCAATTGAGTTCGATTAGGGATTATGCAATTGAGTGGCTCGACGGTGCGCAATTTCCCATATTCCTAGGTGGCGAGCACGGTATTTTACCTCCATTGATGGAGGCTGCAGCAGGACATCCGTCATTGGGCGGGGATTTGGGTCGCCTGACGCTGATTCAAGTCGATGCGCATGCGGATTTGAGAGACCAACTCGGTGGGGAGAGATTCTCTCATGGAACCGCGGCCAGAAGATCACTCGATGCCGGGGTCGGCAAGGTGGTCCAAATTGGTACACGCGCCCTCTCTAGAGAGGAGGCTGAATTCTCACAGAATGACGGACGAGTGGAGACCTGGTATGCTAGAGATTTCATGGGCGTGTGTGAAGGGCAAGCAGGATGGGCTGCACTCATGGATAGAATTGCCCAAATCGAGGGTTCCGTCTGGTTGACCTTTGACGTCGATGGGTTGGATGGTTCACTTGTGCCGGACACGGGGACTCCAGTTCCCGGTGGATTGAGTCATTGGGCCGCTGTGGAGATTATCGAGAAGTTATTCGCAAGCGGTGCAGAGGTTATTGGAGCCGATGTTAACGAGATCGTCCCCGGAGAGGATCGTTTGACCCAATTCAATGCAGCACTCATCGCCACCAAGATATTAGCCGCTCACATCGCAAGTCGTGGTTAGAGGGCAATAGATTCACCGCGAGTGCCAATGATTGTAGATGAAGACCCCCTCAGCGGCGTATGCGCCGCTGGGCAGTAATCGTCCTCGCATCCCTGATGCTCACTGTGCCAGTTGCGCCGGCTGCATCAGCACAGATTGGTCAGCCGGACATCATTCAGGAGCACTGGTATCATTCCTATGCAACACTGACCTTGGATGTCAATGCATGGGCTGATGATTACCCGGAAATCGTAAATCTGCTCGTCGTTGGTCAAACAGAATTAGGAAGAAACCTCTGGATGCTGCAGATTTCCGATTGGAGTCAAGAAACCAAGCCCGATGGGGCTGCCAAAGAGGTAGTTTACATCGACGGTGGTCACCATGGGAATGAGCATCTGGGCACGGAGCTTGCCTTCCTCGTTGCAGAGTTTTACATCGAGGGTTGGGCTAATGGTGAGCAAGAAGTGATTGATATCTTGGCTACTACTGAATTACACATCCTCATCATGCTAAATGCGGACGGTAATGATCAAGATACAAGATGGAATATCAATCAAGTAGATCTGAATAGAAACTACGATCACTACTGGAACACTTGCCCCACGACTCAGCCTGGAAGTTCTGCATTTAGTGAATCCGAGACTCTTGCGAATTCGATTTACATGAATGAAGTGGTACCTCATGCTGATTTGTATATCACCATGCACACAGGAGTTTGGATCATGCTCTATCCTTGGGGCAAATGGCCCGAACAGCCTTCGGACTGGGAGTTATTCCATTTCATCAGAGATGATGTTAATGCCAACATATCCGACATCCCAATTAGGAATGCAAACCAAGGCCTCTACCCCAACTGTGGGACCAGTAGAGATTACGGCTACGGGGTGATGGGGTATCCTACTTTCACCTTCGAGACCGATGATGAGCAGTTCCTATTAGGGACAGTAGAAGCCCTCTCTGACAGATTGGAAGAAGAGCTCGATGTGATGAGATATCTAATTCAGAATGTATGGTACTGGAGGGCCCGTCTTGTTGTCGATTCCCTAAAGGTGGAGGATGGAAAGGTGCATCTGAGCGTTTCGAACCTAGGACACGCGAGCACGTCAAATGCCACACTACTGTACTTCGAGAACGGAAATTCATCGGAGTTTTGGCTTCCTGGGTCGGATGAACCGACCGAAGTGACGGGTGCGATGGATATACAGGAGAGGGAATCAGACTTCAACTTCTCAGCCCCCGGATACGGCTTCGCAGTCAATGCCACAAATAGCACCGTCACAACCCTCGATTTCACGGGCGCTCCGATTTCCAGTGGCGACGGGGTTTGGGTCCTGTACTATCAGAAGAGAGTGATAGATTCCTCAAAGTGGGTGGGAGAATTGGTCAATGAGAGCGTAGTAGAGATGAAGGCTGGTGGTTCGGGTCTGCTTCCAGCCCCTTCGATGCTGCTTGTTTTCATCGCCTTCGCTCTAGCGGCGATTAATGGAAGAAATAGTAGATTTGAACATTAATTTATGTGTTTAGAATACTAATTAGGACTCTAAAGTATGAATTTTCAAAGCAATTCTTTGTATATTACTACCAAATCGCAGACTTCGGCGATATGATGAATTGGTCCAATTGTGAATTCGATGAAGCCTGCGAACAACTGCTGATACCTCTCTTTGAGGGAGTCGACAGGGCCCCGAACAACGCTCTTTCAGGCCTCGGTCGAAGTCAGCGAAATCTGGTCAAAGAAGCGATTTCATCTGATGAGTTCGAAGGTAAGAAGGGACAGAGAATGGTTGTTTGGACCCCTGGGTGTAGAGTAATGCTCATCGGCATGGGAGAGAAGGATTCGCTGGGCCACCGTCTAGCTCGCAACACCGGAGCTCGAGTCATGGCCTCGCTGTCCAAGAAGAAAGGACTCTCGGTGTGCGTGAGATTCACTTCCGGGTGGACGGGTGAGCGCATGCTCGACTTCGCAGAGGGCATGATGCTGAGGGATTACGAATTCCTCGAACACCAAGAAATCGATGAAGATCATATCTCAGACCAGTGGTCTGTACAATTCCAAGCCAGTCCGAGATATCAGGAGGCCCTCAGAGAAGGACTCAGCATAATCCATTCAGTCGCCGGTGGTGTGCATCTTGCACGTGACCTAGGCAATGAGCCAGCCAATGTTCTGTATCCAATGGAGTATGCTCACAGGGCTGAAGAGTGGGCTGCTGACAAGGAGAAAATCACAGTCGAAGTCTACGACTGGGACAAGTTGCAGGAACTAGGTATGGGCGGCCTGATTAACGTAGGAAAAGGCAGTGACAGGAAGCCTTGCATGGTCCTTTTCACTCTAAATCCAGACGCCGATGAGGGCGTCCAAAGGCCCTGTATCGTTGGCAAAGGGATAACATTCGATACAGGTGGAATCTCAATCAAGCCTACCGGCGGAATGTGGGATATGAAGTACGATATGTGCGGTGCTGCAACAGTATTCGGGCTGATGGAAGCATTGCACTCCACCGGCTATGATCGCAGGGTGAATGGAATCGCCTGTTTGGCGGAGAACATGCCTGGCTCAGGGGCATACCGTCCCGGGGACGTGTTCAAGACCTACTCGGGCAAAACCATAGAGGTGTTCAGCACAGATGCTGAGGGACGCAACGTCCTCGCTGATGGATTGTGGAAGGCGGGTGAGTTAAACCCTGAATACATCGTTGATTTAGCCACTCTGACCGGAGCCATCGTAGTCGCCCTAGGCAATCAGATTACAGGGATGTGGACCAACGATGACGATATCGGAAGGAGATTGAAAAGGGCGGCCAACCGCTCTGGGGAGCCTGTGTGGAGGATGCCTCTGAATGCTCAGTTCAGAAAGTACATGACAGATTCTGCCTTTGCTGACATCCGCAACGGATCGATTGGCGGTAGAGCTGGTTCTTCGAATACAGCGGCTTCTTTCCTTGAGTTCTTCGTACCGCACCGCGGCTTCAACGAAGAGGCGGACAAGATTCCTTGGGTTCACCTCGATATCGCAGGTACCGCATGGGGGCCTGGTTCGAAGGCTCGCTCAGAGGGTGCTAACCCGCTGTTCCAGTTCGGAGTCTCCGGTGTCCACGTAAGGACTCTTCACAGGCTGATTTCAGAAGACTAGTCTTCGCTTACTCTTCATCGGAGTCGACGACTTCGAAGTCAGCCTCTACGACGTCCTCGTCGCCTTCTTCAGCGGCCCCCTGTTGCTCGGCCATCTCGGCTGCAGCAGCCTCGTACATCTTGGTTGAGATTTCGTGCATCTCCTCCTCAATCTCCTTCATCTTGGCTTGAATGGCGGCCTCGTCGATGTCATCGACCTCGATTGGAGTCTCTCCGTCTTCCTTGGTAATCAGCTTCTTGAGGTCATCCAATTTAGCGTGAACAGCATCGGAGTCTAAATCCTTGACCTTCTCAGTTGCGTCATCTAGCATTCGCTTGGTCTGGTAGACTACGCTGTCAGCAGTGTTCAGAAGATCAACTCCTGCTCTACGCAGTTTGTCCTCGGTAGCGAACTTCTCCGCATCGGCTATCTTCTGTGCAATCTCTTCCTCAGAGAGTGAAGTCTGGCTCTCAATCTTGATTGACTGCTCGGTTCCTGTTCCCAAGTCCTTTGCAGACACGTTGACAATACCGTTTGCATCGATGTCGAAGGTGACCTCGATCTGAGGAATTCCCCTAGGTGCAGGAGGTATGCCCATCAGATGGAATCGTCCGAGTGTGATGTTGTCCTTTGCGAACTCCCTCTCGCCCTGCAGAACATGAACTTCGACTGCTGGCTGGTTGTCAGCCGCTGTCGAGAAGTTCTCAGAGCGTCGAGTAGGAATCGTAGTGTTCCTCTCAATCATGGTAGTCATGACTCCGCCAAGAGTCTCAATTCCCAGAGTCAGGGGTGTGACATCGAGGAGAAGAACGTCAGTTACTCCCTCGTCTCCTACGATGATGCCTGCTTGCAGGGCTGCACCTACTGCCACGGCCTCATCGGGGTTGATTCCCTTGAACGGGGCCTTTCCTGCCTCCTTCTCAATTGCTTCTTGGACTGCTGGAATTCTGGTACTTCCTCCGACTAGGAGAATCTTGTCGATGTCACCGGCCTTGACTCCAGCATCCTTCATAGCGCTGCGAGTTGGCTTCATCGTCCTGTTAATCAGGTCAGCAGTGAGGTCCTCGAACTTGGCTCGAGATAGGCTCATGTCCAAGTGTTCGGGTTGTCCATCTTTCATGGTGATGAACGGGAGGTTAATCTGTGATGAGTTGGTTCCCGAGAGCTCTATCTTGGCCTTTTCAGCTGCCTCCCTCAGACGACTCATTGCCTGTAGGTCCTTTGAGAGATCAATGCCTGATGATTTCTTGAATTCCGAAACTATCCATTCGACTACATTGTCGTCGAAGTCATCCCCACCCAGCCTGTTGTCTCCGCTGGTAGCCTTTACCTCAATCTGGGGCTGGCCATCGACTTGGTAGATGTCGAGAATAGAAACGTCGAATGTACCGCCTCCCAAATCGAAGACTAGGATGGTCTGATCCTCTTCCTTGTCGACACCATAAGCGAGGGCTGCAGCCGTCGGCTCGTTGATTATTCTCAGAACCTCAAGACCAGCAATCCTGCCAGCATCTTGAGTTGCCTTTCTCTGAGCGTCGCTGAAGTATGCAGGACAGGTGATGACTGCTTGCTTGACTTCCTTACCGAGATATTCCTCGGCGTCGGCCTTGAGCTTTTGTAGTACGAATGCGGAAATCTCCTGAGGAGTGTATTCGTCATCGTCAATCTGCTTGCTCCAGTCTGTTCCCATCTCCCTCTTGACCGACAAAACGGTGCGGTCGGAGTTGGTTACGGCTTGGCGCTTGGCAGTAATGCCGACGAGTCTCTCTCCATCCTTGGAGAAGGCTACCACGCTAGGTGTGGTTCTCGAGCCCTCCGAGTTCGGTATGACAACGGGCTGACCGCCCTCCAATGTCGCCACGCAGCTGTTCGTTGTTCCTAGATCAATTCCTATCACAGGTTCGCTCATATTTATCTCTCCTAAGTTCGCTTGGCTCACGCCATATCGAATACAATGTCCAAAATACCGTTGTTCAACTCCCAACTCAAAATATCCTCAACTGCCTCTGGAAGAATGAATCTCTTGAATGGGCGCGGCTGTGTCCTTCTGAGGAGTTGTAGCACCTCTCCACCACTGCTCAGCAAGAGTTCGAGATCATCACTCCTGATATCTAGAAACCTTGAGATGTCAATTGTGACTGACATTTGCCCGTCTGACACATACGCATCCTCTTCGGGCAAATCTGAAATCTCAGAATCCTCAGACTTCTCGAGTTCTGCTGTAACCTCTTCCTGAGGCTGGTCGTTGCTCTTGACCTCGACGTTGACCCCCATGCGCTTGAAGAAATCCTGGAAGCCGCCTTGGTTGTCAAACATAGATTCCATCGCTCGACGGAATTCGTCGGGATCTCCACTTGACTCAAACTTAAACTCAGAGTGTGATATCTTGGTCGGATCGATGCCCATCTCTTCGAACTGATCCATGACTCTCTTCATCATCTGCTCAAGGGCCTTGATGTCGATTGGCATACCCATCTGCTCTAGCATCTTTGCCATCTCTTCAAACATATCTTCGGGCCAATCATCAGAGTCTCTTCCGGTCATCAAATACCACTACTCAACCTGAGGTTGTATAGTGCGATAGTAGACTCGTATATGAATCGTACGGTTGAGGGAACTCGGAACTGAGGTATGGGAAGCCTAACGGTCGGGTTCAAAGCAAGGGCGCTTTTCGCCTCTAAGCATGGTCGAGGCAGATCACGAAGTGGCTCTAGAAGATACAGATCGTATTCACGGTCGCTCGGCATTCGTGAACAACGTCAAGGCCGCTGTCGCACTATCTGGCGCGGTACGCTCGACGCTGGGCCCTAAGGGGCTGGACAAGATGCTGGTTGATGAGGACGGTGATGCTACAGTGACCAATGACGGAGTCACTGTGCTGGAGACTGCCAAAGTGGAGCACCCCACGGCCCGATTGCTGGTTTCGACTTCCTCGGCTCAGGACCGGGCTGCCAGAGACGGTACGACCACCGCTGTCATCCTTACATCTGAGTTGCTACAAAACTCGCTGGAGTTGGTTCGTGCTGGCGTCCATCCATCAGTGATTCTCAATGGCTATCGAATCGCCCTATCTGAATCTCAAGATGAACTCAAGAGAATCTCGAAAACCGATATCGGAGATGAGCATATGCGCTCCGCTGTAGCGACTTCGCTTTCGGGCAAGGTGGACTCTTCTGTGGGAGAGCATCTAACAGAGTTAGCTTTGGAAGCTCTCGATTCAATCTCTACCGACGAAGGTGGAGATGATCTCGAGAGGCTGCGAGTCAAGCGTCTTCGGGTCAAGGACGGAAGCGCATTGGATTCGGAAGTCGTGAATGGCTTGGTTCTGGCCAAATCAAGAATGGACATAGCTTCTCCAGCATCGTCTAAGGGGGGCCGAATTGTAATTATCGACGGTGGTATGGAATCGCCTAATCTAGAATTGGATGCTTCGATTGAAGTCACAAATATCGGGGCTTTGCAGGAATTTCATGACAGGGCGCAGAGCCGAATGAGGGAACAAGTGAATCAGTTGGCTTCAATGAATGTTGATCTGCTCGTAGTCAGGGACGGAATAGATGAGTCTGCTTCGACTATGTTGACTGGTGCTGGAATCACCGCCTATCGACGCTTTGAGCGCGAGGACCTCGAGATTCTGTCTCGGATGACTGGTGCCGGGATGGTTCGGGATTGCTCGAGAGTTAAGCAGGATGATGTCGGAATTTATGCCTCGCGGAGCGAGCAATCGTATTCCGCGATTAAACACACAAGAATCGATGGTTCCGAAGGAGGAGCGGTTACGATAGTAATCCGTGGTTCCTCGCCTTCAATTAGGGAAGAGGTCGAGCGTGCTTTTGACGATGCCATGGGAGTTGCTCTCCGATTGAGTAAGGAGCCAAGATTACTGCCCGGAGGAGGAGCGACACAGACTCATCTAGCCCGACATCTTCGTGCCTTCGCTTCTACCCAATCCGGTCGTGAGCAGATGGCAATCGAAGCCTACGCCGCGGCTCTTGAAATCGTTCCCAGGACTCTAGCAGAGAACTCCGGACTCGATCCAATTGATGCTATGCTTGAACTCTCAGCAGCTCAGGCCGCCAAGGATGGAGGTCCCTGGATAGGCCTTGACATCAATTCAGGGATGAATGCTAAGATGGATGAGGTTGGTGTGTATGATCCTCTATTTGTCGCGCGACATGCACTGGACTGTTCTACAGAAGCAGCCTGCAGTGTCCTCAGAATAGACGATGTTCTCTGGGCCAAGCAGGACGCTCAGACGCCAGACTGGCAGAGCGAGATGGAAGAGCAGGACTAGTCTGAGAGTCTATTCAGCATCTCATCGACCATTCTATCCAGATTATACTCGGCATGCCAGCCCCAGTCCTCTTTAGCGACTGAATCATCAACAGAATCGGGCCACGAATCAGCATATTCCTGCCTGTGGTCGGGTTTGAATTCACAAGTGAATCCATCTACTCTCTCTGAAATTGCATCGGCCAACTCTCCTGCAGTGAATGATATACCTGAGACGTTGTACCCTCCTCTGGCATCTCCAATTGAATCAACAGGTGCGTCCATCAACTCCAAGGTAGCCCTAATTGCATCATCCATGTACATCATTGGTAGTCTAGTTTCAGGCCCTACGAAGCAGTCGTAGTGGCCCTCGTTGAGCGCAGCATGAAAGATCTCGACAGCATAATCGGTTGTCCCACCACCAGCAGGCGACTTCCAAGAGACGAGTCCGGGATAGCGGATTCCCCGTGTGTCCACTCCGTACTGCTTCCAGTAATTCATTGCCATCACCTCTCCTGTGACCTTGGTCTTGCCATAGGTGGTAGTCGGATTGAGAGGCGTGACCTGAGGGGCTGTGGTTGGAGCATCTGGCCCAAAGACGGCGATTGAGGAAGGGGCGTAGACTCTGAGACCATGCCTGCGTGCGGTCTCAAGAACAGTGATTGTTCCACCAACATTCACTCTCTCACAAAGTTCCGGGTTCTGCTCCCCGGTAGCAGACAGAATCGCAGCTAGGTGGTAGACAGTCCCAATGCCCTCATCCTTGACAACAAAGTCCATCGCATCTCCATCGAGCACGCTCAGACGTACGAACCGCCCCTCTTCGACAAATGGATGTCCGGAGATTTCGCGAACATCGGAAGCGATCACAGAATCTTTTCCGTGCTTGTCTCTGAGAGCCTCGACCAAATCCATGCCAATCTGTCCGAGAGCACCGGTAACCAGAATGGAGTCGCCGAGAGTCCCGGACATGAGACCACATTCAGCAGACGATACTTGAACATGGAGTAAAGCACTACTGGGAATACTTGGCCAACGTTGATATGCGAGGCTCAACGGCTTCAGACCCCGTTGATTGCATGAA
>CENY01163467.1_pt1 | contig 20226 bp, 21 predicted proteins | sample 356181 | NCBI WGS metagenome assembly CENY01 (sample SAMEA2619840, study PRJEB7988) | marine metagenome | isolation source: saline water (ENVO:00002010), including
TACAAAAAAGACAATCCACAACTTACAGTTCGTTTAGATGGGTATAACAAGCATCTACATAAATTTCTGCTGTCATCAAATGGAGAGATTCAGACCGAGTCAAACTTATTTATCGAGAGACATAATAATGACCTGACTATAATTACCAGTGATGAAACTAGACAATCAACATTGAAAGGTTTGGAGGCGAATGGAATTAGAGTCTTAAGTGTGAAAAAAGACCTAAAATCAGGTCAGCTTGATCTTATTAATACTTTTAAGAATATTGCAAATATTGGTATAAATAATCTTTTTGTTGAGCCTGGTGTAATGCTTTTTGGAAGTCTTATAGACCGCTCTCTCCCTGATGATATCATAATATTTAAGAGTCATGAAGGACTGGGAGAATTTGGCCTCAAAGTCCCGCAAATCAATCAACTTTTAAATAATGAGAATAGTGAGTACCAAAAAAACTATGAAAAGATCATTTTTGACACTACTATGTTTCATTACAAGAAAATCAGATAGGGTTGAAATGTTTACCGGTATTATTATTGACGTTGGTACAATAAAAAGTGTCAAAAAAGGTAAAAAAGAAATCGAGATGGCGATTTATACTGAGAAGCTTACGTCGCTTAAAGAGGGTATGTCAATTTCATGTGCTGGTATATGCTTAACTGTCATCAGTTATGAGAATTATGAGAATGGATATCTGTTTAATGTATATATTTCCAATGAGACATTATCCAAAACTACCCTAGCGAACTATGAAGTCGGAGATCAAATAAATCTTGAAAAAAGTCTGGCCTTGGGTGATGAAATGGATGGGCATATTGTGCAAGGTCATGTTGACGGAGTTGCGGAGATTACAAAAATTGAACAAGATGGTGAGTCTTCAAGATTTACTTTTAGAGTTAAATCTGACCTCATCAAATACATTGCGCCAAAGGGTTCGGTGTCTATAGATGGAACATCGCTCACAGTAAATAGTGTAGATGGTGATAAGTTTGATGTAAACTTAATACCATACACATTAGATCATACAACTTGGAAAAATAACCGTAAAGGTGATAGAGTAAACATCGAAGTTGATATACTCTCAAGATACGTACTGAACGACAAGAGTGATACAAAAGAAATTTGGCAGAAATGACAACAAAAAAAATACTGATTATTGATGCATATTATTATGACGAAGTTTCAACTAACTTATTGGATGGAATAAACTCTGCATTAAGCGGCGAATTTAAAGATTTAAACTTAAATCCTGATTACATTGTTGTTGCGGGGGCTTTTGAGATTCCTCAGGCAATTAATCTGGTGCTGAAAAAAGTGCGCTACGATGGCATAATTGCTGTGGGCTGTGTAATAAGGGGGGAAACAAGTCATTATGATATTGTTGCTGATAATTCTGCCCGGGGAATAATGGAGCTGTCATTCAAATATAATATTCCAATAACAAATGCCATACTTACCGTGGATAATTATGATCAAGCAATCGTAAGGTCAAAAGATCGAGGTCAGCATGCGCTCAAGGCGCTCATTGGTCTCATGAATATTGGCACATAAATGCCTAAAAATTCCAAAAGTTTAACTCGATTGGTGATTGTCCAAGCGTTATATCAGATGGAGATGGCTGGAACTGATGTATCGGATATCGTAAGTTCACTTGGGGATAGATTAATATTTGATAACAATTTTGATTATCTTATCAGTCACATAAGTAAGAAATTACTCAAAGATACAATAAATGGAGTTGTTGATAATCAGAGTCAAATAGACAGCATAATAAAAAAAAATCTAAGTAGTAACTGGAGATTCAATCGTTTAGATAAGATACTCAAAGCTATACTAAGAGCGGCTGTTTACGAGATATCCTATAAACCAAGTACTCCATCAAAAGTTATAATTAATGAATATATTGATATCACTCACTCATTTTATTCCCAAAAGGAGCCTGAATTTGTTAATGCAATATTAGATAAAATTGCAATAGTTGAGAGGGAGTCAGATGGATGAAAAGCTTATCATAAAAAAATATTTAAAGCCTCTGGCTAATAGCAAAGACTCACTGCAACTGCGAGATGATGTTGCAAATATTAATGTTGCAGATGAAAAATATATCGTAACAAATCAAGATAGTTTAGTTATGGGTACACACTTTTTTGAAAGTGATGATCCTAAATATATTGCAAAGAAATCATTGAGGGTCAACTTATCAGACTTGATCTCTAAAGGCGTGACACCCTATGGATATTTCCTGTCCCTTGCTATGGACGACACAATCGACGAGAATTGGATTAAATTATTTTCTCAGGGATTGGCCGAAGATCAAAAGAAATATAATATTACTTTGCTTGGTGGAGATACAGTTTCAGCACCCCATGGTTTGTTTATATCTATTAATATGCTCAGCAGAACTAATGATAGCATCATTAAAAGAAGTGGCGCATGTTATGGAGATAATATATATGTAACAGGTACAATTGGTAATAGCGCAATTGGCCTTCATTTGTTGAAAAATAAAAATGATTATTTGGGCTTAGGCCAGTTAGATATTCAGAAGTTGATCAGGAAATATCATTTGCCCGATCCAAGACTCAAGATAATCCACTTAATAAAAAAATTTGCGAGCTCGTCTATGGATACAACGGACGGTTTGATTAATGATCTACTGGTCTTGGCGGGTAGTTCAGGGAGAAAATTTATAATAAAAAAAAATCTAATTCCATACTCCGTAAGCGCTAAAAAATTTCTTAATAATTATGGTGATTTCGACATTGCGCTTTATGGCGGGGATGACTATGAGGTGATATTTACTTCGCCAATGAAGTTTGAGGATAAGCTGAATGAGTATGCAAAAAAAATTAAGTTAAAAATTACAAAAATTGGAAACGTTGGAAGCACATCTAAAAATCCTGGGCTTTTTGATGAGAAATACAAGGAATTTAAGGCGAGTTATTACACTTTTAAACATTTTAAATAGCTAAAAGCCATTTATGTAGCTTAATCTCTTGCCAATAATTAAAAACTGCTTTAATTAAGAAATAATTCTAACAACAACATTTTTTTGAAAAATAATCTATTGAGGAAACAATGACGACATTAATAACGGTAATTATTTTTTGTGGCCTACTTGGAGTCATGTATGGCGTATGGGCAAGCAAGTCGGTAATGGATGCAGATCCGGGTAATGAGAGAATGCGTGAGATTGCCAGCGCGATTCAAGAAGGTGCCGGTGCATATCTTAAAAGACAATATGCTACTATTTCTGTTGTTGGTGTGATCATATTTTTATTGGTTGCTTACTTATTGGATCCGATTGTAGCTGTTGGTTTCGCAATTGGTGCAATTTTATCTGGTATAGCAGGGTTTGTGGGAATGCTAATATCTGTGAGGGCGAATGTCAGAACCGCACAAGCTGCATCAAAGGATCTCTCAAAGGGTCTGTCGATAGCCTTTAAAGCTGGTTCTGTGACGGGTATGTTAGTAGCGGCGCTCGCATTGCTCGCTGTTAGTGTATATTTCTTTATTTTAACAAACATGCTCAATCATTCCTACGATAGTAGAGTTATAATTGACGCCCTTGTTGCATTAGGATTTGGTGCGTCTTTAATTTCAATTTTTGCAAGGCTTGGTGGAGGAATTTTTACAAAAGGTGCAGATGTAGGCGGTGATTTAGTGGGAAAGGTTGAAGCAGGGATACCAGAGGATGACCCAAGAAATCCCGCAACCATAGCAGATAATGTTGGTGATAATGTCGGTGATTGCGCTGGTATGGCTGCAGACCTATTTGAAACCTATGCTGTTACCATTGTCGCTACTATGGTTTTAGCTTCAATTTACTTTTCAAGTTCAGTCTACTTTGAACAGATAATGCTGTACCCACTCGCAATAGGTGCAACATGTATTTTAACATCAATTGTGGGTACTTTTTTTGTAAAGCTCGGCAAAAATAGGTCAATAATGGGAGCATTATACAAAGGTTTTTTTGTTACAGGCGCTCTATCATTGATCTTGTTGTGGCCACTCACAAATAGTCTTATTGGGATGGAGACTATAATTGAGACATCTTTTATTCAGTTCTCAGGTATGGACATGTTTCTGTGTGGGGTATCAGGGCTTGCAGTCACGACACTCATTATTGTAATAACAGAATATTATACAGGCACAAATTATCGACCTGTTAAATCAGTTGCTGCGGCATCTGTTACGGGGCATGGGACCAATGTAATTCAAGGACTGGCAATGTCACTTGAAGCAACAGCTCTGCCCTCAATAGTTATCATTGCTGGAATAATAGTCACTTACAGTTTGGCAGGCCTTTTCGGAATTGCAATTGCTGTAACTACAATGCTAGCCCTTGCAGGAGTTGTGGTGGCACTTGATGCATTTGGGCCTGTTACAGATAATGCAGGTGGAATTGCAGAAATGGCGGATCTTCCGGAAGAAGTTAGAAATACAACTGATGCACTTGATGCGGTAGGTAATACAACAAAAGCAGTGACAAAGGGCTATGCAATCGGTTCTGCTGGTTTAGGTGCGCTTGTGTTGTTTGCTGCATATACAGAAGACCTGAGTTATTTTGCTGCTAATTCTGATCAATATTCATACTTTGAAGGAATTAATTTAGATTTTGGTTTATCTAATCCATATGTTGTTGTTGGGTTGCTCCTCGGTGGCCTGATGCCATATTTATTTGGTGCTATGGGCATGACAGCAGTTGGTCGCGCTGCCTCTTCAGTCGTTGAAGAAGTTCGACGTCAATTTAAAGAGGATAAAGGGATTTTAAAAGGCACTTCAAAACCAAACTATGCGAGGGCGGTGGATATGCTAACTAAATCTGCTATTAAAGAAATGATTGTTCCATCGATGCTGCCAGTATTAGCACCCGTTCTCTGTTTCTTTGTTATTAATATAATTGATGGAAAGTCGTCTGCTTTTTCTGCTCTTGGAGCAATGCTATTGGGCACAATCATTACAGGGCTTTTCCTAGCGATTTCAATGACTGCCGGTGGTGGCGCATGGGATAATGCCAAGAAACTTATTGAAGATGGACAATTTGGCGGCAAGGGATCCGAAGCTCATAAGGCATCAGTCACAGGTGATACAGTAGGTGACCCATACAAGGATACAGCAGGTCCTGCGATTAATCCTATGATTAAAATTACTAATATTGTCGCTTTGCTACTTCTTGCCATATTAGCTCATTAGGTGATATATTTGTTTAAAAAATAGAGCCGGCAATAGCCTCCTTACTTGTATATCTTCCACTGGAATCAAATAAATCCTGAAGCAATGTGGCTTCCGTGCCCCCCGGCACAGTTTTTTCAGATTTATAGTCAATAACCTTCCCATCCTTTAACGCATATTCTTCAATAGTTGTAATTAACTCATTTTTATCAAATTCAATAACAACTATAGTTCTCTCAATTTCTTTTGGTGTTAGGAACGCATATTTATAGAATTTATTTGAAATATAGTAAAATTTATCACCATTATTCTCGGATGTTGTAGACGGAGAACCCATCAATGAGAGAACATCAATTTTTTTCATTCCCTCTGATAGCTTTTCTTGCGAGCCTTCATTAAAGATATAACCTCTTTTTTCAATTTGAGTCGAGCATGATGGCATGTTTAATAAAAGTAATATTAGTAATATTTTTTTCATATGTAGCGCTTTAAAAAAAAATAAAAGTAGTTATTAATTAATATATAGATTATGTAAGATAATAATAGATGATTTTTTTTAAAAGAAATAAAGATATACATTTTGATATTTACTATAAAATTGTTAATATTTCTCGCGACACAAATTTTTATTCTAAATGTAAGGTACCAGACACAACGGATGGAAGATTCGAGATTCTATTATTACATCTCATCATTTTGATACGAAAATTGAAAAAGGATAGGAAAGAGTACCTCTCTCAATCTATTGTAGATTTGATGTTCTCATCAATAGATCTCTCATTCAGGGAAGAGGGTGTTGGTGATTTATCAATCCCAAAGAAGATGAAAAAGGTAGGAATGGTGTTTTATGGAAGGTCGACGTCCTTAGAAGATATTTTAGATATGCAGGATGATTTAAAGAAGGAAAGTTTGCTTAGTGACTACTTTTTAAGAAATGCCTTTTCTTCTGATACGTCATATAAAAAAAATGCTGATGAATTATCTAAATACGCGATTGCATTCGAAGGGCTTATTGAGAAAATAAGTGTAAGTGAAATACCAAAGCTTGATATTCAAGCAGTTAAGTAAATTATCAATATAAATAATTAATTTTATTTTAAATAAATAATTGTTAAAACTGGTGTTTATTTATTAAATCATTTAAGGTTAATTATGTCTTATCCGGTAAATATAGCTGTTGATTGTATGGGCGGTGATGATGATGCTTTCTTCGTTCTACCGGGTTTATTGCTCACATTAAAAAAATATCCAAACATTAAATTGCAATTATATGGTGACGAAGAGATTATAAGATCAAGAATCTCTAAATATAAACCACTTGAACAAGCGTCACAGATTATTCATTGCGATACATACGTAAAAATGGACGAAAAACCATCGGTTGCAATAAAAAATGGTCGCGGAAAGTCAAGCATCTGGGTTGCTATTGAGGCTTTAAAGCAAGGTAATGCAGACTTCATGATTTCTGCGGGTAATACAGGGGCGTTAATGGCAATGGCAACCCTGATCCTAAAGACAATATCGAAAATCCAAAGGCCAGCCATTGCAGCCATCTGGCCAACTATTAATGGTGAAACTATTGTTTTAGATATTGGTGCCACAATTGGTTTTAATAAAAAACAGCTAATTGATTTTTCAATCTTAGGAGCGTCCATGGCGCAAGTTATATTAGATGTTAAGCAGCCAACACTATCACTCCTCAATATAGGAGAAGAAGAGATTAAAGGTTTAGATGAAATAAAATCATCACATGAAATGCTGAAATCCACAGAGTATTTTTTTAGATACAAAGGTTTTATTGAGGGGAATCAGATTGGTAGAGGTTTTTCAGACGTTGTTGTTACAGATGGCTTTACAGGAAATATTGCATTAAAGACAGCAGAAGGTACCGCGAGTCAAATCTCACAATATTTCAAGGACTCAATAAATAGATCAATAATGGCCAAGGTTGGCTATATTTTTGCCGCAAATGCCTTCAGATCACTAAAAGAAAAAATGAATCCAAGTAGATTAAATGGTGGAGTTTTTCTTGGCTTGAATGGCATTGTCATTAAAAGCCATGGGAAAACTGATCCGATTGGGTTTTCTTCAGCTGTTGATTTGGGTATTCATATGCATAAGGCAGCACTCATAGATAAAATAAAAAGTAATATTAAGCTAACCGAAAAGGAAGTAAATATTGATTAATACAATTATTAGAGGTGTTGGGATGTATTTGCCTGAGAAGGTTTTAACAAATGATGATATTTCAGAGTTTGTTGATACTAGTCACGAGTGGATTTTTGAAAGGACGGGTATACGTCAAAGACATATAGCATCAAAGGATCAAATGACCTCAGACCTTGCTTACATGTCTGCCCTCGATGCTATCCAAGATGCCAATATTAACGCAACAGATATTGATCTGATAATCCTAGCAACCTCTACCCCAGACCAAGTATTCCCATCCACCGCGGTAAAGTTACAGGATATGCTGAATATTAGAGATGGAGCAGCATTTGATATTCATGCAGTGTGTAGTGGGTTTATCTATGCACTATCTACGGCTGATAATTTTATTAAAAGTGGTAAGTATAAGAGAATACTTGTCATTGGCTCTGAAGTTTATTCCAGAATACTAAACTGGAAGGATAGAACAACCTGTGTCCTTTTTGGTGATGCCGCAGGAGCTTTCATACTAGAAGGGCAAAATAATAATGATATTAGATCGGGTATAATTGACTCTGTTATCAAATCAGATGGGCAATATCGCAGTAAGTTGTATTGTGACGGGGGTCCTTCAATGCAGCCAAGGACCGATAATTTTATAAATATGGACGGAAAAGAAGTATACAAGCATGCAGTGGAGAAGCAAACTATAATTGTTGAAGAATTATTAGACTCGGCTGGATTTGGAATTGAGTCTATCGATTGGTTTGTTCCGCACCAAGCTAACCTCAGAATACTTCAGACCACCGCCAAGAAACTAAAAATTAAAGAAGAGAAGATTATTGTAACAGTTGATAAACATGCCAATACTTCATCCGCATCAATACCAGTAGCAATGACGACTGCCATCAAAGAGAATAAAATAAAAAGGGGAGACATGTTGCTGCTTGAAGCTTTTGGGGCAGGGTTCACATGGGGCGCAGTACTGCTAAGATATTAAAAAAATGATTCTGATTGTTGACTGTAAGCTATATCTAGCTTAAAAATATTAGTTAGGGAAAAAATGACTGACAAAACATTAACAAGATTAGGGATATGTGAAGCAATATATAGGCAGATTGGCCTATCAAGAAAAGACTCTTTAGATATCGTTCAAAATATACTAGAAAAAAAAGCAAATTCACTTTCAAATGGGAACGATATAAAGTTATCCTCATTTGGTAGCTTCCTCATCAAAAGAAAAAAATCAAGAATGGGTAGAAATCCAAAGACAAAAATAGAAGCTGTTATAAGCGAAAGAAATGTTGTTATTTTTAGGCCCAGCATGCAATTGAAAAATAAAATTAATACAGATTAATAAAGTTAGAAAAATGAATGAGAAGGCAATAGACGCGTTCAAAACAATAAGTGAAGTTTCAGAGGAACTTAATATTCCACAGCACGTATTAAGATTTTGGGAAAAAAAATTCAAGTATATAAAACCTATGACGCGTGGAGGTGGTAGAAGACTATACCGTCCAGAAGACGTAGAGCTTTTAAAGGCAATTCATAATCTATTATATACAGAGATGTATACCATAAGTGGTGTACAAAAGATTTTTAAAGACAAAGGAAAAAGCTTTATTTTGGAAAGTGCTAGCTCCGTAGAGCATGAAAAAACTCTGGGTCAGAGTGATCAGATCGAAACTGTGATTCATGATTATACGTCTGATTTATTCGATAATAAGAGTTCAGATCGGGCAAGATCAGAATTCAAAACCTTTATAAACGACTCAATATCTGAGCTAGAATCACTAAAAGAAATATTGCAAAGAAGCTATGATTAATTATCGCGCTTCAGTATTATCATAATCGGTACAGTCCACAATACGCCTACAAGCATATAAAACAAGATTTCAATCAAAATATTATTTAGCTCTAAAACAAAAACACCAATACGCATTGAAATTAATATATAGATAAATAGATATATTAAGAACATTGCCGTATAGATTATTTTTTGGAAACTGTTCATATCATTTATCAAATAAAACTAAAAATACTATGATAATCAATGGAAATAAAAATATAAACCAAAATATCAAAAATATTGATGTTTCCTTGTGGTTGTTATGTACAATAATTACACTTATTTTTCTTATAATTATTGGGGGCATAACACGGCTCACAGAATCAGGGCTATCAATTACAGAGTGGCAACCAATTTCAGGAATTTTTTTCCCCTTTTCAGAGGTATCCTGGCAAAAAGAGTTCGATAAATATAAGCAGATACCTGAATTTTTTTTAGTAAACTCTTCAATGACACTTGCCGAGTTTAAAATCATATATTTTTGGGAGTGGTTTCACAGATCTTTGGCAAGATTTCTTGGTTTAGTTTTTCTTATACCTTACCTATACTTCACATATAAAAAAAAATTTTCAAAAAAAGAGAAAACCTTTCTCCCGTTTATTTTACTTATGGGAGTTTTACAAGCATTCGTTGGTTGGTATATGGTACAAAGTGGTCTTGTAGAAAATATTAATGTAAGCCAATATCGACTTGCAACACATCTATCTATAGCATTTTTGATTTTGGGATTTCTGTCTCTTTTGTATTTATCAAGATCAGAGAATATAATTTACCTAGAAAATAGTCCTACATTATTCCTAAAAATATCATCCCTTGCATTACTTATCTTAACATTTATTCAGATTATTCTTGGTGCATTTATGTCTGGAACTCGCTCGGGTTTGACATATAATACTTGGCCACTGATTGATGGTCAATTTATACCTGATGGTCTTTTTTCAATATCAGATTGGTATTTAAATTTTTTTGAAAATCCACTTACAATTCATTTTGATCATAGAATGTTGGCATACGTTTTGTGCATTATTTTATTTACTCAAATCATTCATATTAATAAGAGATATTCAGGTACGCCCTATAAAAGCTCCTCGCTATATCTCTTGGCCATAATGCTCTATCAGGTTATCTTTGGTATAATTGCAGTTATTTATCAGGTTCCAATTATAATTGGAGTTTTGCATCAGTTTGGCGCAGTGCTCTTATTTTTGGTAGCGCTGCGCCATTTCTATTTGATAAATTACTGCCGGTTTAGACTTTTGAGAGGGCCTGCTCTAGATCACTGATAATATCAGATATATCCTCGATCCCAACAGATAATCTCACAACATCTTTAGAGGCCCCAGCAAGCTCTTGCTGTTCGTCAGTAAGTTGGCTGTGTGTTGTAGATGATGGGTGTATTATTAGACTTTTGGCATCGCCAATATTTGCCAAATGACTGAATAAGTTTACCTCATCTACAAGTTTTACGCCTGCGTCATAGCCACCCTTCAATCCAAATGTAAATACTGCACCAGTCCCATTAGGGCAATACTTATCAGCGTGTTTACGATAATCACTGCTAGGGAGCCCAGCATAGTTAACCCACGCAACCTTATCATGTTTTTCAAGGTATTTTGCAACTTCCAGTGCATTATTTGAATGCTGTTTCATGCGTAAAGCAACTGTTTCAATGCCGTTCAGGATTAGAAACGCGTTGAATGGTGATATTGCAGGCCCTAGATCTCTTAATGAGAGAAATCTGCACGCAATCGCATAAGATAAACCCATTCCACCAAATGTCTCATGGAAATTAAGACCATGATAACTCGGATGTGGCTGACTTAGGTCAGGATACTTATCATCTTTGGACCAGTCAAAGTCACCCCCGTCTACAATTATGCCACCAATTGAGTTACCCTGTCCACCTAGGAACTTTGTAAGTGAGTGAACAACAATATTCGCACCAAAATCAAGGGGTTTACATAGATATGGTGTAGCCATTGTATTGTCTACAATTAGAGGTAAGTGATGCTCCTCCGCGACCCTCGCGATCGCTTCGATATCTGTAATGATACCTCCTGGGTTCGCGATGGACTCAATAAATATTGCCTTTGTTTTATCATTTATCTTTGATTTATAATCATCAACGTCATTGGCTTCAGCCCATGACACATTCCAATCAAATTTTTTAAATGAATGGTTAAATTGGTTTATTGACCCACCGTAAAGTTTATTTGAAGCAATAAACTCATCACCGGCACTCATGAGGGGGTGTAATGCTATTAATTGCGCAGCGTGACCTGATGCAAGTGCTAGAGCGCCCTTACCACCTTCTAATTCAGCCACACGCTTTTCAAGTACATCTTGTGTAGGATTCATGATCCTTGTGTATATATTTCCAAATGCGCGTCCTGCGAATAGGTCTGCAGCGTGATCTGTATTTTCAAAAACATAAGAGCTTGTTTGATATATAGGCGTGGCTCTCGCACCAGTTGCAGGGTCTGGTTGAGCACCAGAATGAATTGCAACCGTATTAAAACCTACTTTTTCGCTCATTTTATAATCTCCCTAAAATTTTTAAACTATTTGACGAAAACATAAACTAACACATATAGTGCAGTCTTTATTTTTATCTTTCCAAATTAAAATGTTAAAATATTCTAAATTAATGTTATTTGATAGAATTATTTGTTAAAAATAAAAAAATTTATCAACCTTTGATTAATTATAGAAAATGATGGCAAGTAATGAAGGCTATTTAGCTTGCTTTGTGCCGGCAGTTCTTATATATGGTACTATAATACCACAAATGTAAAAGATTGATTTAAAATAAAAAAAATGTAGAAAAAAATTGACTTTAGTTATAATTCCTATATTTATTCCATTATATTATATTTAGTACGCAAATGAATACATACAACATAAAACAAATTGATGTAAAAAAAAATTGGGTCCTTATTGATGCTGATGGATTAGTTTTGGGTCGCTTGGCAACTCATATTGCAGCAATACTTAGAGGAAAAAACAAACCAATCTATACTCCACATGTAGACTGTGGTGACAACGTAATCGTCATAAATGCTGAGAAAGTACATCTCACTGGGCTAAAAAGAGATAAAAAAACCTACTATTGGCACACCGGATATCCTGGCGGTATAAAAAGTAAATCTGCATCCGATATCTTAGACGGTAAATTTCCTGAAAGAGTAATCATAAAGGCTGTTCAGAGGATGTTACCCGGCGGACCGCTCTCAAGAAGGCAGTTGAAGAACTTGAAAGTGTATCCAGGTAGCGAACATCCGCATCAGGCCCAACAGCCAGTTATTGATGATTTTGCTAGTCAAAATCTAAAAAATACAAGGAGAGCTTGATATGGTCGCTGAAAATAACCTTGAAACATTAGATACTGAAAATTCGGAAACTGTAAATGGCTATCCTGGGAATGAGCCATCTGTTATATACGAAAAGAAGGTTGATAATCTTGGGCGAGCTTATGCAACTGGTAAAAGAAAAAATGCTGTTGCAAGGGTGTGGATCAAGCCTGGCAGTGGTAAGGTTACAGTGAATGGTAAAGAATTTGAAATATTTTTTGCGAGACCGGTTTTAAGAATGATTGTACAACAACCTCTCGATGCTACCGACAATAGAGGAAGTTTCGATATACTCTGCACAGTTTCAGGGGGTGGTTTATCTGGTCAAGCCGGTGCAATTCGCCATGGCATTTCAAAAGCGCTTTTAAACTATGAGCCTCAGAATAGAGCTGTACTTAAATCTGGTGGTTTTCTAACACGTGACTCAAGAGTGGTTGAACGAAAAAAATATGGAAGAGCAAAAGCGAGAAAAAGCTTCCAATTCTCAAAAAGATAAGTCACCTACAATACTCTTCATCAAGAATATCATATGTGATATAATTCACATGTTAATTGTAAATTCTAAACAACTTAGATAAGGTAAGCAATGGCAACAAAAGACATTAATGTTGGAGTCATAGGGGCGTCAGGCTATACTGGGTCAGATCTCATTAGAATGCTATCGGGTCACCCGAAGATTGATTTGAAATATATTTCAGCAAATAATCATGCAGGGCAGAGAATTGGTGAAATATATCCCCATTTAAATGGAAAAGTCGATTTATTCCTTGAAAAATGGGAAGATATAAACTGGTCTGCAGTCGATGTGATTTTTAGCTGTCTTCCTCACGGGATTTTTCATGAAATATTTCCAAAGTTACCAGCTGAAAAAATAATAATTGATTTATCTGCTGACTTTCGACTGTCGAGTGCCAAAGATTATGTAGAGTGGTATAATTTCGAACATAAATCGGTAGAAACAATAAATCATTTTGTCTATGGGCTGACAGAACTCAATCGATCAAATATAAGAAAATCAGAGAAGGTTGCTTGCCCAGGTTGTTATCCGACTGCGACGTTGCTGGCGTTATATCCACTTATTGCCGATGATTTAATAGACATACACAATATAACTATTGATGCAAAGTCTGGTATTAGTGGCGCTGGGAGGAGCCCAAAAAGAGACCTACTATTTAGTGAGATTTCTGAGTCTTTTAGGCCATATTCTGTTACTGGACATAGGCACATTATAGAGATTGAGCAACAATTAATGCTTCATTCAAAAAATGACATTAAAATTAATTTTATACCACATTTAGTTCCCATGAATAGGGGCGAGCTTGTGACATCGCATGTGAGGTTAAGTAAGGATATCAAATTAAATGAAATTATTGAGATCTACCGGTCTAAATATAGAAATGATAATTTCATAAATATTATGAGCAATGGTAATGTACCAAATACGATAAATGTGAGGGGAACAAATAATTGTGATATTGCTGTGATACCGGGTAGAGTGGACAAAACTTTGATAATTATCTCAGCGATCGATAATTTGGTTAAAGGCTCAAGCGGACAGGCAATACAGAATATGAACCTTATCTACGGTTGGCCTGAAGAACTTGGCTTGCATCAAATTTCTATATTTCCTTGATTTTGGATGCATATATATTAAAAATCATTATCATAGAATTATCAGATTTAATTATTATTTATAAAATATGAGTACAGAATTTCACAGAATAAAGCAGCTTCCGCCTTATGTTTTTGAGAGTGTTAACAAATTAAAGGCAAATTATCGAGCGCGTGGTGATGATATAATTGACCTCGGTATGGGAAACCCTGATATGGCAACACCCAGTCATATTAGAGATAAGTTAATTGAAACTGTAAATAAACCAAAAACAAATAGATATAGTGCATCAAAAGGAATATCTGGTCTACTGCGAGCTCAAGCTAAATACTACGCTAGGAGATTTGGTGTAAAGTTGAAACCTGAAACTGAAATTGTTGCAACACTTGGATCAAAAGAGGGGTTCGCAAACATTGCACAAGCTATAACTGCACCGGGCGATATAATTTTAGCCCCAAACCCTACATATCCAATTCATCAGTTTGGTTTTATAATATCAGGTGGAGTCATAAGAAATATGCCCGCAGTTCCTGATGAAAATTTTTTAAGGTTTCTCGAAAAAGAGGTTGTAAATTCAAATCCAAAACCGAAGGTCCTCGTTGTAAACTATCCATCGAATCCAACAGCTTTACATGCGAGTCTGGACTTTTATAAAGATATTGTGTCATTTTGTAAAAAACATGACTTAATTATTTTATCAGATCTTGCTTACTCAGAAATCTATTTCGATACGGATCCGCCTCCATCAATACTGCAAGTGAATGGTGCTAAATCTATTTCTGTCGAATTTACCTCAATGTCGAAAACCTATGCAATGCCTGGCTGGAGAATTGGTTTTGCCGTTGGTAACGAGAGGATCATTTCGGCATTAATCAGGGTAAAATCATACCTTGATTATGGGGCTTTTACCCCAATACAAGTTGCTGCTGCTGCAGCCTTAAATGGAAATCAAGATTGTGTAAATGAAATAAGGCAATGCTACAAGAGTCGTCGTGATACACTTATAAAGTCATTTTCAAATGCGGGATGGGAAATACCATCACCGCCTTCATCTATGTTTGCGTGGGCGCCAATACCCGAGAAATACAAGAAATATGGTTCAGTCGAATTCTCAAAAATTTTACTAAAGAAAACAAAGGTAGCTGTCTCACCAGGCATTGGATTTGGAAGTGAAGGTGAGGGCTTCCTGAGAATTGCGCTCGTTGAAAATGAGCATCGTATTCGTCAGGCTGCAAGAAATATAAAGAAAAATTTGTTTAGTGATATTTAGGTTTTAGTTGCTATGGTTGATGTTAGGGTTGGGATTATTGGACTAGGTAGCGTCGGCCAAGGTGTTGTTAAGATACTAAGTGATAATATTTCACTAATTCAAAAAAAAACAAACGCAAAAATTAGCATAATTGGTGTCTCTGGAAAAAATAAAAAGAAACAGAGGGAAGTTCAAATCAATAGATATCAATGGTTTGATAATCCAATATCTTTGGCTGTGAATAAGGATGCTGACATAATTATTGAGCTTATCGGTGGAGAAGATGGGATTGCGCTCGAGGTTGTTGAGAGCGCACTAAAGGCTGGGAAGAATGTAATCACTGCCAACAAAGCCCTCATAGCAAAAAATGGTAACTATCTATTGGAGCTTGCCGAAAAAAATGGTGCAAAATTGTTATTCGAAGCTGCAATTGCAGGTTCAATTCCCATTGTTAAGACACTTAAAGAGAGCGTTGCATCAAATACAATATCCGCAATTTATGGCATATTAAATGGGACTTGTAATTATATTTTAACCTCTATGGAAAAGGAAGGTATAAGTTTTGATAATGCCCTAAAAAGGGCACAAGATCTTGGCTTTGCCGAGGCTGACCCAACTTTTGATATTGAAGGCTATGATGCCGCTCATAAACTATCAATTTTATCAAGCATGTGCTTTGGTCAAAAGATAGATTTTGATCATGTAAAAATCCAGGGCATAAAAGCAATAGAGCTTGACGACATCAGAGCTGCTAGTGATTATGGCTACACTATTAGATTATTGGGTATAGCAAAGAAAAATAAAGATGGTCATATCTCGCAAGTTGTCAGACCCTCATTACTCTCAAAAGAGTCTGACCTTGCAGGCATAGAATGGGAAAAAAATGCTGTCACTATAAGGGGAAATTATTTCAAAGAGTTATTAATTTCAGGGCCAGGTGCAGGGAGATACCCAACAGCTTCGGCAATAATGGGGGACTTATTTGATATAATCAACAATACGAATTACCCACCCCTTGGCATACCACTAAAAGCTCTCTCTAAAAGCAGCAACGAGATGAATATAGAGACTAGTCGTTTCTATTTGAGACTATTGTTACCAGATATATCGGGAACAATGGCATCAATAACAAATGCGATGGCAAAAAACGGTATATCAATAGATGATATTACGCAACGCATTTCAAAAAAAATGAAAGATAAAAATCTTGTGCCAATAACCATTATAACAAGTACGACTGACTTCACGTCGATAAACAAAGCTGTGGAAGATATTAATAAGAATAACTACAGCCCAACCACACCTAATATAATAACCATTGAAAGTTAATCACTGGGTTATCTTATGGATCGGGAATTCACCCTCGAAATAGCTAGAGTTACTGAATTTGCAGCAATTGCTGCGGCGAAATTGCGTGGGAAGGGTGATGAAAAAATGGCAGATCAAGCGGCTGTAGATGCCATGCGAACGCAATTGAACTCAATAAAAATGTCTGGTACCGTTGTCATTGGCGAAGGCGAAAGAGACGAGGCCCCAATGTTATATATTGGAGAGAAAGTTGGCGCAGGTGATGGGCCTGAAGCTGATATTGCACTTGATCCCTTAGAGGGGACAACCTTGTGTGCAAAGGCTATGCCAAATGCATTAGCGGTTATTGCAGTTTCAGAGTCAGGAGGAATGCTCAATGCCCCCGATACTTATATGGATAAAATTGCCATTGGGCCCGGGTATCCAGAGGGTATAATCAGTCTCGATGCCGCACCTGCCGATAATGTTGAGTCAATCGCAAAAGAAAAAGGAGTTAATCCACGAGAAATAGGTGTTTGCATACTGGATCGTGAAAGGCATACAAAGCATATAGACTCAGTTAGAAGTACAGGGGCATCAGTTCACCTGATTCAAGACGGTGATGTAGCTGGTGTAATAGCTACAACAGATCCTACCGTAACTAGTGTTGATATGTACATTGGAATTGGTGGTGCGCCTGAGGGGGTATTAGCCGCTGCTGCTTTGAAATGTATTGGAGGTCAGATGCAATCTAGAATTTTAATAAATAATTCAGATGAAGAGAAGCGAGCAATCAAAATGGGTATTACTGACGTAAGCTTAGTCTACAAATTAGACGATCTAGTGTCCAAAGACGTTATATTCTCAGCCAGTGGCGTTACGGACGGATCATTATTGAATGGGGTTTTTTTTCAAGAAGATAGGGTTTTTGTAGAAACGCTTGTTATGAGATCGAATAACGGTACAGTAAGGCGTCTCAAGACTGAATATAAAAATTTTATATAATCAAATGATGGATATTCAATCCACAAACTTCAAGAATATCAAATCCATATCGAATAATACTTGGTGCTATAAACCCATAAATAATGAATTAAAAAATCAGGTCAAAAAAGACCTCGATATTGAAAAGATTACGGCATCTATTCTTGCAAATAGAGGTATTGAAGGACCTGATTTAGCAGTATTTCTTGACCATACTCTAAAAAATAACATGCCGGACCCAGCTTTAATCAATGATATGGAAAAGGCAATAAAAAGGATCAGCCATGCGGTCTTGAATAAAGAGCCCATTGGGATCATTGGTGATTATGACGTTGATGGTCTTGTATCTGCAAGTATTTTATTTAAATATCTCCAGCCATATTGTCCTGTAACTGTAAAAATACCAGATCGTTTCAATGATGGTTATGGTCCAAATCTCAGATTTTTAGAGGAATTCAAGCAAAGCAACATAAATTTAATTATCACAGTAGATTGCGGATCGAATTCAGTGGATTTAATTTCTAAAAAAAATGACTTAGATATAATTATTTTTGATCACCATCAGACAGATCAACTTGACATTGGGTTTGCAAATGTCAATCCAAACCGAGATGATGATAAAAGTGGTTTAAATTATTTAGCGGCAGCGGGTGTTGTCTTTTTAGCAATAATTTCATTAAATCGAGAATTGAGAAATCGAGATTTTTTTAAAAATAGTTCATCTGATTGGGATCTTTTGCAATTTGTACCGCTGGTTGCCATGGCAACTATCGCAGACGTAGTCCCCCTGCGAAAACTAAATAGGGCCCTTGTTAAGCAGGGGTTGATTCTATATGCGAGGTATAATAATTATGGTATTAACTCAATACTGGGACAAAAAAGTTCAATAAGTGATATCTCCTATCAAGATATTGGTTATTTGATCGGCCCTATGATTAACGCAGGTGGAAGAATGGGCCGATCTTATCTAGGCTTTGAGCTACTCACTTCCGATACTGCTTCAATAGCTGATCAAATTACTGATGAACTGAAGGCGCTAAATGAGGCAAGGAAATCAAAAGAACAATATTGTCTTGAATTGGCAATTCAAGAGTATGAAAATAACCTCAAGAAGGACTCAATCATAGCGCTAGAACTTGATGCACTACATATTGGTGTAATTGGTCTGATTTCCTCTCGCCTTACAAATAGATACCAAAAAACTTCCTGCGTTATGACCTCTTTACCAGACGATAGAGATATTCTAATAGGCTCAGCTAGGTCTTGGGGTGATGTGAATATTGGAAGCTTAATAAATGATGCTCTATCAAATAACATATTAATAACCGGTGGTGGCCATAAAATGGCAGCAGGCTTCAAACTGCATCGCAAAAATTTACGATTATTTAGGGATTTTCTTGCAGAGACTCGGCTAGATATGGGTCGGATTGAAGGGAAGATTATAAAAGCTGACGGGCTCCTGATGGCATCTGCAGTTACTAATGAATTAGTAAAAAAAATAGTTGATCTTGGACCCTACGGCAACTCATTTGAGGAGCCATTATTTATCTTTCCGGGGCATAGGATCTCAGAGCTCACCGCATTAAAGAATGAACATTTAAAGCTAAAAATTGTAGATAGCAGCGGCTATAAGGTTAATGCAATTTCATTTAGGTCTTTTGATTTGCCATTAGGACAATTTTTGAGAGAAAATCAGAATAAAAAAATACATTTTTTAGGCAGGCTAACAATGAATAATTGGAATAATAAATCGACGCCACAATTTATTATTGATGATGCAGCAATAATTCAATAAAAAACTTGCTTGGCAAGTGCGAATATAATACTTATATAACAAATATCACGCTCCCTTCGTCTATCGGTTAGGACGCAAGGTTTTCAACCTTGAAAGAGGGGTTCGATTCCCCTAGGGAGCGCCACATCTTTTTGCACATATATTTACATAATGTAGCAAAAACTCAAAACTTAGCTTTTGAAGATTTTTAAGAATCAATGTTATATAGTAATTTCTAGGATTTGTGGCGGACCTGCTTTTATTATTATTTTTTTATTCCATATAATAAACAATTGTTATATATATCTCTATACGGGGCGTAGCGCAGCCTGGTAGCGCAACTGGTTTGGGACCAGTGGGTCGGGAGTTCGAATCTCTCCGCCCCGACCATTTATGAAAACAAAAAACTTGATACAATGAAAGCAAAGATTTACAAACCTGCAAAAACATCGATGCAATCAGGTCTTGGTAAAACAAGAAAGTGGGTTTTTGAATATCAAAAACAAAAAGATTTCATCAGAGAGCCTTTAATGGGTTGGACTGGATCGCAGGACACTAATGAGCAAGTTAAGTTATTATTCGATGATGTTGATCAGGCAATAAACTACGCAAAAAAAAATAATATTGAATATGAGGTTATCCCCGAGATAGAAAAAAAATATAGGAGTAAGTTATACTCAGATAATTTCAGATTTGATAGAAAAGATAAGTGGACACACTAAATTATTGGCCCCGTAGCTCAGTTGGATAGAGCAGTAGATTTCTAATCTGAAGGTCCGAGGTTCGAGTCCTCGCGGGGTC
>CENY01087341.1_pt1 | contig 20221 bp, 39 predicted proteins | sample 356181 | NCBI WGS metagenome assembly CENY01 (sample SAMEA2619840, study PRJEB7988) | marine metagenome | isolation source: saline water (ENVO:00002010), including
CAATCCAAATGTAGAGAATACACTTTACAAAGCTTCACATATTAATCACCCAAGTGCAATATGGACAAGAGAAAGTATTGCAAACTATATTTGGTTACACAGTTTGTTTGAAAATCTATGTGATGAATATACACATAGGTATGGTAAAGTTCACTATACAGACTCTTTGTTACGAGAACTTCTTAGAACACCACCAGTAAATATTGAAGAAAAAGGTTTAACAGAAATACCACAGGCCATGCCTGATGATGTAAAAGGTGATGACAGTATACTTGCATATCGAAACTACTATATAAAGTATAAGAAAGATTTTGCAAAGTGGACAAATAGAGAAACACCAACATGGATGATGATGTAGAACCAGAAAGATATTATGAATGGATTCTTTGGAAGTTAAGAAAGGAAAAGAGTATGAAGTTTGACGAGAGGGTATCTTTAAGACAAGAAAATGCAGAGTTAAGACGACAAGTAGAGTTATTGAAAAAAGAAATTGCAGTAATGAATAAAGAGAAATATGGACTCCTAAATAGAATAAAAGAGTTGAACGATTTAAGAGATTCGGTAGTTAGATAATGCCTACATTTAGATTTATGAATAATGAAACTGGTGAACAGTTTGATGACTTTTTGTCAAATTCAAGAAGAGAAGAACTTCTAGAGAAAAATCCACACATAACACAAATACCTACACCATTTGCAATTGTATCTACAGTTGCAACTACAGTAGACAGTAAAACTGATGATGGGTTTAAAGAAGTGTTACAGAAGATTGGTGAAAATCACCCAGGCAGTGAAATAGACGAAAGATACAATAGAAGAACTGTAAAACAATCACAGACAAAACGAGTGATTGATAAACACAGAAGTAAATGGAAAGTTAGTTAATGGCTAAAGCAAAAGATATTAGAATTGATGATATGATTTCTGTATCGCCAGTTGGTGATAATCAAAAGAAAGTATTTGAACATTACAAAAAAGGAAAGAATATGTTTCTCTATGGTGCAGCTGGTACAGGAAAAACATTTATTTCTTTGTATCTTGCATTACAGGAATGTCTAAGAAATGATACTAAGTATGATACAGTTTATCTAGTTCGTAGTGCAGTTCCTACAAGAGAAATAGGTTTTTTACCAGGCGATGAAGAAGATAAAACTGCATTGTTTCAAGTACCATACCAGAACATGGTAAGGTTTATATTCTCACAACCAAATGAACACGCATTTTCTTTATTGTATGATAGATTAAAAAATCAACAAAGTTTGATGTTTCTAACCACATCTTTTTTACGAGGTATAACACTAGACAATGCAATCATTATCGTAGATGAGTGTCAGAACCTAAATTTTCACGAACTAGACACTATTACTACAAGAGTTGGACAAGACAGTAAAATAATATTCTGTGGTGATTTCTTTCAGACAGATTTACAAAAACAATCAGAAAAAGAAGGCCTCAAGTATTTTATGTCCATCATATCTAAGATGGAAAGTTTTGCAACTGTAGAATTTAATTTAGGTGATATAGTTCGTTCTGGTCTAGTAAAAGAATATCTCATTAGTAAGATAAAGTTAGGACAAGAAAATAATGGGTAAGAAAAAGAAAAGAGATAAACAAACCTCTAAAGGTGAAAGACGAAGTGTTTCTAAACAAATAACTAAGTCTATGAGAAAAGACTTTATCGAGTCTGGTCAAAGAATAGTACATCAAGCAGAAGCTTTTCGTAAAGGTAAAAAAGTTATGGTAACAATACCTAATCCAAATAAACACGAAACAAAGAGAAGATTTATTCGTGTACCAGCTACAGAAGTTTGGAAAAAAAGTTTTGTAAAACCATTGACAATGTAAGTCATATTTGATATATTGATTAAAATTAACTATAGAATGGAAATATTATGTTTATACACAAATCAGTAGATATACCAGAATTATCTACAAAAAACGTCAATAGAAAAAGATTTTATATAACACCACAAGGTGGATTATATCCATCTATTACTACAGTACTTTCTCTTAGAAAGAAACAAGGTCTTTCTGAATGGAGAAAAAGAGTTGGTGATGACGTTGCAAATTATATTGCAAGAACAGCTGCAAATCGTGGAACAAAAGTTCACCAGATGTGTGAGGATTTTCTAAACAATAAAGAAGTAACTAAAGACAATAGAGAATTTTTACCCTATTGTTTATTCACACAAATCAAAGATGTTATCAAAACAAATATAAATAATATATATGCACAAGAATGTGGATTATGGAGTGATAAATACAAAGTTGCAGGCCGAGTAGATTGCATTGCAGAGTATAATAACATTCCATCTATAATTGATTTTAAAACTTCCAAGTCAGAAAGAAATGATGATTGGAACTTAGAGTATTATATACAAGCATCTGCATATGCAGAGATGTTTGAGGAAAGAACTGGTACACCAATAGAACAAATTGTTATTCTTGTTGTCACAGAAGATGGTCATGTTCAAGAGTTTATTAAGAAGAAACATGAGTATCTACCTATGCTTGTTGAAGTAATTGATGAATTTATAATGCAATGGGAAAGAGAAGAAAATGAAAAAAATATTTCTGATAACAACATTTCTGTTGCTCAGTACCTTTAGTATAAACGCACAGACAAAAAGTCCTAATACTGGTTGGGTAATGAAACCAGCTCAATGTGGTAATGCAGATGTTGTTATAGAAAGTCTAAAATCATCTGGTGAAGATCCTTTTATTTGGATGGATGGACGTTCTATGGCAGTAGAGGGTATATTTCTTAATACTAGATTTGTTCTGGCCATGAATACAAAAACACTTACTTGGACTCTTTTAGAGTTTACTAAAGACAATAAGTTTGCGTGTGTATTAGGATCTGGTAAGGGAAGAATCAATATGAATACAGATTTAAATAAAAAAGGTATTGACTTATAAAATTTTATATGATATAAATAAGGTACAGTTTGTTGATACGAATTGATATTTGGGTAGGACATGGGGGCAGTACCCATCGCCTCCACCATAGACATACTAGATGATGACATATGAACTTGGGAGCCCAACTGTAATATGTAACCATACCTCTGTGTACACAAGGGTTAACATCATCTGATTGTGAGGTAGAATCGGCTAGTATGTCTTTGTGGGGGCGAAATAGGATCGACTAACAAATGGATATGAGAGTAGAACTGTCGCATGACCTCGTTATCGGTCAAAACAAATAAGTGCAAACGATAATTTTGCGCCTGTAGATTATGCACTAGCTGCTTAATCGTACTGAGTTTTAGTGGTGTACTTGGAAACAGAAACACCACTACCAGTTTCATAGTTTGGCGACGGCCAAAATCGTGTTGTGCAAGGAAGAGTATCTCACCAAGAGATATGAACTTGACTAGTTAGGAGTGGTATCCAGGCATGGTAGTGGAAGCACGCTGTGTCACATCAATCTCACCGATTGGAACTAGGTTCTGGAGATTACGCAAGAATGGTATCTTGGTTCTTCAGTTGTGGGTGTACCCAAGTCCCACCAACACAAAATAATAAGGGTCACTACTTAATAAGTGCGTGTGGAGTCATGGTTAACTCCATTTCAACATAACAAAGGAGTTTTTGTAATGAATCTAGAAGAAGTCGTGAAAATGACACCAAAGAAATTTGCACTACAGATTGAAGAAATAGTCAAATGTGGTGGTGTAACTTATATGGATGCTATTCTAGATTATTGCGAAAAGAATAATATGGAGCCAGATACTGTCGCTCCATTAATTTCTAAACCTCTGAAAGAGAAGTTAGAGGCAGATGCAAGGGAATTAAACTTTTTACCAAGAGTTGCAACATTACCTATTTAATTATGGAATCGTGGGAAGCCTATCAAATGTATCTAGGTCTTAAATTACACTTTACAAGTGACTATGATTACAAAAGATATGGTGGTAAAACATCTGCCTCAAAAGCATCTTTTTTGAAAAGAAAAGACAGGAATTTTTTCTCAAGAGTTGCAAGAAAATATGAGGGTAAAGAATTAGATTTTTTTCTATCTAACTTTATCAAACAACCGAAAGGTTACATTGGAGATTTTAAGGAAGAAAATTATATAGAGTGGTCTAAAAATCAACAATCGTTGACATATAACTTTATTAGAGATATGTCACATTTAGTTTCTCAAGAAAGTTTTGATAACATATTTAAGTGCGAGTCTGGTAAACATCCAACTCTTATCAAATCTTATCTTGCAAAAAGAATTAGTTTGGAAACTATGGTGATACTACAAAGTTTGGTCAACTACATGAAACAGTTTGACAGAGATTTAAAACAAGACTTAATATGGCCAGATATAAGAAGAATGGTTACAAAGTACAGTTCATTTTTATGCTTTGACAAACAAAAATGCAAAATGAAACTTCTACAATTACTAAAGGAGATATGATCGTGGAAAAAGAAATGCACTCTAATAATAAAAGTAAACTTGTTAGAGAAAGAGATTTTTATCGTGCAAAAATGAATGAGCTAAAAGGTAGGATAAAAACTCTGGAATATGATAATGCAGAATTAATTAAACGTGATCAAGTTTTATCTAAAAGAGTTGAAGAGATAACTTCTTTAAGATCTTTTAAACAAAAAAGAAAGGTTAATTGAGGATTTATAATGGATAAATTATTTGTACTTGTAGTTTCATTATGGGGTAATAATGGAACTGATTGGGTCTATATAGGAAATCAATATGTTCTAAATGAACCTATGACTATTGAAAAATGTAATAAAAAGGCCAATCTAGATAATTGGTCTTGGTGGGAAACTAATGAATATTACACAGTACAGTTAAGTTGTGAAGAGGCGAAATAAAGTATGGTGACCGAAAAACAAGGAATAAATAACTTGACACCAAACGTAAAACTAGTGTCGTACTCGACACCAACAGAAAATTTTTCAGAAGAAGGATTAACAGATGTACAAGATCTCATTTCGTACTGTGCTCGTGTTTCCAATCCATCAAACCAATTTAACAAAAAGACAGCGCAGAAACTTATCTTATATCTCATTAAACACAAACACTGGTCGCCATTGGAGATGGCTAGCGCTTGCATAGAGATAGAAACAACAAGAGATATCGCACACCAAATTGTAAGACATAGAAGTTTCTCATTTCAAGAGTTTAGTCAAAGATATGCAAATCCAAATGATATGGGTGATGCATTTACTGTACGTGAGTGTAGATTACAAGACAGTACTAATAGACAAAACTCTATAGAAATAGAAAATGATCCATCAATACAATTGGATCAATCAAAACAAGAACTCATAACTGAATGGCAACGCAAACAACATGGTATTATCAAACAATCTAAAGAAGTTTATGAATGGGCGATAAAAAATGGTATTGCAAAAGAACAAGCTCGTGTAGTATTACCAGAGGGTTTGACTAAGAGTAGAATACTTATGAATGGAACACTAAGATCATGGGTACACTACATAGAGTTAAGAACTGCAAATGGTACACAGAAAGAACATATGCAAGTTGCAGAAGGTTGTGCAATCGAAATTTCAAAAATATTTCCAATGATGGAGAATTTAAATGGAAAGAGATGAATACACTAGACTTAGATTAAGTCTTAAAAAAATAAAAGAAGAAGTTTCGTTCATAGAACAAACTATAGAAGATATAAAAATTCGTAAGATAACAGAAGGATTGACTTATGCAGAATGGGCTGCAAGTCATGACAATCAACCATCTGTAGAAGATACACTAGAAAGAATTGGTACTAATCATGATGTTCAATCGGATAAGTCAATTCAAGAAGCTCTTGTAGAAAGGGAAGAAGAACATTTTCAGAAATTTGACAAGTTAACTTTTGAACAAGCACAAGAACTTGGAATTAAGTTTACTGGTACATACGAAAATACCCCATCATTACACGAAAAAGATGACTAAAATATATTGACATTCAATTGTGTAAATGATATAAATAAAGTTATATATTATGAATCAAGTGACATATTTAAACATACGAAAAACATATATTAACATAGGAGAATAATATGTCTATTTCAGCACTTAGAAACCAGAGTAGTCTGGACAAATTACTTGCACAAGTCCAAAAGGACGAAACCCCAACCACAGATAAAAAATCTTATGTAGATGAAAGACTTTGGAAACCACAAGTTGACAAAGCTGGAAATGGTTATGCAGTTATAAGATTTTTACCAGCATCTAAGGATGAGGAAATGCCTTGGGTTCGTGTTTGGAATCATGCGTTTCAAGGGCCTACTGGTCAATGGTATATAGAGAACTCTCTTACCACCATTAATCAGAAAGACCCTGTTTCAGAGTATAACACACAGTTGTGGAACTCTGGTGTTGAGAGCGATAAAGAAATTGCTCGTAAACAAAAACGCAAATTACAATACTACTCAAACATTTATGTAGTAAGTGATAGTGTAAATCCTAGTAATCAAGGTAAAGTATTTCTTTTCAGATATGGAAAGAAAATATTTGACAAACTTAGTGAAGCGATGCAGCCTGCATTTGAAGATGAAACTCCTATCAATCCATTTGATTTGTGGGAAGGTGCAAATTTCAAATTGAAAATTCGTAAGGTTGATGGTTATTGGAACTATGATAAATCAGAATTTGATAAACCATCTAAACTAAACGATAGTGATGATGAGATGGAAAAGATCTGGAATACACAGTATTCACTAAAAGATTTTACTGCACCATCTAATTTCAAATCTTATGATGAGTTGAAGACTCGTCTTGATGCTGTCCTTACAGGTTCTGTAACTACAGGTAAGTCTGCTGCTCAAATGGTTGAGGAAGATAGTACAGATTTTAAACCAACATTTAAATCTGAACCAGCTCCAGAACTTGCATCAACAAGTGAAGATGATGATGCAATGAACTATTTTGAGAAACTTGCTAACGAATAATTCGTTATCAAAACAAAATAATGTGACAAAAAGTCAGAGAGAGTATCTCTGACTTTTTTTTATCCCTAAATAGTACTGTGATCTAAAGGAGAGAGGATGATAGATCCAGTTACAGCTTTGGCAGCTGCCACAGCTGCCTTCACAACAATTAAAAAAGGTTTTGAAGTCGGAAGAGATGTAGAGTCCATGGCTGGTGATTTGTCACGTTGGATGGGCGCTGTATCTGATATTAAGAAGTGTGAGGAATATAGTAAAAGACCACCACTATTTAAAAAACTGTTCGCCGCTGGTTCAGTTGAAGAAGAGGCTATGCAAACATTCATGGCGAAGAAAAAAGCAGAAGATATGAGAGATCAACTCAAACAAATCATTATACTTTCAAGAGGTATGTCTGCATGGGATGAATTGGTTAGAACTGAAGCAGATATTAGAAAGAAAAGACAACAAGCGATTTATGCACAACAAGAGATGAGAAGAAAAGTTATTGAGATAATCGCAGTTGTAGTTGTATTAGGAATCGCTGCTACTGCAATGGGTTTACTCATTTATGCAGCTGGTGTAAGAAGAGGTCTTTGGTAAATTAAATAGGAAATGTAAAATTAGGAATGGTTAAATCTCTAACAGGATAAGGAACAGCTGGGCCACCAGAACCACCACCACTTACATTATTATTATTTACAACATTATTATTAGTAATTATTGGACTACCACCACCAGTTCTTTTTTCTTCTGCAAGTTCATTATTTGCTTGTGCAACTGCACTACCTAATAGTGTTTTTAACTCTGTAGTTAATTGTTCGACAAGTTTTCTATCTTGATTTCTTCCTTTGTAATCAAGACCTTTGTAAACATTTTCACCAGACTCTGATCTTGCAATTCTATCTTTTGCTTCTTGTATTTCTGTTTGAACTTGAATCCTTTTTTGTTCATCAGTTGGTGTTTTTACTAATTCTTCTAATTCAACATCAGCTGGTTCTTGAACTGTTTCTTCAACTGGTGTATCATTTTTCAAAAATGGTATGTACCCCTCTAAAAAGTCTGGTATAACTGCTCTTGCAATATCTTTAACATTTATATCAAATAAACCACCAAAGAAATCTGTAACTTTTTTTACTGTCTTTTCAAACAATTCACTTATGTCTGGAAGTTCTGGTAGTTTTAAGTTAGCTAATACATCTCTTACATCTTTAAATGGGTCAAATGTGGTTAAAAAAGTTCGTAAACTACCAAAAATATCTAAGTTAGCAAAGAACTCTCTAATATCACCAAAAAGATCTAGGTTTTCAAAGAACTCTCTAATACTACCAAAAAGATTTAGGTTTGCAAAGAAACTTCTTATATCTTCAATTTTTTGACCTACTGTGTCTGGTATAGAGGTAAAAAATCCTACAAGGTCATCATATATACCAGTTATTCTTTCAATAAATGCATCTGATGGAGTAAATGCAGCTATGGCTGCAGTAAACATATTACTAATAAAATCACTTACATTTTGTAGAAATCCATTGATAATATCCTCAAAAGAAAAACTATCAAGTTTTGCAGCTATCTCTTCAAATCCAAGTGCATTTAAGAGATAAGACGTTAGATCTTTTAATAAATCAAGTGGAAGTCCTATGATAGTAGAATAAAATTCTATACCAGCTTGTTTTATCGCTTCCATAATACTACCAGTTTCTTTCCAAGTATCCATAAAACTTTTAAATGCATCATACAATCCTTTTGCAGTTAACAAAATTCCTGCTACTATTGCAACGATAACTGCACCAGTAGCAGCTGCACCTAATCCTATGACTCCACCAATCGCAGTTAGACCAGCAGCGATTGCAGTAAAAGCTGCACCAAGTTTTGTTACGATACCAACTATTTTAACTATCGCCCAAGTACCTACAACTGCACTTATTGTTCCCATTTCAACAGTATAATCACTAAATAAAGTTTTTAATTCTTCCCATGATGGTGAAAATACAAAATCTTTTAGTGCAGGCCAAAAAGGACTTAAAACAAACTTTTTTATACCATCTGCAATTGCAAGTGCTTTTTCTGTTATCTTGGGCCATTCCTCACTATCCAGAAACCCTAATAATGCAATTAGAGCACCACCAAACAAGAACTTTTTTGCAATACCTAAAAGACTAGTACCTGCTTTTTTTGCAGAATCTAATGCACTTTTTTCTATAATACCAGTTAGATTACCTACACCACTGGTAACACTAAAGATACCTTTTTTTATAACTTTAAATATTGACAGTTGTTCTCTTTTATCTTCTGTTTCTTTTGCATCAGTTTTGTTTTTGTCTTGCAGTTCAACACCTTGTGCTTGGGCCATTTGATTTTGAGTATCAGATATATCTTCTAATACTTTCAAAAGTCCTTCTTGACCTTTATTGTTTGCTTGTTGTTCTGAAACTAAGGTTTTGAAATCTTTAGCGCCACCAAAACTTACTTCTACCATTTCTCTGTCCTATTTTTTCGCAAAGGTTTCTTTTGCATAGAAAGCTGCGACTATGGCTGCAACTGATACAAAATATGTTGGAGCCATATCACCTAGTATACCACTCGCTTTATCTAATCCAATCCACTCTGCAAGAACTACTGAAAAAGGATACAACAACATACCAAACAATGCAAACCACGCCATGTTACGTTGTGCATCGGCCTTTTTATCTTCATTCTCTAATCTCATCATTTCTTTGCTCATCTCAATTTCCTCATCACTTACTATTCCATCGCCGTCCACATCAAAATCTGCATATTGTGAACCTTTTTCTAATTTCTTTTGTGCAGCCATTTTACTTTCCTCTCTATAATCCAAGTGATGTTTGAGTGATATAAAGTCTACCACTAACAGTTACAATTATCACATTCGCAACCAGTACAAACATCATTAACACATTCTTCACATTGTTTTTCACAATGACATTCATGATTGCATTTTTTACATTTATTATTACAAGTACAATCCATAGTGTTCTCCTTGTTCTATTTATCTTTTTCCATCTGCTTTCGCTTGTCTTTCAGCGGTTTTTTCATCATCTAACCATTGAAGAAGTAATTTAGTGTATATCTCCCTCTCCCATGGCATCATATATTCTAGTTCTGTTAAAGAATACTTGTGATGTTGCATAAGTTGGAAATTTAATTGATAATAGTTTTCCAACGTATTATGAGAGAGGGCTACTAGAAAAAATCTTGTAGTCCTTCTAATGTTAAATCACTTACAACTTCAGTTTTAGGATTCTTTACAGTTATTTTATGTTTCACTTTAGGCATAGTTTCAAAAAAACTTTGCACTTTCATAAATTGTTCATGTGACATTGATTCAATAAAATCATCTAAATCTTTATCCTCTATGTCATTTCTAGTATACACATTTGTTGTATCATATATTTGATTAACACAAGTTTTAATAACATCAAAAGTTGCAGCTGCATCATTTTTTCCACTTGTGATTTTTACAACTTTACTTATTTCTGGATAATCAAATATTATTCCTACATCATCACTAATTTTTATATCGTTAGTATGATTCTTGTCTTTAACACATTGCACTTCTGATAGATTTACATCTACTTTTACTTTTGTTTCTTCATCATCTGGACAAATTACTGTGACAGTAGCTGTTTCTCCAATAGACTTACATCTAATCTGTAAAAATACATACTCTATATCAAATGTTGGTAATTTTTTTGAATCTAACTTACCAAACGTACACGCATCAATAAGATCCTGTACTGCACGTATTAAAGATTGTTGACTTCCTTCTTGTTGTGCTAACATTAACATTTTTTCTTCTTTTACAAGAAAGGGTCTGAACTCTACTTTCTGTCCTGTAGAGGGTAATGTCAATTCATATTTAGCGGTTGCTAACTTTGGTAACGCCATAATTTAATTTTCTCCTATAATTTAACGATATGGAATTTGTGATGTTCCAAGATTTGTTGGTTTAGGCCCAGCTTTAGTTATGGGTGCATTCGTAGTTGCAAATTTTCTATTATCACTATTATCCATTACTTTTCCATCTGCATCTATAAAAACAAAATCTTTGAAAACAAAAGAAACTTCTTGTCTTGCAATGTCCATGTTTTGAGCACTGAACTCTATTGCACCAACTGTTTTTGGAAAACACTCATTTAGTCTAAGACCAGCCAGAGGTAAACCATTTTTTCCCAATTGAAAAACTTCTATTGGTGTAACATATTCATTATAATATTCTAGATTGTAATTATTTGGTTTAACAACAAGATCTTGCCATTTTAGAAAATACTGTCTTTCAAAATGTTCTGCTGATAGAAAAAATGTCATACTTATATCTTCTGCATATGTCAATCCTTGAGCCATTTCATAAGTTGGGCCATATACTGTTTCATTTGTAACAGTTCTTATGTTTTTACCTGGCATGGTGAACGCTTCAACTCTAAATGATACGTGTTTATCTGCGTTAGGATCTCTTATCGCTGGTGGTGATGTTATTTTTACTTCAAATCTATTTGCAAGTGCGTGTCCACCATACTTACTAAAACTTGCAATAAATTCATCTAGTGCAGCCATTATCCTCTCCTATTTGCAGACATTCTTGAGTCTGCATAAACTTTTGTTTCAGTTGCTCTTACAAATCTTTGCACAGGTAATAAAACTGCAACCATCATTTCATCTGCATTAATTCTACGAAATGCAGTTCTTACATGATCTGCAAGATATCTTTTTACTGTAGGTTTTACAATTGGATTTCTTTTTACTCTATTCCATGTTAATCTTATTCTAGTAGTTTCATCTAACTTATCATTACTTGCATATTCACTAATGATGTTTAGAAGTTTTAATCTCATGGGTATGGATAGGTAGTGAAAGTTTAAACCTAGAAAACCATTGTTATATTGTTCAATGGGCATGACTAAAGGAAATCTATCATAATATGGTAGTATGTCAACATTGTCTTTATTCTTAGGACTATACATAAAAAAGTTCATAGTACCAAACGTAGGTCTGGCTGTAACTATTCCTTCACGAATAAGTCTTTGTGGTGGTACTTCACCCAACTCTTTGACTTTCTCACGAAACCAACGAATTGATCTATCTTTACCACCAGTTTTCTTTAGTATACCTTCAATTAATTCTGTCATACTCCTATTTATATGACTTAACCAAGATGATCTTCTGTTAGAATTTTAAATTCCATATTTCTATCTTTACACCACTCTAACGCATATTCCCACTTGGCTTTATTAACACCCCATGTCTGAACTTCTTTTATATAATATTTGGTTTTCTTTTTACCGACAGGTGGTTTACATTGTTTCTTTGGTTTAACTTCTATAATCATCTTTTTAATAGTACCATCATTTTGTTTTACTTTTACATAGAAATCTGGAAAGTACCTGTGTATTCTACCATCAAGAGGTGACTTATATGGTATGATTATTTCTTCACTGCCCCACTCTAATATTGCATCATTTCTATCACAATAGACCATAAATTTACGTTCCCATAAACTTCTATAAATTATGTTTGATGGGTCACCTTTATATTTTCTAGGTTTTGAGGGAATATATCTACCTTTGTATGTCATGATGTATAAATACTATTGAAACCATAATATATTTAGGACTATTTATATGGCTCAATTAATCATAGGAACTGATGGACAAAAATCACACATCACTGCAAATAGGACTTCTTATCAATATCCACTAGATGTAGATGGTAAAAGTAGTAGTCATTACATTCAATTTCAAATAAGAGTACGAGAACAACCAACTATAAGTTATGGTAGTGGAGCAATAGACGCAAGTGGTATTGGTGGTAATGAATATATAACAGTTCCAAGACCACCTAGAAAAACTTTAAATTCAACAATTCAAATACAGATGCCACCCACTATTGAAGTATCACACAAAGTAAATTATGCAGACACAGAGATAGGGTTAATAGTCGCTGGATTACTTGCAGCTGGTAATGCAATAAATCAAGATAATATAAACTCAAAAGAAACTGCTGATAGAGTTGCAAGTGCTGTGGCTGCAGAAGGATCAAGATTAGTTGCAAATGTTGCTGAAGGACTTGGTGTAACAGGTGCAAAAGCAGCTTTAGAATTGGGTAAAGGAAGAGTTACAAACAATAGAACTGAATTAAAGTTTGAAGGTATTGATAGGAGAGCATTTGCATTTACTTTTAGAATGTTACCAAAAAGTTCAGAAGAAGCACAAATAATTAAAGAAATTGTTACATTATTTCGATATCATGCAATGCCTGAATTTCCTGTAGAGGGTGGTGTTGGTGGTAGAACAATGGAAGTACCATCCACATTTGATATTTCATATGTACCTGGCAGACACTTACATAGAATTGACGAATGTGCATTAGAGTCAGTACAGGTAAAATATGGTGGAGAAAGAACACAATTTTTTGTTGATGATCAACCAGTGGAAACAGAACTAACCTTACAGTTTAGAGAACTTGGTATCATAACAAAAGAGAAAATTGCAGAAGGTTTTTAATCATGTCATTTTTTTCAAATTTTCCTACTATAGAAGTAGATGTATTAGATAATGGTACAAAGACTACTTTTTTAGAAATAACAAGAAAAGTTAGATTTAAAGATCTTGTTAAAAGATACAATGTTACATTTGATTACTATGATGTACAATCTGGTCAGACTCCAGAATTTTTAGCGAAAGCGTTTTACAATGACGAAAAACTTCATTGGGTTCTATTACTTGCAAATGATGTAATGGATTATTATCATGATTGGCCACTCACAAATGCAACATTTGACAGAAACTTACAAGAACTGTATGATAATCCAGATGCAGTTCATCATTATGAAGTGAAACAAACATCTGGTGATACGACTAAAGTAATAGAAATACCAAGTGACTCTGCAAATACCATACCAGAGGACGCAGTTATAGTTACAAACTATAATTATGCAGAAAGAGCAGAGGATAATAAAAGACAAATAAGAGTTATAAAACCAGAATATATTCCTCAAATAAAGAGAGAAATACAACAACTATTGAGAAAATAATATGGCTGTCATACAATACGCTGGTGAATTTCAACTAGAAGAATGTACACTTTGTACAGTAAGTGGTTTAGAACTTGACTTAACTGAACTAGTTGCAGATATAAACATATATGAAGATCTTTTCTCTACATCTGTAAGTGGAACTATATCTTTCCAAGACACTAATAATTTATTAGGTAACAAAGATATAGGTATTATAGGTCAAGAAAAACTTAAACTTAAACTGTCAACACCGAACGCTGATGATACAGGTGATAGAAATCGTATCATTAATTATACTGAAACACCATTATACGTTTATAAAATTGACGATAAAGTTGGAGTCAATGAAAATACAGATGCATTTATGTTGCACTTTACTACACCAGAATTTATCAGAAATAATCATGTGCGTGTTGTCAAATCATATGAGGGTGAGCCATCAGAAGATATCATTCAAAATATTTTAAGAGATGATGATTTAATTGCATCTAAAAAAGAATTTTATTATGAAGTTACGAATAATCATTTTAAACTTGTTTCACCAAATATGCACCCATTTGATTTCATAGTAAATTTATCGAAAAGATGTTTATCCAAAGAATATGACTATGCACCATCATTTTTATTCTATGAAACAACCAAAGGTTATTTTTTTAGAACAATAGACAGTATGATGGATAGAAAAAATCCAAAAGGTGTCTATCGTGAAGTATCACCACAAGAAATAGATTTAAGGGATAATGAAGAGGGAGTTATTGCTAAATTAACAAATATTCTAGATATACAAGTAATGTCAACAACCGACACTATGTCAAGTAGATTGTCTGGTATGTATGGGTCAAGACTAGTGTTGTTAGATATTTTTAATAAAGATTACCAAGAGTTTGATTACAATTATTTACAGGATTTTGACAGGGATATTCATGTCGATCAATATAATAAATATGGATCTACTAAATCTCCAGTAGCGTCTACTGCAATGGATCAGTATGGTAAACAAATTGGAGATTATCCAGACTCTGTTCTTCATGTGCAGATGATAGAAAGAAATGTTGCAAATGGTATGTTTAATCCAGCTTGGGGTGAGAGATCACAATATGATTATATGGGTACAGACCAATGGTTACAAAGAAGATCATCTAGATTTGCATCTTTAGACTCTGCACTATCATTAAGAGTTACAATTCCAGGCAACACAACATTACAAGTAGGTGATCTCATAGGTCTAGATTTATCTGATGAAAGTATGACAGGAAAGTATCTAATCAGAAATTTATTACATAAATTTACATATGCAGAAGGTTCTCCTATACACAGAATAGTAATGGATTGTGTAAGAGATACAGTTAAGTCACCATTCCCAAGTTCTGGAGTTACCATTAAAGATCAAGGTAACGAGGGTGACTATAGAATACCACTAGGTTCTGAAGATCCTTCAGAAGTAACATTTTAGAAAGGAGATGATAACAACTCATTCGTTATGATAATTTATTAACCATAGAAAGAGGCTACCATGACAGCAAAACTCAAAAATCGTGTACACAAAATGACGTTTCAAAAACAAACCAATCGAACAATACAGACACAGGATAATGAGGAAACTAAATACTATGAACAATTATATAAAGAACAAACTATGGAGTTGTTAGGAATAAAACATGAAAACATTTCAACAAATACAGGAAGGAGTTTACGACCCCAATATATTTAAAGCGATATTTCTTGCAGGCGGGCCAGGATCTGGTAAGTCATATGTAGTAAGAAGATCTACAGGTGGATTGGGTATGAAGATTGTAAACTCTGACGATATATACGAAAAGATGTTAAAGGACGCTGGGTTGGAAACAACACCAGAGGATATATATTCTGATCAAGGTCAAGATATAAGAGTTAAAGCGAAAGAGGTTACGGCCCGTATGCAAGGGAACTTTCTAAAGGGTAGACTAGGAGTTATCATTGATGGTACAGGTAGAGAGTATGATAAAATATCACAACAAGTAAGAGGATTACGTGCATTAGGATATGAAACATACATGATATTTGTTAATACATCACTAGATACTGCACAAGAAAGAAATAAGATGAGGTCTAGAACTCTACCAGAAGTTCAAGTTGCGAAGATGTGGAATGCAGTTCAAAATAACATAGGTAAATTTCAAACACTATTTGGTTCAAGTAATTTTATAGTTGTAGACAACAATGATGCTGGTGAAGATGTATTCAAGAAAGTATGGAAGAGATGTATGATACTTGTTAAGAAGAAAGTGAATAATACAATCGCTAAGTCTTGGATATCTAAACAGTTAAGATTAAAGAAAAGATAATTATAAATATGTCTTTGTGTGACACAATGTCCACAAATAGAATAAGGAAAATCTCACATGAAATTACTATCAAGTCTGACAGCGTTTCTCGCTGTGTTACTCTTTGCAACGTATACAGTTGCAGAACTTTCTCATAGTCATGATGTTACAGCTGAATATTCAGTTGACAATGAAAATACAATCATGAAGTATGAACCAGAAATTGAGTGGAATCATGATCAGTTAGAACTATCAATTGGTACACTTATTTCTATATACGACTCCTCTGCAACCGACAGTTTTATGTTGTTTGACACTTTAGATGAGGGAAATAGACCAAACATTAATCTAGAGTTAACATACGATATGGGTGATATGATTCCATTACCTGTAGAAGTATATGGTAAAACAAGCTGGGATATTGATGCGTCAGAAAGAAAAGACATTAAGTTAGGTGCGACTATATCATTCTAATATAATACATCAATATATTTTTCAGAAAAACCTCATCTTTTTGAGGTTTTTTTGTTTTTAGGGGTTGACATTTGTTATGAAAACAGGTATATTAATAGTATAGAGAGAAAGGTGATTCGTTATGAAAATTACAACAAAGACAATTGGTAAAAAAACCATCATGACAATAACTGGCTTGACCAAAAAAGAAATGTCACAGATGGAAAACTTTAAACATTGTTTTCCAATGTTTAATTTAGAACTTCTCAAGTGGGATGATAAAAAAATTACTATGGAGAAAATATAATATGAAAAAAGTAGGAAATGCAACAATTTTATACTTAGACATGGACGGAGTCCTTGCAGACTTCTTTGGTGCATTTGCAAAGAAGTTCAATAGAGATCATTGGAAAGAGATTCCAAGAAAAGACAAGTCATTACAAGAACTCATAGGTACTGACTTCTTTTACACACTATCAATATTTGAAGATACATATGATTTAGTAAACTTTGTAGAAACAAGGTCAAAAGGTCAGTGGGGAATATGTTCGTCACCATTAAGGGGTGATAGGGATAACTCTGCATACCACAAGAGAAGGTGGTTAGAGGACAATGATTTGATGCCCCCTGCGATTGAGAATTTAATATTCACTCGTCAGAAAGAACAATATGCAACCAATCCTATTGATGGTTCACCAAATATTTTGGTTGATGATAAACCTAGTAACATTGAGAAGTGGGAAAAAGCTGGTGGAATAGGGTTTCTATATCAGGCCAATCAAGACTCATATGCAGACTTGGTTAAAAATATCAATATGGTTTATGCACATGGTCTATATAGGACTTGACACGAAACAATATATATGATATAGTGATTCGTAAACAGAGAGGTAAAAATGTCAGTAAGAACTAAACTTGCAGTAAAGACACTACAAAATTTAAGTCCTATAGAAATAGAGAATATGGCTGCAGAACTTGTAAAAACAAGTCCATATGTTGCATTGCGTCTAGAGTTCGCAGTTGCATCAAGTCTGCAAGATTATGAAGATGAATTAGTAATTGAAGATTTTGATAACAAGGAGAATATATAATGGTTACTATTACTAACATGAGAAAAGTATCAGAAATACTACACACTATGACACCTAGTGAACTAACTGAAGTTATGGGTATGTGTAGAGATATCAAGACTATGAAAGCAAAATCAGACATAAAAGTAGGTATGAGAGTCTATGTTGTTCAGAAAACAAAAAAGACGCCTGGTACTGTGGTCAAAATCAACAAGACAAGAGCACTTGTCGATATGGTAAGATCACCAATTACTGGCGAAACTGCAACATATCAAGTTCCATTTACAATGTTGGAGGCTGCTTAATGTGGTATAATTTTAGAGTTATACTGTCTTGGAGTATCGGTATCATAGGTATTCTCATAATACTTGGTACTGCTGGTGCAGATTGTGATGGTAAGTGTATGGACAATGCACTTACTTTATCTGAAATGTTTGCATGGTTTGGTTATGGTCTTGCGGCCATAACTACTGCAATTTGTATTCATCCTATTAGTAGATAGATGCACATATTACCTATCTACTATACGACTACTAATCTCAAACGCAAGCGTAAGAGAGTAGACACACGCAAGTACGAGTCAGAAATGCGTGAACACAACAAGTTTTTGAAACGTATGAAACTCCCTATGTTGACACTAGAGGAGTTTGTTGCGTATAAACATGGTAAAACCACTGTCAAAGGTCGTGGTGGTACGATAGATCAGCGGACATATACTGCAAAGGTCAAGACATCTGACGCAATCGGTAATGGTTTTGTCAAAGAAACTCCTATATATAAAGGAAATGTGGTCATAGGACAAGCGTACAACAAGGGTGGACTCCAAGTTTTATCTAGTGTTGACGCAAAAAATTCGGCCACTGGTAAGAGGAGATAAATTGTGAGTGACGATAATGTAATTGACATATGGGGTCATGACCGATTCATGAGTAAACAGAATGGTAAACTCATTAAAGAGGAACATACAAAGTACATACTAGAAGAAGAGGATGGTAATGTACGAGTAAAAAGAGTCACAGTTAATCGAAAGTTCATGGGTCAAAATGACTACATTGATAGTACAGAAGAGGAGTACCTAACTTAATAAATACTTTTATGTATGATATGGATGAAAGAGTTAGACAGCTCAAGTATCGTATACAAAAATTCAAACGAAAACACAAACATTTATATGGTGATAATAACGAGAACGAGATTGTCGAGATACCAGAAGAGGTTGTTCCGAGAACAAGAAAGAGTGTTTCGGAAGAACCTAAACCTATATCTAATGAAGAAATAGACCAAGAAGAAATCAACTTTCAGAGAGCGTTACGAGCCGCTCTGAAGAAAACCAAAAAGAAAAAATAGGAGATTCATATGCTTAATGCTCTACGAAAAGAACATCAGAAATTGGAAGAAAGACTAGAAAACGATATATTAACAGATGAAGAACGTAGAGATATTAAGAAAGAAAAGTTGGTGTTGAAAGACCAGATTGCACGTATTGAGAACAAATATGACTATGATCAACATGGTGGGGGAATAGAATACTTTGGGTATAACGGGGCATAGAACGCTTTATTATAACTATGGTGAGTACAAATTAGAGTTAGAAAATGCAACAGGAGTACTGTACAGAGGTGAAAAATTACTGTTCAAAGGGTTCTCGTATGAGGCCATTCGTTGGTTTATCAGTGCATCTGGTAACAATCCAAAGATCAAAGATAAGTTTATGAATCAACTAAAAATGCGTCAAGAACTGACATTCGATAGACGAAGAGATAAAGAAAAGTGGGATAAAAAGGAAGCGAAAAAGAAATGAAATGGGCTATTATATTTTATGCAATCATGGGTTATGAGGGGTTTGTAAAGGACACCGAACTCTTAATCAGTTGGAATTTGACGTTTGATAATCAGGCTCAATGCGAGTCATTTTATCGTGGAAACGAGGTCAATCTACATTCTGGTGTGTTACAGTATGCAAAAAATACCTACAAATCTAGAATGCACGTAGTCGAAATGGGTTGTGTTCATGCAACAACACAATCTTCTACAGACACAAAACCAGAACTCAAGGACTTCAATCCTCTATATAAACGACCAATAAGTCCGTATGGTGGACAAGAATGGAGAGAGAACAAACACTATGACAACGAATTATTACTACGAGGGAACTGATTATGGAACAATGCACCCATTTCATTTTGACTTTTGGTATCATCTATTCGTGCCTTGGGATGGTCTAAATTGGTGTATGTTGGTATGTTTATTGATACCTGTGGTGGTATATATTAATGATAGGGTGCATTGGTATGATATAAGATGATGATAATTTTTTATCTTATCATTTTTATGGGTATAACATGGATATTGGCTTGGTTAGTATGGATTGCAATGTATGATGACGAATAACAAAAGTAAAAAGATTATTTTTATCACAGATCTAATAGAAAGTAAGTTACAAAAACAACGAGAGATTGAGAAGTACGAAAGTCA
>CENY01169149.1_pt1 | contig 20194 bp, 18 predicted proteins | sample 356181 | NCBI WGS metagenome assembly CENY01 (sample SAMEA2619840, study PRJEB7988) | marine metagenome | isolation source: saline water (ENVO:00002010), including
TCAATAAAAGCGGAACATAATGACGCACTTCTTTTATTTCGTATGGGAGATTTTTACGAAACTTTTGACAATGATGCTGAAATTATTTCAAAAGATCTAGATATAGCTTTAACTTCCAGGGAAATGGGTAAAGATAATCGAGTTCCTTTAGCTGGAATTCCATATCATGCACTCGATTCATATCTGGCAAAACTCATTAATAAAGGTCATAAAATTGCTATTTGTGAACAAATTACAGATATAGAAAATAGCTCAGTAAAAGGGTTAATGGATAGAGAAGTAGTTAGAGTTATTACACCTGGCACAATAATTGAACCGTCAATACTTAATGATAAAAAAAATAACTATATTGTCAGTTTGGTACTAAAAAATAATATAGCAACAATTGCCTTTATAGATACAAGTAGTAGTAATATTATCGAAATAATAGATACTCCTAGTATAAACCTCCCTTTGGAACTCGACAGAATAAACCCAGCTGAAATTATTAGTTCTGAAGATCAACCAGCCCAGATAAATGAGTTTATTATTACAAATTCAAATGAAAGCTTTTCTAATGTCGCCAATTCAAGAAAAAAACTTCTGTCTCATTTTAATATCCATTCCTTAAACAGTTTTGATATTGCTAATAACGATTCGCAAATAATCGCATGTGCCGCTCTGATAACATATCTTTCAAAACTACACAAACAAAGTGCAGCAATAATAAGTAATATTAGAACTACAAACTTATCTAATTATATGCAATTAGATAAACAAACTAGACGAAACTTAGAAATATATAACGGCGGAATTGATGGTATTGAACAACATTCTTTATTAGCTATTCTTGATAAAACTCAAACTTCTATGGGAGCTCGTTTAATGCGGAATTGGATAGGCCAGCCGTTAATTACTATTGATGGCATTCAATCCAGACAGGGTTATGTTGAGATGATGTTTAATAATCCATTTGCAAGAAACACCGTTAGGTCACATTTAAAAAAAATATCAGACTTAGAAAGATTAGCGATACGAGTTAAAAATGAAACTGCAAGCCCTCGTGATCTTTTGGCACTTAAACAAAGTTTACAAGAAATACCCAACATAAAATTTATATATAGAAATGACAAAGGATTCGAAAATATAAATCCAGAATTAATTGAAAAAATGGATGACTGTGCGAAAGAGTTTGAATTATTAGAAAAATCAATAAATGAAGATTCTGGTCCATTAGGGGAAGGTAATGTTTTTAAATCTAAATACAATTCTGAATTAGACGATATTCGATCTATTGCCCAAAATGCTAGAAAATTCATTTCAAAACTGGAACAATCAGAACAAGTTAAAACAGGGATAAAAAATTTAAAAATTGGTTATAACAGAGTATTTGGATACTATATCGAAATAAGTAATTCAAATATTCATAATATACCTGACGAATACGAAAGAAAACAAACTCTAACCAATGGTGAACGATTCACTACTGCCAAATTAAAAGAGTATGAAAAAATCATACTACAAGCTAGAGAAAACCTTCTTCTTTTGGAAAATTCATTGTACAAAAAACTATTAAATCAAATAAGCTTATCCTATGAAATTATACTTAATAACGCTCAACTTATAGCTGAGCTAGATGTATATTGTTCACTTGCACATATAGCTCAAGAAAACACATATATTAAACCCGACATAAATGATACCCAAAATATTAATATTATAAACGGGCGACATCCAATTATTGAAAATAGTTTGAGTAAAAGTACGTTTATTCCTAATGACACAATACTTGACAATCAAAGCGGGAAAATGATGTTATTAACAGGTCCCAATATGGCAGGAAAATCAACTTATCTACGACAAACAGGGTTGATTGTATTGATGGCACAAATAGGGTCGTTTGTACCAGCAGAAAAAGCCTCAATTGGCATTGTTGACAGGATATTTACAAGAATTGGATTACAAGACGATCTTTTTCTAGGTCAATCAACGTTCATGATAGAGATGAGTGAAACCGCTTTAATCTTAAGAAATGCAACTAACAGATCATTACTTATATTAGACGAAATCGGACGAGGAACTGATACTAAAGATGGGTTAGCTATTGCGCACTCTATAATCCAACATATTCATAATAATTCAGAATTGGGAAGTAGAACATTGTTTGCTACCCATTATCACGAACTAGTATATCTTCCAGACCAATTACCACAATTAACAAATTATAACGTTGAAATTATTGAAGATGGAGAAAATCTGGTCTTTCTTCATAAAGTTAATAAAGGCAAATCGAAGCAAAGTTATGGAATACAAGTTGCTAAACTAGCAGGTATACCCCAAAAGGTTATCGATTCTGCTAATTTATACTTAGATTCTTTACCTAATAAAGCTAATGGTGGGTATTCGCCAGATACACCGAAAACCACAAATACCCAAATGCAATTATTTCAAACTGAAAGCATTATAGAAAAAACTATCAAGAACGTTGAGATTGAAAAAATGACTCCTCTTGAAGCATTAAATTTGATTGAAAACCTAAAGAAAAAACTAATCGATGAAAATTAAAGTTTTAGACCCATTAATTGCAAGTAAAATTGCCGCTGGTGAAGTAATTGAAAGACCTAGTTCTGTGATAAAAGAGTTAGTAGAGAATTCCATTGATGCTAATTCCAAAACTATTGAAATCGAAATCATTAATGGTGGAATGGATTTAATTAAGATAACTGATGACGGTAATGGAATATCAAAAGAAGACTTGCCTTTGGCCATTGAACGGCACGCTACCAGTAAAATAACCAACATAGACGATTTAACACGTCTTACATCAATGGGGTTTAGAGGAGAAGCATTAGCAAGTATAGCAGCGGTATCCCAAATGGAATTATCAAGCAAATCACCACAAAGTATCGCAGGTTCCAATATACAGGTCGAGAATTCCATGATTCTCAATGAAAATCCGATAAGCATGGTTAATGGTACGTCAATAATGGTGAGTAATTTATTTTATAATCTACCAGCTCGTAAAAAATTTATGAGCACCCAAAAATCAGAATCTAATAGGATTGTACGATTAATTAATCATTTTTGTGTAACCCATCCAGAAATAAAATTCAAACTATTAATTGACGAAAAACAAAAAATTAACACTCACGGTGATGGGGAGCTTATCCATACAATTGCAAAAATTCTGAATCAAAACCTTGCAAGTGAATTAATTTCTGTCTCTAATTATGATGGTGATTTTAAAATATCTGGATATATATCTCCTCCCCATATTAGTAGAACAAATAGATCAAATATTTTGTACTCAGTAAATAAGAGAATAGTAAAAGACAAGTTAATTACTATGGCTTTAGAACAAGCCTACAGAGGATTTTTAACTATCGGGAAATTCCCGATTACCGTATTAAATTTAAATACTAGCCCATCAAAAGTAGATATAAATGTTCACCCTCGCAAAGATGAAGTAAGGTTTATGAATGAAAACGAAGTATTTTCATTTATTCAAAGATCAGTAAGAGAAACATTGATACAAAAGCACCCTGTCCCTAATACATTTAATGCAGTTCATAATACTGCGTATCCTTTAACATCATCTGGTACAAAAAGCAATTTTAGAGAAGAATCAATTTACAATAATCGAATTGAAACTCGTGAACAGACGTCCTTCAATTTTAATACAAATAATGAAAATACTTTATTTACAAATAATAATTTCCCAATTCTAAGAGCAATTGGACAAATCGATAATACTTACATAATCGCAGAAGGTGAAGATGGTATGTACATATTAGACCAACATGCCTGTCATGAAAAAATAAATTATGAAAAAATTATCCAATCAATCGGTTCTAATATGTTAGACATGCAACTACTTATGGAACCATATTTAATAGATATTTCAAGCTTAAAAACCAGGTTTCTAATGAATAAATTAGATTCTCTTAATACTAATGGAATATCAATTGATTTACTTGATGACCAAACCATTATGCTAAAAGGAGTCCCTGCTACTATTATTAATACAAAACTTAATGACTTTATTAAAGATATAGAAACTTTTATAGAAAGTGAATTAGATATAAATGATGCTTTGGGGACTATGAACACCATTGCAGCATCCATTGCTTGCCACAGCTCCATAAGAGCAGGGGACACAATCGATCTAAAAGAAATGAACCTTTTATTACGAGATCTAGAAAATTGTAACGAACCTTTTCATTGCCCTCATGGAAGACCAACTATCCAAAATATAAGTATTAATCAATTAAATCATATGTTTATACGCCCAAATTAACAAATTTATCAAAAACTGCTCACACAATGTTGATTTATTTTTAGAAAGTTAATATTCTATATACGTTAAAGCAAAGTTTATCTGAGTTGGAGAGGTTTAATGAACAATAGTTTAGTTAACAATAAAACATCCCGTCGATCCTTTATGAAATATATACTTTTGGGTTCAGCGGCTGTAGCGGGGGTATCTATAATGAAAGGCTCTCAATTTTCTTCCAGTGATAAACTTTACTCAAGCCAATCTTCTATTTTTACACCTAGAATTGATAAAAAGAATTTGTTTGATAATAAATTTGTGAAGAAGTTTTTAGTAAGGTAATTGACGAAATTTAATATATCGACAAATACAACATTGCAAAATACTTCACAAAGTTGAATTTTACTGATATATTTCTTTTGGTGTTTTGATAGATATAATTAATAACTATGTAAAGGGAATAATAGTCTTAAAATGTATTTGGATCCAAATTATTTAACAACTGAAATATGGGATGGGATAGCTTTAACCCTTCGATTGATCTGGATTCTTTTTATTTTAATTTTCTTTTTTGTTGTAAATTTCTTAACAGCTCACGCTTTAATTCCTTCTTTGCTCAGCTCTAAAAGCATACCTGAAAGCGCAGCTAAACTACGTCCAATTCTATATTTTGTAGCTTTAATATTTTTTGTAGCATTTATTGGAACTTTTTATATAACTTTGGATAGTAACGGAATAATTACGCAATTATTCTACGAGAGAAAATGGATTTAAACACATGAAAGATATTTCTTAAATGAGTAACACAAAAAAAATTATAATTGCTGGAGGTGCAGCTACCACATTGGTACTAGTTGCTGTCGGATTAGGGATATACTTCCTCTTTTCAGCGTGGTTTGGTCTAACACCATTATACTCAGGACCTGAGCAACCTATAGCATTCCCACATACTAAACACGCAGGAGCTGTAGAAGATGGTGGATTGGGATTAGATTGTACTTTCTGCCACAGAAATGTTGCAATTGGAGCAGCCGCAACTGTGCCCGCTGTTCAAGCTTGTATGTATTGCCACGCAGGCGTTGTTGGTAGTAATTCTTCAGCTCAAACAGAAATACAAAAACTTCGCACAGCATACGAAAATGAAAACCCTATTGATTGGGCAAGGGTACACAGGCTTCCAGACCATGTTCAATTCTGGCACGCCCCTCATATCAATGCAGGATTTGAATGTAGTCAATGTCACGGAGATGTCGCGAATATGACTAAAGTTAAACAAGTAGAGCCTTTAAAAATGGATTACTGTGTAGACTGCCATAGAGCAAATAATGCTCCTGCGGACTGTACAACTTGTCATTATTAATATAGGTGGTAAAAATATAATTATGGAACTTAGTAGAAGAAAATTTTTAAAACTATCAGGAGCATCAGCTTTAGGAGCTGTTATTTTCAATGGTTGTGGAATACCTGAACAAGACCTGATAGTTCAAAGTCCTCTAAACATGCCAGAAGATCAGGTCTCTAGCCTAGAAGCATGGTATGCCACATCTTCCGGCCCTTATGGTAATGGTGAAGGAATACTAGTTAGAATTGTAGGTGGTAGAGCCGTTAAAATAGAAGGCAACCCCGATCATCCTGTTAACAATGGGAAATCTTCAGGTAAAAACCAAGCAGGCTTACAAGGGTTATACAACCCAGATAGAATTCTAAACCCAATGAAAAGAGTCGGAATTGGCGCTTCTAGAAGATGGATAGACATTACATGGGAGGAAGCATTATCCGAAATATCTAATTCTATTAAAACTTCTTCAGAGACTAATTCACTGGCTATAGTTACAAATAAACAAAATGGAACAATTGGTGAAATAACAAACACCTTCGCTAACGCATTAAATAGTAATGTAACTGTTATTGAAGCTGTCGACCACACCAATCTAAATCAATCTATGCTAGATGTCTTCGGCCAAAACACTATTCCTAATTTCGACTTAGGAAACTCAGATTTTATACTAAGTTTTGGTGCTGACTTTTTGGGGACATGGTTGTCACCTGTAAAATATAGCCGAGATTACGGAAAATTCAGACAAGAAAATGATCATCGAGGAAAATTTATCCAAATAGAGCCACGAATGTCACTGACTGGAGCTAATGCCGACAAGTGGGTTTATAACACTCCTGGCACAGAAGGGAAAATTGCACTCAGTATTGCATATGTAATAATGACAGAACATGCAGACAAAGTTGATTCCCAAGTTGTTTCTGACCTTACTGAGGGCAAAGGCCCTGGCCAATTAGAAAGTTATGCTCCAGCCAATATTTCAAATGAAACTGGTGTAAGCCCAGACGTCATAAAAGATATTGCTGAAGAAATTATTTCACATAAACACAGTATTATAATTGGTGGTGGTTCTGCCGGAGCTCATGGTAATGGAATAGAAAACCTTAATGCAATATATTCCTTAAACGTTTTGATTAGCAATATTGGTAAAGAAGGCGGCGTAATATTCAATCCTAAGTCCATAGGGGGAGATCAATATAAAGCATCTTCTTTAAATGAATTGCAAGCACTTATTTCAGACATGAATGCGAAAAATATCGACACTGCTATTATCCGAGGGTCTAATCCAATACACTCACTTCCGTCTTCATTGGGATTTGAAAATGCTTTAGTAAATGTAAAAAACTTATACTGTATTTCATCCTTTATGGATGATACTGCTGCTATGGCTAACATTATCCTTCCAGAATCGGTTTATCTTGAAACTTGGGGCGATGATGTACCAAACCCACTCCCTGGATATGATGTAGTAACCTTCCAACAACCGGTAGTAAAAACATTAAACGATAGCAAATCTTATGGTGATATTATACTAGCATTATCTAAAAATATCGGAGGAGATCTATCTACTCAACTACCATGGGAAACAACGAAAGATGCTATTAGAGATAAAGCCAACAAGCTATATCAAACAGGTAGAGGTACTATTAAAAGTGCTAGCTTTGAAGCATTCTGGAACGGGCTACTTCAGCGAGGTGTTTGGGTAGATCAGGAAAATAAAGGTAACAAATCTTTATCAAATATTAAACCATTACCAGTCAGTATCTCTAAAACTGAATACAACTCTCAAAGTGGCGCAAATTACCATTTACTTCCATTTGAGACTAACACCCTAGGCGATGGTATAGGAGCCAATATCCCATGGCTACAAAACATTCCTGACTTACTCACTACTGCAGCATGGGAAACTTGGATGGAAATAAATCCACAAACCGCCAGTAAAGAAGGTATAGTTGAAGGTGATATTATTAATATCACTTCACCTTTTGGAAATATTAACGCCTTAGCCTATATCCACCCCGCAGCTGCCCCTAATGTGATTTCTGTACCTATGGGGCTTGGCCATAAAAATTATGGGAGATTTAGGGTTGGTCCTAACATAGAAAAATACCGTACATTTGTTGGTCAGGATAGGGGAGCTAATGTTTTCTCAATAATCCCCGCTGATAACAGGTTGTGGGCATCTATGAAAGTAAGTATATCTAAAACAGGTAACTGGAAAAGGCTACCAAAATTTGAAGGCGATGTTCTTCCTACCTTGCCAGATCAAACTCAACCTACAATTTTACCAATAACTGGATTAAATGATCATCATAATGACAATCATTAGGAGAATATAGAATGGTACAAACACCTAAAGCTAAAAAATGGAAAATGATAATCGACATCGATAAATGTACTGGTTGTCAGGCATGTGTATTAGCATGCCAGGCTGAAAACAATATACCATTTAATACAGATGCTTTATTTAATCAAAGCAGAGCATCTGAATGGATCAGAATAGAAAGATATTGGGAAGGAGAATTCCCAAATGTTAAGGCAAAATTCATGCCAGTCTTATGTCAGCATTGTAACAATGCTCCATGTGAACCTGTGTGCCCAGTTTATGCAGCGTATCATAATGATCAAGGTATGAATGTTCAGGTTTATAACAGATGTATCGGTACTAGATTTTGCCAAAACAACTGTCCCTACCACGCAAGATTTTTCAACTGGTTTGATCCATATTGGCCAGAAGGTATGGAAAATCAATTAAATCCCGATGTAACCGTTAGAAGCCGTGGTATTATGGAAAAATGCACATTTTGTGTACAACGAATACGTAGAGCAGAAATTGATGCTGATATTGAAGGCCGCGCAAATGTCGACGGAGATGTAAACCCTGCATGTGTTCAATCTTGTCCTTCAAATGCATTACTATTTGGAGATTCTTTGGATCCAGATAGTAGATTAAGTAAAAAATTAGACGATGCGCGCAAGCATACTCTTTTAGATCATTTAGGAACAGAGCCTAATGTAATATACTTGAAAAAAGTTGATGAAGATTATGTTGATAAGGGGGGACATCATTAGTAGTTCACACCACGCACATCCACCAGTAGTGCCCGCAAATGAGTTTATAACTGATTTTACAGCATGGCACAATAAACCTAAGCCAAGTTTGAATAAAGCTATTCTAGCTTTTGGAGTACTAACTTTTCTAGGTGTTCTCGGGATTGTTATAAAACTTTTTACAGTAGGGCTAGAAAACAGAAGTGATTGGGGCTACTTAGCAGCGATAACAGCTTTCTTGTTCTCAACAGCAGGATGTACACCGTTTGTTGTTCTTGGACTACGTATGATTAAGGCTCATTGGCGACGACCAATAGCAAGAATAGCAGAATCATATTCGTTAGTTACGGTAGTAACGTTTTCACTTGTATTGCTGCTCTTATTCCTTATTCCTTCATCTCAAAACAGACGAACAATTTGGTTCCAAAATGATCATATAGGCACAGTAGGAGCCATACCATTTACTCCTCATTTATATGTGATTATAGGTATACTATGTATGGTTTTAGCTGGGTTAGGGCTATGGTGGCTATCATTGAAACCTGATCTTCGTCTCTTTAACAACCTTAAAAAAACTGACAAACCAACCAATAAATCATGGGTGGGTAATTTAAAACAATGGAGAGTACATAACAAGGGTTTAGCTTTTCTGGGTGCATTTTTCTTTTTAACTTTTATTTGGGCGATAACCTTATATTGTGTAGATTTGTGTATGTCTCTCGTACCTGGATGGAGAGATGCAATCTTTCCTGTCTATCAAACCCTATCAGGAATCCAGGGTGGACTTGCAACTGTAATACTATCCATGTATTTCTTGCGACGATTTGGAGGATTTGAAAAATACATCTTTATGGAACATTTTTGGGCAGCAAGCAAACCGTTACTGGCTACATGTTTACTTTGGTTTTATTTTTGGTTCTGTGCTTTCATAATATTTTGGTATGGACGTATGCCTATTGAGCAAGACCTACTTCAACTCATTATGTTCGGCCCATATAATATTGCATTTTTTATAGGTTTTTCATGCTGTTTCCTTATTCCATTTTTAATACTGGTATGGAACTTTGTAAGAAAAACTGTTTGGGGACCTCCTGTTGCTAGCGCAATTATTATAGTAGGTTGTTTCTTTGATAAAGTGCGATTATATGTTTCATCGTACTCAGTACAAGATGATTTAGCATTACATGCAATCACTGAAATACCTGCAACTATTTTGCCCAATCTCACCGATTTACTAATAATAATTGGTGGTATTTCATTACCGATATTCATAATGCTACTAAGCACACGACTATTTCCAATAATCTCAGTTTGGGAAATGGTCGAGGGATTACGACTAACAAAAATGACTAAATATTTACGTACAGAACTTCGCGTTCTAGGTAAGCCAGAATAATAAAGGACTACTAATAATGCAAGAACGAGTTTTTCTACCAAATAAACAAATAAACGATGATCTACTAAAAGGGTCTTTTGAAACTCCTTGGTGGTACCTAGCATGGATGGGATTATTTGCAGCATTAACCGCTTGGGGTATGTTTGCTTTTGGTTATGCAATTAACAAAGGCCTAGGTGTGACTGGGCTAAATAGACCTATCATGTGGGGATTTTTCTTAACTGATTTTATTTTTTGGGTTGGTATTAGTCATGCAGGTGTTATGTTGTCTGCAATTCTAAGACTTGCTAAAGCTGAATGGCGACGTCCAGCTACAAGAGCTGCAGAACTTTTAACAGTGCTATCACTTATGGTCTCTGCGCTACACCCAATCTTTCATTTAGGTAGGCCTTGGAGATTTTATTGGCCATTCCCATATGATTTCTCAAGAGGAATATGGCCAGATGTACGATCTCCTTTAGTATGGGACCCACATGCGATTTTTACCTATCTTATCGGCAGTACTTTATTTGTAATAATTGCATTAATACCAGATATTGCAGTATTACGAGATAAAACTAAAGGTGTTGCAAAGGTTTTCTATGGTGCTCTAGCTATGGGGTGGAGAGGAACACCGCGACAATGGAAAATACAAATTGTTGCAGGGTTTTTACTATCTGGACTACTTTTACCAGTTTTCGTTTCAGTGCATAGTATTGTTGCTTGGGACTTTGCTGTTAATATTGGTACAGAAGGTTGGCATGTAACTATTTTCGCACCATATTTCGTTATTGGTGCAGTGCATTCAGGAGTTTCTGGTGTTGTTACAATGTTAATTTTACTAAAGTGGATGTTTAAATGGGATGACTATATACGACAGGAACATCTGGAATCCCTAGCCAAATTGTTAATAGTTATTGCTACTGTATGGTTTTACTTCTTTTTCTTGGAATTTATATTTGCGCTTTATAATCTAGAAGACCAAGAAATTGCACTCAGAGAGTTACAATCATTCACTTGGCCGTACAACCTAATAGCTTTCATTTTCTTGTTCTTCGGCTACCTAATACCAGTACCATTATGGCTATTCCGAAGAGTTAGGAGAAACTGGACAGCTATGTTTATAACTTCAATAATGGTGAACATAGGTATGTGGTGTGAAAGATTTTTAATAATTGTCCCAGGACTAGCTAGAAAAACAAATTTCAACTTTAGTTGGGGAAGTTACACACCAAGTTGGGTAGAAATATCCATAGTTGTTGCGTGCTTTTCGTTAATCTTTTTATTGATAATGTCATTTGCTAAAGTTTTCCCTCTAATACCACTTTTTGATATTAAAGAAGGACAAACACTTAGTGATGAGATTCAAATAGGAAAAAGAACTGTACCTGCTCTAAGAGTAGAAGAATGATTTATAAATTTTAGGAGATTAAAATGGCTCAAATGTTAGCTTTATACAAAACTGCTGAATCAGCTGCACAAGCAACTGAAGCACTTGATGGTGCAGGAGTTACAAATGAAGAATGGGATGTTCTAACAGATGCTCCATACCCTGAAGGGGCTTTTGGGGAAAAAGATCCAGAACACAAACTTTACGTATTTCCTTTTATGGGAGCTTGTATAGGTTTTACTTTAGCAATGATTGAAACAATCGGTACTCAAACAGCTTATCCACTTGTAACTGGTGGTAAACCAATTTTTTCTATGCCAGCCATGACAATTATCGCATATGAATTGACTATGTTAGGAGCAATAATTGCAACTGTTCTTGGAATTTTATTTGAATCTCGAATTCCAAACCCATTTGCAGGAATTTACGATGAAAGAATTACTGAAGGATATATAGGTATCACTATAGTATGTGATGAAGACAAAATAGAGTCTCTGGAAACATTGTTCAAATCAAATGGTGCTGAAGATATTATTATAGAGAAATAATTGTACAAGTTATAAGGAATAATCAGTGGTAAATATTTCTAAAATACTAAATAAGATAAATATATTAAATATAAAGACAGTTATTATGTCTTCTATATTCATGCTGTTTGTTGCTGGTTGTGGGGAACCACCTCCTACATATCCACTTGATATATTCCCTGAAATGCATTACAACCAATCCTACAAAACTCAAGAGCCTCCAGCATTGACTGCTCCTTCCGATTCAGTCCCTATAACCGGGAAAGAAGTGATATACACATTAAAAGAAGCTCAGGCTTTAACTAACCCTGTAGAATACAGTCGTGATACTGCTCACAAAATATACACAATTAACTGTAGTGTTTGTCACGGAACGCAAGGATTAGGTGATGGCCCCATGAGAGCAAAGCTTGAAGCTGTTGCTAAAGAAGATTGGTTTTATGGAACAAAAGGTAATCTCCCAGCTAATCTTTCTTCAAATGGTTCCACTGTTGCTAAACCAGACGGAGAAATATACCAAACTCTTACCCTTGGTTATGCCGGTGCATATGGCCTACCTCACAAAATATCTCCAATTATGCCTGCATTCAGAACCTATTTAACTCCTGAAGAACGATGGCAACTTGTACACTATATTCGAAATGAGTTCCAAAAGTAGACAAATATTAATAGAGTATTTTGTTGGAAACATCTTATTACAAAGATAAAAGATTAATGTTAATGAAATCATTCTTGTTATGTTTTTTAATTTTCACTATAAGTTGTGGAATTGAGGAAACAAACGAAGAAGTAGCACAAAGAATCGACAGAACCTTAATGTGCCCTGTATGTCCAGCAGAAACTCTTGATCAATCACAATCAGAATTGGCCAAACAAATGAAGTCTGTCATTCGTATTCAATTATCAGAAGGTAAGACAGATCAAGAAATAATAGACTATTTTGTTCAAAGATATGGAGAAGAAGTATTATCCTCTCCTCCTAAATCGGGATCGAATTTGATAGCCTGGGTCACACCAGTTGTTTTATTAATTTTTATCACTCTAATTATATCAATCAGATTGATAAAAAAATCTATTATTAGAAAAATTGAAATATAAAATGAAATTGATAGTATAATTAATTTATGGCACTAATTGGCACATCGTTAATATATATAAGTCTAGTAGCTACATTATATGCACTTGTTACATCAGTAATAGGTGTCAGGCTAGGGAACAATAAGCTTAATCTTAGCTCCAGTAACACTGTACAACTTTTGTCTGTCTTTCTTTTAGCTGCCACTCTAATTTTAGTTGTATCATTTGTAAACAACGATTTTGGGATTAGATATGTATCAGACCATAGCAGCTTAGCCATGAAACCTATATATACTTGGGTTGCTTTTTATGCGGGAAATGAAGGTTCACTTTTATATGTAGTTGTTGTTTTTGCTGTGATGTGTGCTATTTATAACATGTCAAAATCTGCAAAATTCTTAAAAGGAACAAACATTATATTAATGTCTATTATGGCATTTTTTGTATTAATTTTATCAACATTAGCAAATCCTTTTGTAGAGAACATTTTTGTTCCAGAAGATGGTAGGGGGATAAATCCATTACTTACTCACCCTGGTATGTTTTTTCACCCACCAATGTTAATGGCAGGATTAATTGGAACTGCAATCCCATTTGCTATAGTCAATGGTCTACTAATTACTAAAAACAACATTGATCAACAAATTGATCTAATACGCGTTTGGGTGATAGTTATATGGGCAATTCTTGCAATTGGTTTATTACTAGGTTCTTGGTGGGCATATACAATCTTAGGATGGGGAGGTTATTGGGCCTGGGATCCCATAGAAAATGTTGCACTTATGCCATGGCTAACCTTAACAGGCTTCTTACATTCTATAATGGCGCAAAAACGTCGAGGAGTATTTAGAATATGGAATATCGTACTAATTGATATTGCATTCTGTTTATCATTGTTTGGAATATTTATAAACAGAGGTGGACCTGTCCCCTCTGTCCATTCTTTTGCCTCTTCTGATTTAGGGTGGATATTATTATTATTTATGTTCGTCGCGGTTTTATTTAGCATTATTACGTTAACATTAAGACTAAAGTTTGTTAGATCTAGTAATGAAATTGAATCCATATTGTCGAGAGAAGCATCATTCGTATACAACAACATCCTCCTATTAGGAGTAACATTTGTAACTTTCTGGGGAGTAATATATCCATTGATATCCGATATTACTCAAGGTAAAACTGTAACAGTCGCCGCACCATTTTATAATCAAATTAATGGGCCTTTGCTACTTACTTTACTGGCCCTTATGGGGATTGGCCCATTGTTACCATGGAGAAATTCTTCTGCAAAAACCTTATTACTAGCCACACGGACCCCTGCAATTATTTCAGTATTACTCGCGGGGCTACTATTTGTTTTAGGAATTACTAAAATTTACCCATTGGTAAGCTTTTTTATATGTACCTTCGTTTTAATATGTATTATCAGAGAATTTATTTCTGGAACGATAATACGATTCAAACATGGAGAGAATATTTTCAAATCTTTCATTAGTTTTATTGCTTCTAACCGTCCTAGATACGGGGGATACATTGTACATATCGCTATAATTTTATTAGCTATAGCTGTGACGGGATCTAGTTTTTATAAATTACAGAAGGATATAGTGTTATCTAAAGGAGAACAAACTGAATTAGGAGAATATACCATCAAATATATTGACTCAAGTACTGTACAATATAGTGATCGTTCAGAATTATTTCATGACTTAAAAGTCGAAAAGGATAACAAAACGGAAGACATTGTTTCATGGCAAGCATTTTATCCTAAACAAAATGTTACCACTGTCCGCGCAGCTATAATCTCTACATTACTACACGACGTATATATAATATCAACTGAAACAACAGAAAACGAAGAAGTCGTATTCCGTATGACTATTAATCCATTAATATGGTGGATGTGGCTTGCTGGACCAATATTGATATTAGGCTCATTAATAGCATTATGGCCAGAAAATTCTAAAGAGCAGGAATATTTATGACCGAGACAACTTATGCAGTAACAATAATAGCGTCAGTATCTTTTGTTGTGTTTATTATTTACCCATTACTTAAAGGAGAAAAAACATCTATCAATAATATTGATAACTTCTCAATAAACCCTTTAGAAACATTAAAAGATAATCTTAACAATCCAGATATTTCTCAATCTGAAGAATCTATAGAAATGATAAAAGAAAGTATTGTATTTCTTGAAGGTATCGACAAAGAATATGAAACGAAAATTAAGGAATTGATGATCCCTGATAAAAAGAGAAAGTATATTCTTTGTTTAAAAGATGATTGTTACACGCCTATTAAAAACTTCACAAAAAAATGCCCCACATGTTCAATACCAATAAATAAAGAATCGTTTAATTTATGATAAGACACAATTACACAATAATATACTTTTGGATTATTCTTGCATTTTTTCTCGGAACTGTAACTACTGTAACTGCAGATGATAAGCGCACTATTCAAGGTCAAATAACACTAGTTAAAGGAAATATGGAAATACCTCTGGAAGAAGTAGAGCTAAATATTTTTATTAGCCCTTATCAAGACGATATGAGTATAATCCGAACTTTAACTGATACCGCTGGTGAATTCAAAATTGAAAATATATTAACATCGAATTCATTGATACTAATCAATTTTTCTTATGATAATATCGATTACTCACAACCAGCAGAACTCACTGATTCTGCTGAAAAAATACAAATTAAAGTATATGAACAAAAAAGTGATTATTCTGAGATCAGTATTAAATCACAAAGTATGATCATTGTGGATGTAGACCCTTCAAATGAAATCCTTTCTATAATGGAAATGGTTAATATTCATAACCCTACACAATATACTATTGTCCCTGATTCTGAATCTGTGATGAGCTTGTTGAGATTCTCATTACCAGAACAATACTTCGATTTAGATATACAATCCAGTCTACCAATAGGGAATGCTATTGAGGTTAATAAAGGTTTTGGAATGACTAATCCAATCCCTCCAGGGACAAATGAGGTTATCTATTCATATCGAATTATTTATGATAAAAAACCATACCAAATCAACAGAAAAGTTTCTTATCCTATCGATAATTTATTAGTATTGATACCCGATGGTATTGGATCTATCAATAACTCTTCAAGTGCTTTTAAAGTACAAGGAATAGCTAATATTGGATCAAGAAATTATAACCAATATGAATTTGGAGATTTTAAGAATGCTGAGACCATAGATATCATTTTTGATGATTTACCATCAATAGGAATTTTTAAAAAACTAATTCAACATCTTGGTAATAATCCTTTGACATTTATTCCAATAGCTTTAGGTATTATAACAATAGCTGCTCTAATTATTTATGTGGTTCTATCAAGACACAAATCGCTATCAACAATGTCAGAAACTGATATACTTTCAATGATAGCCAACCTTGATAATACTTATCAAAATGGTGATATCAATGAAACTATTTATTTAAATAAAAGGGCTCACCTAAAAAACATACTTCTCGATAAAGCCTCTAAGAATTTATTGCCTGAAAATGAAATTTAATTTTTCACTAACACATATAATTTCTCTCATATTAATTGTTTTTTTCATCATAATAGTTGTATACATATTAGCCTACGGACTATCCAAAAGTTCTGGAAATACAGGAGCATTTGGTATAAATGAAACATATAACAAAATCGATCTAGATAATATACCCGTAACTGAATTTACAGTAACTGAACTAACGGGGGAAAAATCAAAACTAGACATATCTTCGAACGGTAAATCGGTTACCATGGTAGATTTTTGGAATTCATGGTGTCAGCAATGTATACAAGAAGCAGAAGAATTACAGCAATCTTATAAAAATTTATCTAATAAAAATATTCAATTTATAGGCGTTGCTATTTGGGACGATCTAGGTGCAATAAAGTCTCATATAAAAGAGTACGAAATAAGTTACCACAATGTAATTGATGAAGAAGGCATGGTCGCTATTGAGTTTGGTGTAACAGGTATACCTGAAAAATATTTCATTAATTCAAATGGGGAAATTATTATGAAAATTTTAGGACCAACTACATCTGAGCAGTTAGAATCTGTTATTTCAGAAATCATTCTAACAAATAATTCAATTTAACCAATAAACTTTAAAATGACCCCTAATTTAATTAAAAGATGTGGTATGATCTTTTTATTAGAATATAGGAGGTATATTAAATGGGAATATATAGGGATTCTCTACAACCATACCAGCCAGAAGGGCTTTTCAATATACTAACCAAAACTGCTCAAAAAATGCCCAATAAGGTAGCAATAGTTGATATCGACAGGTCATATACTTATTCGGAATTTGAAAACTACGTTAATCAATTCGCTAACACCTTACTGCAAATGGGAGTAACCAAAGGAGATCGCGTGGGTATACTATCTCCAAATTGTGCTGAATTCGAAATATCGTTCTTTGGTATTATAAAAAGTGGTGCTACAGTTACAACAATTAATTCTGGCTACAGAGAACTTGAAATCGCTCATCAACTAAATAATGCAGAAGCGACAATAGTTATTGTTCATGAAGAACTTACAGAACTTTTAGAATCCGCAAGAAGTGAAATACCTTCTATAAAAACTATTATTCCAATAACAAAAAATCGTTCTACCGAAAATTCATTTTGGGATTTAATTTCAAAAAATTCTAATGAAGCTCCAAATATTTCTATAGATCCATATAATGATCTCGCTGCGCTACCATACTCAAGTGGTACAACAGGACTAACTAAAGGTGTAATGCTAACTCATGCTAATCTTCATAGTAATGTCAGACAATTGATAGAAAGACCAAAGGAAGGATCTGCTGTCGATGAGAAAGATGTTGTCTTAGTGCATCTCCCTCTTTTTCATATTTATGGAATGAATGTTTTAATGTCAGGAACAATTGCTGTAGGTGGAACTCAGGTACTTATGGGGCGATTTGATATGGACTTATTCTTAGATATTATCGATAAACATAAAGTTACTTTTCTTTATACTGTTCCACCAATTGCTGTTGCTTTAAGTCAATACCCTTCAGTCAAGAACTTCAATATTAGTTCATTGCGAGCAGGGTTTATTGGAGCTGCCCCATTGTCCGGAGAATTACAATCACGATTATCTGAATTATTGCAGTTCCCAATAGCTCAAGGATACGGCTTGACGGAATCATCTCCAATTACAAATGTTGATTTTATTGAATCAGATCTTATCAGACCAGGTTCAATTGGTCCTGCTGTTTCAGATACTGAAGAAAAAGTAGTAGATGTTGATGATGAAAATATAGAAATGCCTTCGGGTGAAGTAGGGGAACTCTTGATTCGAGGTCCTCAAATAATGCAAGGATACTATAATAATCCAACAGCTACAGCTGAAACAATAACTAGCGACGGTTGGCTCAAAACCGGAGATATAGTAAAAATGGATAAAGATGGATATGTCTGGATATTGGATCGTAAAAAGGAATTGATCAAATATAAAGGCTTCCAGGTACCTCCAGCTGAGCTCGAGGGTATATTATTAGAGCATGATGCAGTTTCTGACGTTGCTGTCATTGGAAAATTAGATATGGAAGCTGGTGAAATCCCCAAAGCATTTGTCGTAACCAAACAAGGGCATGAAGTGAGTGAAGATGTCTTAATGGAATTTGTTGCCCAGAAAGTAGCAACCTTTAAGAGAATTCGAGAAATAGAGTTTATAGATACTATACCTAAAAACCCCTCAGGGAAATTACTACGAAGAGTATTAAAAGATCAGGAAAGATCAAATTCATAAAACAAGGAGAAGTTTGTTATGGGTTGGTCAATGCATCATAAAACAGGTCTGATTTATGAAGATAAAAGTAAATACTTTGACGGCTATACATTAATAACTGGAACAGGGGGAGGGCTATCTTCTGACTCTCTAGCAGTCCTAATTGATATGGAAGGTAATGTCATTCATTCTTGGCATTCTCAAAGAGGAATACGTTATGGACATCTTCTTGATAATGGGAACATGCTTTGTAGATTAAGACATCCTGAATATCTTGCGGGACATATCAGGCCAATGGGAGGATCGGGTAGAGGAATCATTGAAATAGACCCAAAAAGTAATGTTGTATGGGAATACTACAATGATTATTACCACCACGATCATTACAGATTAGAAGACGGCACAACAGCTGTTCTCACATGGGAAGAAGTAAGTGACGAAGTTAGATCAAAAATCAAAGGGGGAATAACACCTGATGATTATCCAGATCAATTATTTGGAGACTGTATAGAAATTATTGATAAGAGTGGGAATGTTTTATATAAATGGAATAGTTGGGAACATTTGGATTTTAACGAAGATGTAATATGCCCATTAGAAACCCGAAGGGAATGGACTCACGGAAATGCTATTGGGTATGGAGGCGAAGGGAAATTTCTTGTTAGCTACAGAAATATCAGTATGATAGCATTATTAGATATTAAAACTGGTGAGTTTGATTGGAAATGGGGAAATACCATATTATCACACCAACACAGCCCCTCTTTATTACAAAACGGAAATATATTGGTCTTTGATAATGGTTGCCATAGACAAGGGTTGCCGTTTTCCAAAATTATTGAGATTAATCCGAATACTAATGAAATTGAATGGGAATATACTGGAGACCCATTCATTAGTTTTTTTAGTTCCAATATTAGTAGTTGCGAGCGGCTTGCAAATGGTAACACCTTAATTACAGAAGGTGCGCCCGGAAGAATATTTGAAATCACTTATGACAAAGAAATAGTATGGGAATATATAAATCCTTTTGAGGTAAATGGAGAGGCTCCTATACCTAAAAATGCTATTTTTCGATCCCACAGGTATGACAAAAATCATCCAGCAATCAAAAAAATCTTAGGATAAATATGTTTAGAAAATCAAAATATCTCTTAATAGCTATTCCACCTTTATTACTGTATTATGGGGCAAAATATTTATTAAATGGAGACTTGATTGGTATAATTTTCGATTTTATAGGGTAGGGTAGTATGAGTAAGAAAATAGAATACTTTTGTACTGGGTGTGGTAAATACTTCGATGAAATATCAGATTCTTTTGTATGTCCTTCTTGTGGATCTACAGTAAGGGTTTCATTCAAACAACTCCATAATCCAGCTCCAAAAGATATTGTTTTTGAAGATTTTCTCAACATTAC
>CENY01171526.1_pt1 | contig 20175 bp, 17 predicted proteins | sample 356181 | NCBI WGS metagenome assembly CENY01 (sample SAMEA2619840, study PRJEB7988) | marine metagenome | isolation source: saline water (ENVO:00002010), including
GTTTCTGCTGCTTTTTTCGCTGCTGCTGCCTTTTTCTTGGCTGCTGCATTCTTCTTTCTTGTCTCTGCTGCCTTCTTTGCCGCCGCTGATTTTTTCTTTGCTGCAGCACTATCTGACTTCTTCTTAGCCGACCCCGCCTTCTTCGCCATGGAAGGCCTACGGAGCGTGTCTTTTATTCAGTCTTACGATTAAACCGACATAATTAGAAATTAATAATTTAGCATGTTTTTGGAATCAAACTAAAGCAACAATCATGCTTTAGTGCTATTTCCGAGCACATAGGAGGGGGTGACTTGACTATTCAATCTGTAATTGGAGTTGACGCACTAAGTAGCCACCTTTGGTGCCAAGTTAAACGTGGTAAACCAGAGATGAAAATTGACTCTGAACAAAGACTTCGGCATATGAATTGGCCCGATAAGGCAACGACTCTTTTCTTAGGAGATGTGGTAGATGCTTTGTTACGTTGTTTTGGTGCACACGAGCCGCCAATATTAACAAAACCACCTGGTTTTGATCAACAGAAATGGACAATGGTGCTAAAAGATTCAACAATGAGAGTTGAAATTCACAGCAAATCATATTGGGGATTTGGATTATTTGATTCGTGTTTTCTAAATGAATTAATTATTGAAGGACCACTCGAAAGAAGAGCACGATTTATTTTCGATCTTGTTGCTTCTTTGGGACGCAACCCTTGGGAACCTGCTTTAGGTTTCATGTGGAAAAAAGCAACTAAAGCAACCCATAATGAACATCGTGAAGCATGGGAAGGCCTCATTAATTATGCTCGTGAACAAATGAGTGAAGAAGCACACAAATATGTTCAACGCCTAGAAGCACTTGAGAAAAAATTCGAAGACTTTTCTAAAAGTGAATTCAAAAATTGGGACATAAACACAGCAACAAAATCTGTTGAAGAAGCAAAGACGCAAATTGAAATTGCTCGTAATGCCTTACATGATAACAATGCTGCAGGATTTGAAAGGGCATTAGCCCGAGCAGAAGCGTCTTTAATTGAGGCAGATCCAACCACCGAAGTTACCAGAACACCTTTTCAAGAAGCTGATGACTTATTACTAGAGTCTGCTATTGAAATTGATGAAGATATTTTGAAAGAACAGATTCTTGTTCATGAAGAATTACCTGATGATGTTGAACGAATCACTCCGGTAGAAACTGCAATATCTACCACAGGAGTTACTGCAGATGACCTTCTAAATGGATTAGATAACGAAACAGGTGACGACATTCCATTTGTCGATCTTACAGAATCAGAATAAGAATCAACCAAAGAGGTTGTCCCACATCCACATCCAAGTATTATCCCATTGTGTGGGTTGGTTGGCGATATAGATAACAACGGAAAAAACGATGCTGACTGCGTAAATCATTCCTTTACTAATTTGCCAAGCTTCCTCAGACTCTTCATCGAAGTAGCGAATTAAACCAGCTGCTTGCTGGATATTTGGCCCCTTGGACTTCTTGTCTTTCTTGACTGCCATACAAAACGCCCGACCTGCCTCGCATATATGAACGCGACGAATAAGGTATTAATTCAAGGATCAATGGTTTCCACTAATACACAACCATCGCTAAATTCTACAATTCGTGCTGCGCAATCCATTGCTTCATCAAGATTTTGGGTTTCAAACAATACTTTTCTACTACCTGCACTAGTATGTAAAACAACCCTATGGCTTAATTCTTTCAAAGTATCTTCATCTACAGTTTGATAAACCCAAGAATCCTCTTCAACTTCCATTTGTGCTTCTACTGGAACTAATGGCCCTTGCTCAACCTGGCTGCCAAGAGCACGTTCATGAATATCTCTAAAACGCTCTCGTACCTCTCTAGTTTTTTCGATTTTCTGAGTGGTGTTTTCAGCCCGATTTCTTGCCGCTTTAAACGCCTCTCTATTCGCTTTAGCCAATGGACTAATTCTCTTCTGTCGCTTTACTACGTGCTTTCCTTCTTCACTCATTTCGCATCCCATCTAGCCGTCTGCAAAAGCAGTCAACTGAGATGCAGGCGCGCTGTCGGTGCTATAACCGTTTCATCTGATAAAAAGAAAAAAATGCCTTTTACCAACCCTATTCTTCTTCACCAATTTCAATTTCATTAGATACTGAATTAGTAAACATAATCGTTGACAATGGAATACAAATAATTATTACAATTGCACCCAACATATACAATATTCCACAAGTCATAACTTGGTGCAAACAATATAATCCAATAATACTCAATATTACAATTACAAGCGATTCAATTACCCTTCTAGAGGCTAATAATGAAGGACGATTTTCTACATGAGTTGCTAATAATGGAGAAGATACCATTGAAATAAACAATCCAGGGGCTAATGCTGCTGTAAGAGGATACTTGATGGTAAGAAAAGGAATCAACAACGATGTCATTAGATAAAAACCCCAAATCTCTGGCCTAGGACGAGCATCAAATCCAGCCATAGGTAATAACGTACCAATTAATCCAACCACAGATAATGGCAACATTAGGGTAAGAGCAAGCCACATAGCTGAATCCCATCCAGAAACATTGGGTAGTGTTTCCAAAATTACAACACCTGAAATCCATGTAATAATTAGAGTGTGAGAAAATATGAATAATAACCCAAGCCATTTTCTTTCTCTTGCTTGACCCCTAATCGAATGTATGTGTGAGAGAATATATAGAAACAATGGCCACCCAATCAAAAGAACACCTAATGAAATACATAACGCCAGTGAATCAGCCATTTCAAGTGCAACAAAATGAGATAAAGATGGACCTTCAATTGGATTAGGATATACACCTAAGGAAACAATAATTGGCATAATTGAAAATAAACCTGAAATCAATACAGGATAAATTTGCTTGGGCCTAATTTCTGATTCTTGAGAAAGACGACTGGTGAAATAAATCCATACGGCTAATGAAGCACCGGATATAATTTGGAATATACAATACAAAGGTGCAATCAAAGTGGATTCACCAACTGGTTGTGGAATAGAATAAACTGCAAAAGATTCTGATGATAAATAGGCAACTAACATAAAAGGCCAAAGAAATCCGTGTAATCTTAATGCACTTGATCTTCTAACAAATGAAATACCACCGTCAATAATGTGATATTGATTTCCACAAAAATACTCACATATTATTGAACTAATTGCAAAAGATAGGGGGATTGCTAACCAAGGACCTTCTTCTGAAAACATAGTTGCAAAAATCCTCTCTATAATTGAAAGATGTCCACCTCCAAAATTTGCTACATGTGCATTAGAATAATCAAGTGTAATATGTGAAAAAATTAAGTTTGTCATAACAGCGAATAAAAGAACCAATGGAAGTAATGTTAAAGCCCGATCTAACTGCCTAATTCTTTGTACATCGATGGAATTACGTTTACTAATTTCATGGAGCCACCAAGGGGCTGTCCATTGAATGAATGACCACAATAATATGATTGTCAAAAGGGTTGCAGATAGGCTAAATGCATCGCCACCACCCACAGCCATAGTACCCCCAACAGTAGGTGGTTCATGGGATTAGCGCATCCACAATCCTTGAGTGATATGCCTTTCAGGAATGCTTGTGAATTGTCAGGGGGGTAGTCAATGAGTAGCGAAATATGGCCCTCTGCTGAAGAAAGTGCTTTGTGGGCTGCTGTCCAATCTTGGCGTAAAGATTCTATGGGATGGTTAGAACTAGCACAACCTCGCTTAACCGAATCATTAAGAATTAATCCACTTAGATATGATTGCGATTGGACGAATAAAATTTTGCGTGAATTAGGTGGAAAAACAATCCCTTGGTTGCCAGAGGGGGGTGGAGGTCAAGGATGGGAGATGCCTTGGAAACGTGGTAAATGTGAGGACAAATTAGCTGAATTGCTAATCAGAGCCCTACATGATAGTGGTAGAATAACACGCCAAGAAGCTGTTTCAATGATACCAGTGAAATTACTAGATTGTCAACCTGGACATCGCGTATTAGATATGTGCGCTGCGCCAGGTAGCAAAGCAACTCAATTATGTGAAGCAATTAATGATGAAGGAATTGTAATTGCCAATGAATCGAACCCCGGAAGAGCAAATCTGTTAGTATCGAATTCTAAAAGAGTCGGTGTTACTTCTATGGTAATCGTCCGCCATGATGGGCGACACTTACCACGTTGCCCTAATCCAGGATTTGATAGGATACTAGTAGATGCCCCCTGCACTGGTAGTGGTACTACTAGAAAAAATCCAGAAATCTGGCAAAACTGGACTCAAAAAGCGGGATATAATTTACAGAAATTGCAAATTTCGCTTGTAAAAAAAGCTGCGATGTTACTTGCACCTGGTGGCAGGATGGTGTATTCTACTTGTTCATTAGATCCTGTTGAAAATGAATTAGTCGTTGCAGAAATTTTAAGAATTTGTGAATTCCTAATTCTTGAAGATACGGATATTTCTACAAAATGCCCAAACCTAATTTCTAGGCCAGGCATGGATAATTGGGTTAAAGAGAACAATGAATTCAGTTATGATAATGAAATCATAAATTCATTACATCTTTGCAAACGAATCTGGAATGATGAAAACGACACGGGTGGATTTTTTGTTGCTGCATTCAAACATATTGGAGATTCTAATGTGGCAAAATCATTACTAAGTAATGAAGAAATGAAGGACAAGCACATCAAGACACCTCCTCCGACGAATAGTAATCATCAAGTGGTTGCATCGGATGAAATGCTAAAATTTATTCAAAAAGATTGGGGTGTTGAATATAATAAAATGTATTCTCGTGGAAGTAAATTATACACTACAAGTCATGAAATTGAATGGTTATGGGCAGGAGAAAGAATGCTACGAAGGGGAGGGAAATTACCCGGGGGGCATTGGCACCCTTTCCAAGTAGTACAAGCAGGGCTTCCAACATGGGAGTTACGAAAAGGAATTCTTCAAAGACCTACATCTAAAGGGATATTTATTACAGCCCCAAAATGTACTAAACATGTTCATGAAATTTCATCCAGCCTTCTAACAAATATATTACTCAAAGGCGGATCTAACATTGAAGAAGTTGCAGAAACAATTCCAGGCATTAAATCTGAAAGAAAGGGAGGCGTGATTTTACACTTAACATTGGATGGGCATGAATGGTGGCTGCCTGCATGGTTAGGAAATAAACTCACTTTGATGATTCCTGATTCCGAACGTTTCTTACTCTCTCATGATTTGGGTTTAGAGGTGATTGAATGAAGTTCATCAGATGTTTATTAATTCTGTTAATATTCATCTGTTCTACTCTTGTTCAAGCCTCCTCAAATAGTCAAGAAAATCATGTTTACGAGTCATTTGTTGATGATTCAGGGTGTGGTTTTGATTATGATTATAATTCAAATGTAAGATTAAATTGGATTCATAGCAATGATAGTACCCTTGCTGCTAAACAACGAGCAGAAAATTTGGGAGCAGAAAATTGCTCCACTTGGATAAATGGTGCCCCTACATCTAATTCTAATGTAGATGGAATTACAAAATTAGTTGAAACAGACCTTCAAGTAACCCTACTTTGGAATCATGCTCTTGGAAATGATGGGAAAAATTCCTCTGAATTAACCTTCTCAGGATTGCAACTTTCTACTAGCATACTGCCACTTGAAAACTTATCAGAATCATTGAATATGCGTTGGTACATCACTGTTGATTATGATTCAATTGGGGATGTAATAGTTCATGATCTGGTGAAACATTATGGTTGGACATCTTCATTTTATCACGAAGAAGGAAATATAACTAATTGGACTCATGAGGTTAGTATTGAAAGATTACAAGAAGATGGACTCCCAACTTCTGAAGACGAATTATGGAGGATGGAGGTTGTTATTCTGTTTGTTGATGATTTAAACCATACAATTTATGGCGCCGACAAAATACAATTGGAGGCTCCAACAAATGTTCCAAATTCTACAGCTGAAAAGTTCCCTACAATCTTGATTGGAATTGTTGTAATTGTGGGACTACTAATTATTGTTCGTCAAGACCAAAGGAGAGAAATTGGTTTACCACGATTGCGCGGTACTCTTTATCAAAACAACAATGATAGTTGGTATGCTAAAGTAATGATTACTGCCGGGATTTTTGATGTAACATTGAAAGGTGCTTTCGCAAATGAACCTTGGAAGATGGGCAAGGTACCCACTCAACAATTAATCCCAGCAGAAACAAGTCGTAGTTTCACTGTAAAAATGAAATGTTCTGGTATTATTGGTGACACAGTTCCAACTCATTGGAAAGTGGATGTTGATGAATTAGGTGGTTGGGTACTTGATTTAAATCTGCCAATTAATGACTAATGAATATATTGAATAATATTTCATTATATACTTATTTAATGTTCATTCGTTCACCCTGCACGCAATAATCAACAATAACGTTCAATAACCCTCTGTCGAGCGCCATAAATCCGAGGCGATAAAATGGAGTTAGATGATATAGACAAATCATTGTTAGTAGCCCTACAAGAAGATGGGAGATATTCTATGCGAGCTCTCGCTGATATTGTTGGTGTTGCTTTAGGAACAGTATCAAACCGTTTGAATAAACTAGAAGAAAATGGAGTAATTACTGGATATACTGTTAACCTTAATCCTGATAAAATTGGTTGGGAAATGACTGTTGTGGTTGGGTTAAGAATTGTAAAGGGAAGATTACTTGAAATTCAAGAGTTAATCGCTTCTGACTCGCGTGTTTTTGCTGTTTATGATGTCACTGGAGATATGGATAGTTTAGTATTCGCACGAGTTAAAGATAGAGATGATCTTGATGATTTTACTAAAACTGTGCTTTCAACAGAAGGGGTAGAACGATCGACGACACATGTTGTACTAAATACCGTAAAAGAGACAGGCGTCACACTGCCATAAAAATGGGTTTTTTACCAATTATCACTATTAATTTCGCGTGAGTTCAAGTACAGTCGTTTTACCGTAGGTTACTGTTGAAAGATTTGAGCGGAGGTGGAGTGAAGCCCATTGGTTCAGTTTTGAGTCAAGAAGAGTGGGCACTTTTGAGATGTGATTTAGACATTCGTTACCCCCCTACAGACTTCTGCCCGCTATTACGATTCGGGCGGTGGCAGGACCAACCCCACCAACATTTGCCTGCTGCAAGATTGGCATCGAGTAATTGGAATGGTTTACTGATTGCTGATGAAGTAGGTTTAGGAAAAACAATCTCCGCCCTTCATGTATTACGTAGACTACATTCAATAGGTGAAAAAGGTGGAGCGATTATTGCTTGCCCAAGTGGTTTGAGAATCAAATGGTTACAAGAAATGTTTCATCGATGCGACTTAGTGGGTTTTGAGGCAAATACTGGTGCGAAGCTTCTACATGCAATAGAGAGAATTAGGCAAGGGGAATCATTAGTCGTTGTGACGAGCCATGGTATTCTCCGTCAACCAAAATTATTGAGGCAGTTAATGGAAGATGGTATTCCAGAATTACTTCTAACAATTGTAGACGAAGCACATCATTGCCGAAATCCTAGAAGTAGGTTACACGATGCAATTCAATTATTAACCCTACATAGTAATAATATTCTTTTCTTAACTGCCACTCCAGTTAATCTTTCTAATGAAGAATTATGGGTTCAACTATCTTTGCTCGCCCCTGATCGTTGGCCGGATTTTCAATCATTTCAGAGTACAATGGGCCCCATGCGTAATTTGAATACGGCATTAGATGCCACATCTAAAAAAATACCAGATTTACAAAGTGCGATTACAGCACTTGAGAGATTAGAATTTACACCTGGTTTTTCTACTGATTTAAGATTAAAAGAAGCCATAGAAATCTGTCGTGACCCGCTGGGTTGGACTGAAGTATCAAACCATAGGCAACGTGTTGCTGATTTATTAAGAGAAATTAGGCCATTGAACGAGATAATTGTAAGAACTAGGAGGCGTGACCTTGATTTGAATTTAGCAAGAAGAGATGCGATTACATTAGATGTTCAATTGACAAAAGCAGAATGGAGATTGTACGAAGCTGCTAGGCGTTGGACATGGAGATTAATGCAATTACGTCACCCCGATTCTGAACGTTTTGATTGGGCATTAGTAGTTCCTGAAAGAATGGCGAGTAGTTGTTTACCTGCATTTGCCAATCATGTACGAACTCAACTTCGAGATACTGCAATAAATGCATTTGATTTTGATACCGAAGGTGATGAAGAAGTATTAGAAGTAACAATTGAAGAAGCAGAGCACCGACTTCTTGGCCGATTTGGCGACTTAGATGAATTGGTTATAGCTGCTGAAGATCTAGGGAGTTTTGATTCTAAATTTGAAGCTTTGAAATTATGGATTCTAGATTCCTTAACTAAAGATACTGAGGGGGGTATTCTTCTTTTCAGTCATTTCCGTGGGACACTAAATTATCTGAAAGATCGTCTTCTAAATGAAGGAGTCAGATGTGAAGTTTTGAATGGACTTACCCCCATGATTGAAAGAGAAGATTTACGTAATAAATTTGCAAATGGAGAAATAGATGTATTGTTATCTAGTGAAGTAGGAAGCGAGGGGTTAGATCAGCAACATTGCCATAGATTAGTTAACTACGATTTACCATGGAATCCAATGAAAATAGAGCAACGTATTGGCCGATTGGACCGTTTCGGACAACAAGCTGAAGTGATTACAATTCTCAATATTGCTGTTGAAGGGACTATTGACGCTGCAATTTTAGGTCGCTTATTTTACAGGATTCGTCTATTTGAAGATTCCATTGGTATGTTAGATCCGTTACTTGGTAAGGCCATGAAAATGGTTGCTCAAAACGAATTAAATTCCCCTCGTGCTAGAAGATTGGGTGATAGTGGATTTAGCATTGTTGATGCAAAAGAATTGCAAGTAAACAGTGTACATAACTCTGATGATAATTTAGAAACGTTGTTGGAAAAGAGGGAGAGGTGGTTGGATGAAAGGGCCAATGAAGAACGAGAATGGTTGGGTAATGACCCAGGTATCCGAAAATTAAGGGAAGATTCTATAAAAATGGAACTCGGAATAGAACCTGAGCAATTGATTAAATGGGTTAGAAAAAGATTAGAATTGAAAGATCAGCAATCACGCTTACATCACATCGGAGGTTACTGGCAATTAATTCTAAGTTCTGAAAGTGTGTCAGAATTGGTTAACAGATGTGCAGATAAAAACAATCCTGATTATCAATTGAAAGACTGGGAAATAAGGATTAATAAATTGTATAACGCTGCACCACCACACATAATTCCATTTGTAATTGAAAGAGAAGAAGCAAGGGCAAACAATGAATTCGAATATTTGGCACCTTGGCATCCAATTGTTCAATGGCTTCGTGATTCAATTAGTGGTGAAGCAAATCAAGATGCCACACTACCTGGTTGGCGTGATTCTGGTATTTCTCCTTTAATTCAATTAAGTGCAAAAAGACCTGAAGAATGGGATGAAAGAAGTTCAATATTAATCTGTTTAGATTGGGTTGTGGCTGGGCTATCAGATCATTCGGTTCGTAGATGGTTACTACTTGACAATAAGGGATACCCCATAATTAACCAACCAAAGCAACCATGGGCTGAATTCAATGAACTAAATAGAACCATTTTTGATAATGATTTAGATTTGAAAATTGACAATTTCCTTGATAGATTACATGGTTGGTTATTAGAAGATGAAAATGCTAGACTCACCCCCTTGCTTGACGAATTACGACATAATATTCAGCGATCATGGATGGAGAGAATAGAAAGAGAAAGAGAACAATTACGAGCGGCATCAATTAGAGAAAGTATGGGTGGGCAAATCGTTGACCAACGTTGGGCTAGAATGAAAAGAGGTCTAATAGAAAAATTAAGATTAGAACTAGATGAAAGAATGAATCACTTAGAAAAAATTAGAGAAGGGATGCAAGCAGAATTAAGTGCAAGGATTATAATTAAATTAGAATAATTTATTCTTGTTCAATTCTGAACGGATCATAATAATCCATTATTTTGCAAAGTTGTTCAGAGAATGGAGCCAATGTTTCAACCGTTTTTCCCTCTGGTTTCATTGAACGTATTAGCTCTATTCTTGTATGTTCATCTATCGAGATATCCATAGATTTTAACAACATAACTAGATTGTTTTGAATCCTCCCCCCCGTCCTATCCCAATCCATCAACAAAATTAGAGCGGGGCCTCCATCTATCGGATTAACAACACCATATTTCTCAAATAAATATGTGACTAGTTTTCCACGATCCCAGCCCCTATTTATTATCTCAATTGGCCCAGAAAAACCTAATTTTATTAATGCTGATTTGTCTTTTAATCCCTCAACAATTATTGGACAAAAACACCCACCATCTTCTATTTTCCTGTTTCTAATTCTTATATTAGATAATGCCTTTCCTACCTTTTCGAAACGTAATTCTCTACTTACTGGGCCGTCTTTTTGTTCACGTTTATTATCCCTATTAGGTAATTTTTTCTTAGTGGACAATCTTAACCCCTCAATTTTCAGCCCATTATTCCAATCATAACCCGTCATTAATTTCTATAAAATAGAAAGGGAATTATTAATTTAAATTAATTATTCCTGGCAGCTAATTGCTCATCAATTATCTTGTATAATTCTTCACGCCTTACTGGCTTTGGGACAAAGGCATCACAACCAGCAGAATCTGCTTTTCTACGATCTTCGGGGGTTGAAAATGCAGTAACTGCAATGATTTTGCTTTCTCTTACTAAAGGATGATCACGGATAGCAGTAGTTAGTTGTAGACCATCAGTCCAAGGTAGTTGGATATCCATGAAAATTAAATCAAAAAATCCTGTTTGTAATGCTTCAAATGCTTGATTCGCATCTTCTGCAACTTCGATATCAGTAATGCCCTTTCCTTTAAGCAATGCTAGCAACAATCTCACATTGGTTTTGTTATCTTCAACAATCAGTGCTCGGGGGTTCATTGGTACCCTGAGACAGCCTTACCAATTCAACCTTTGGCGTAAATAACTCATTCTCAATGCAGAAAATTGTGACTTTCTAAATTATTTGACTTCTGTCAATATAAAATGAAAAAAATTGCTTAAAGCAAGTATAATTGATTGATTTTTTTGAGTTGATAAATTAACCACAGTTGTATAGCATCTGCCAACGCTTAACTACGGACTGCTTTACCGGAGGGTTGAGAGGAATAGGCATGGCCGTAGGCGGAGAGGCATACAATGAGTTATTTGCTATATTTTGGGATTGGTCTATCGTAGTAGGTGTTATTGTTTTTGGGTGGCTTTTACACCATTCATTCTTCTACGTGTCTAAAGATGGTGAAGTCCCAAATATTGATGACATAACTGTGGGCGAGTTTCCCCGCCATAATGACAATTTTAAATTAGAATTGGCTTGGATTATTGTTCCAACTATTTTGATTTTATACTTGACATATATTTCATTAACACCCGCATCTGATGTCTGGGCAGACCCATCTTCAGTAGGGGTTGAAGGAGAAGATTACTTCGAAATCGGCCTTACAGGAAAGCAATGGTATTGGGACTTTGATTGTCGTGACTTAAGCAGTGATCTATGTGATGTAGGTGTTCATAATGAAACAGGATTGACTCTTTTGAGTGTCAAGAAAGATATAATTTACAGATTCAATATTACTGCAGAAGATGTTACACACGCTCCTTTCGTTGTTCAATGGGGTGCTAAAGAAGATGCTGTTCCTGGGCTATACACTTCAATGTGGTTGACTCCTGATATTACTGGTGAATTCTTCATAGACTGTGCTGAATATTGTGGAGATGACCACGCATATATGACTGCAATTCTTGAGGTGCACGAGTGAGGCGATGATTATGCAAATAAACAAAAAAATTATTGTAATTACTACTTTGTTAATCGCATCGTTAATGTTTGCCCCTAGCCTTCAAGCGAGGTCCGGGGGAATCAATAATGTTCAGATGGGATGTACTTGTCATGGAGGCAGTCCAAGTGGAGATGTATCGCCATTTATGACATTAGGAAATGGTAGTGCTTTACCTTCTGAATACAATGCTGGTGAAACATACACATTATCATTCGGATTTTCTGGTGGACCCGGGGCTGTTGTTGACGAAAACAGAATAAATACTGGTGGATTCAACCTTGTTTCTAGTTCTGGAACTTTTACTATACTAGACGACACAACCCAGATGATTGCAGGAGAGCTTACTCATTCAACTACAGGCAATGACCAAATGAATTGGTCTGTAGAATGGACAGCCCCTAGTAGTGGCGAAGTAAGTTTCCTATTATCAGTAAATTCAGTTAATGGAAATGGAGAACCAGATATCAATGGAGATGACGCTTGGGCTCAATCAACTTATTCAATCGCCGCCATAGGTGGAGAAGAAGTTTCGAATGTGGAACCAGCAGATGCAATGACTGTTTTATTCTCAGCATTATTACTAGTTATTTCTTTGTTAGTAATTAGTTTAGTTTATGTATTTTATAGAATGAACCCTGAATCATTTAGTTGGGAATCATTTGCTCCATGGATTGCAGATTGGTTGACTAGCACGGATCACAAGAAGGTCGGGACTCTTTATTTCGTAGCAGGACTATTTTATTTCATTGTAGGTGGAGTAATTGCACTATTAATACGTGTTCAACTTGCCGTACCAGGAAATGATTTCTTGACTAGAGACCAATATAACCAATTCTTTACATTACACGGAACTGTTATGATTTTCTTAGCTGCTATGCCTTTAATTAATGGCTTTGCAAATTGGATTGTACCTCTTCAAATTGGGGCAAAAGATTTGGCATTCCCTCGCATCAATGCAATGGCATTTTGGCTTAACCCTGCGGGTTCAATTCTTATTATGATGGGGGTTTTCTCAGGAACTGGTGCTGATGTTGGGTGGACGGGATACCAACCAATCACATCTTGGGTTACAACTCACCCCGGCACAACCTTTTGGCTAGCAGGGCAATTAATGTTGGTTGCCTCTTCAACACTTGCTGGAATTAATTTTATTACCACCATTGCTGCAATGCGCGCACCTGGAATGGGATGGATGCAGATGCCGCTATTTACATGGTCAATATTAGTATCAGTGATGTGTTTATTCATTTCAATACCTGCATTTGGTGTAGGCTTAATTGAGGCTATCCTTGATAGAACAATTGCAACCGCGTTTTTCAATACAGCCGCCGGTGGAGATCCTCTTCTTTGGAGTCATTTGTTTTGGTATTTCGGACATCCCGAAGTTTATGTTGTAATTATTCCAGCATTTGGGATAGTTTCAGAAGTTCTTGCTACTAGTTCTAGGCGAGCTATTTTTGGATACAAATCAATGGTTTATGCATTAGCAGGAATCGGTATACTTTCATTTGTTGTATACGGACACCACATGTTAACAAGTGGAATGGCACCATGGCTTAGATTCGTTATGATGCTCACAACAATGCTTGTTGCTGTTCCTACAGGAATTAAGATATTTAATTGGTTAAAAACCATGCATCGTGGATCATTAGTATATCGTACTCACACGCTTTGGTCACTAGGATTCTTAATTACCTTCACACTTGGTGGAATTTCGGGAATGTTTTTCCCTTCAATTGCAATGAATACACATTTGACTGAGACTTATTTCGTCGTTGCACATTTCCACTACGTTTTAGTTGGTGGTGTAGTGTTTGGCTTGTTCTCAGCAATTTACTACTGGTACCCTAAGATGACTGGGAAAATGATGAACGAAAAATTAGGAATGTTGCATTTCTTAATTGCTTTCATATCGTATAATGGCCTATTTTGGCCAATGCACAAATTAGGATTACTAGGAATGACTCGCCGACACCACACTTACTTCATTCAAGCAAATGAATACTCTGATGTCGTTGGAACATTGCCCGCGGAAATAGCAAGTTGGAACATGTTTATCTCAATTAATGGATTTATATTTGGACTTTCAACAATAATCATGGTTTATAACATGATTATCACGCTTGTCAAAGGAAAGAAGGCACCTGCTGACCCATGGGGTGGCTGGTCATTTGAGTGGCTTGTTTCATCTCCACCACCAACTCCTTCATTCGACGAAATACCCACTTTGATTGATGTAAATGAACACGGAGAGAGAAAAGAAAATTGGTTGACTAAACTAATGGTCCCTAATGATGAAGAGGAGGTGATTCATTGAAGGCAAATATTGAACTAACAGAGGAACGAATTGCTGAAATTATTGAGGAAAAAATGAAAGAATATGTGGTGAAGAAAAGAAACCACGCACCTCCATCTCATGATGATCACCATGATGACCACCACGATGACCACCATGGCAGTGCATGGGGGCCCCATGACTGGGAGCATGGAGCGCCACACAATAGTTGGGCACCAATAATAATGTCATTCGGTTTTACAATTTTCCTATTCGGATTCGCATCTACTTTTGTTATGAATGATGATATGAATAATACAGTATACAATGGAAATTACCTATCTATGATTTTAGTTGGTTTAGCTGTAATCTGTTCTGGTTTGTTGATTTGGTGGCGACAAGATCTTTCATTTGATGGTCATTACGAACCTAAGTCTGCAGGAGCACCATTCCAGAACATCGATATTCGTAAAGTTGGAATGTGGGTGTTCTTAATGTCAGAAATGATGGTCTTCTCAAGTTTGTTTACTACATATATCCGTTACCGTATGGGTACTGAATCATGTCAAACAATTCTAGACAACCATGCTACTTATTCTAACGGACTACCATTCTCTCCCGGCGATGCTTGCTGGGTTCCTGCGTCTTACTTCATTGCAGGAGAACATGCAGAATCTTGGACATTAGTACTATTACCTGATACACTAGTACCTGGCGCAATCAATACTTTTGCTTTGATTATCTCATCATTTACAGTTGTTTTAGCTCTAAAGACAGCAAAGCGCACGGATTTGGAACCAACAGAAAGATCAAGGAAAGTTCGTAATTATCTAGGTGCCACCTTAGTACTAGCAACTCTGTTCTTGATATTAAAAATGGTTGAATGGTTTGTCGGTTTCAGTATTGGACCATTCTACGCTCCAAGTTTAATGAGCGATGGATACACAATCCACAATGAGTTGTATCATTTTGGAGGACACGGTGGCGAATATATTGATGTAAATTTACGACTTTCAGCTGCAACCTTCTTTGTTGCAACTGGCACTCACGGGGCTCACGTACTTGCAGGGATTATTGGATTAACATACATGACCTACAAAGCCCACAAAGGTAGTTATAATCCAGATAATTCAGTATCTATAGAGTATTTCGGACTTTATTGGCACTTTGTTGATTTGGTTTGGGTGTTGGTATTCCCAGCATTTTATCTGTATTAGGGGGGAGAAAAATGGGTCATACTATATTTGGAAAAGACGCTTATAACATGAATTTTGCAATGCTAATGATATTGACTGCTGTAGAAGTCGGCGCGGTTGCTTCATCTGTGAATGGAGATATTAGTGAACAAATGGTGATATTTATTCTTGTTAGCATTGGAGTAGTTAAATTCCTAGGTATTGCTTTCATCTTCATGCATTTGAGAATGGAGCCTGATAGTAATATTCTAACTCTAACTGCTTTGTTCCCCTCATTCTTCATTTTGATGATGTTCATTTTTATTGCTATTACTGTACCAGGCGCACCAGATTCATTGCCTGCTTGGTGTAGGTTCTAAGCGCGGACGGAGAGATTCGAACTCCCGCGACACAAGGTCACCGGATTTCAAATCCGGCGCGATACCAGGCTATGCGACGTCCGCAGCAAATGAGCCGACCTGCTCCTTGTTCTTGAAAGTGCGTGGCGAAGATGGTTTTTGAGAACTAAATAAATTGATGAAGATTTAATTGACAAAATATAATAATGTAATTTCATGCCATAAAATATGCGCAATAAAATAGCAGTGGTCTTCTTAACTACAATACTTCTTTTTGCCGGTTGTTTGGGAGATTCAGAAGTTGAAGATTTGTCATTTAATGGTTTAATGTATCAACCCCCTGTGTCTGTCCCTGATTTTAATTTAACAGACCATGATGGAAACAATGTTTCTTTTTCTGATTTTGATGGGAAAACAATAGTTGTAGCTTTCACTTACACGCACTGTCCTGATGTCTGCCCTGTAATTGAGGCAAACATGAAATTCATGAAAGCAGAATTGGGGGATACTTATGGTGAAGATGTTGTTTTCCTTTCAATATCAATAGATCCTTTGAGAGATACTCAAGAGGTTCTTGCCGACTATGTTGCTAATAATGGATATGATTGGCCTCACCTGACTTCAACTGATTATGACATGATCAAAGAAGTATGGAATGGTTGGGGCGTGGCTGTAAATTCCTCAATGATTGATTCTCATGTTAATGGAGGCATGAACATGGATCATGACATGAGTAATAGTTACATGACGCATTCCCTTATCACCATGATGCCAGATAATACCACTTCAGAATATCAAATCAATGGATCTCACTTGCCAGAAAATGCAACTGGATGGAATTTGACTGAAACGACAATGGAAATGAACAATGTGTCACTGAATTATACTGTGGACGAACAATATGGTCACGGTGTAACTGGAATCAATGGTTTTGATTCGCCCAGTGACTGGTCATGGTGGTGGGCGTTATACATCTGGAACGATACAAACTCATCATGGGAAGAAAGTCAAGTAGGTATTGATGGCGTAGAAATTTCCACACACCAACAACATATTGCTTGGGTTGCAAGTAATGCAAACGCCTCCAATCTACCAACTCCTACCTCTGAACAATGTGATGGGCATGGCTGGGTAATGGGAGAAGGAAGCGGTGCTCATTGTATGTGTGATGATGGGTATCAATGGGATGGAGATGACCACATGTCATGCATTATGGTAAATGAGCACGAAACCCATGATGAACATGAAGATTCTAACATGGCAGAAGAGGAATACGACGTTGGGCATAGTACTGTAACTTACATTGTAGATAATAATGGAAACAAAAGAGTTGCTTGGGTTGGGTATGATTGGTCTACTACTGAATTCTTAGAAGATATAGAAACTTTGTTGGATAATTCATGATTTAATAAAATTATTTTGTCAATTTACTCGTAAGCGTCATCAACTCTGCCTTACTTCGATATAACATGAAAGGGGGGCGCCGAGCAGCATTTGCCTTGCTTTTAGCCCTAAGTCTAACTTTTTCCGGTTGTATATCCCCAGAAATTCAAGAATGGGGTTCTGATGGAATTGAAGTGGATATTGACGAATTAACAATGAATGCCACAATATCAAAAGATGATGTAAATATTGAGAATCAGGAATATTCTATGGTTGGCTGTAATGATGAAAACGCAATAGACATAGCAAATAATACTAATAAAACACCTGTTACAATCGAGGGATGGCTGAGTGCTAGTAAGCATTTTAATCAAGAACCAGGGGATGTAATGGGTTCAGAATCATTAGCAGTTAGTGCCGCTGTCATTAAATTAAATAGGTTCAATGATGCCAAATTACCAGATGGTGGAAACATAAATGTCAAATTAAGTTCTTGGAATACACCAAATGCCCCCGGATTAAAAGCCTCACCGCCTGGAAGTACCGGTTCATCATTCCCTCAACAAGGATGGGGTGTGGTAGGTTTAATCCCAGGAAATGAAGAAGTTCTTGAAGGATTTCATGGACTTGAATGGCATCAGGAAATCGCCATTAAAGGATGGTTTTTAGAAGAAATTCCTGATGACATAGTATACTCATCAAAAGATGAATGTCGTATAATTAGCGGGGGGTATCCAACAAGCAATGCTGGCTTTTCCGGAACCCTATTAGTTACTGAAATTAAACTAGGTAATCACGGATTGATTAATGAAGAAAATTCTTACAGTTCTTACTCCGTACCATTTATTGGTGGATGGTTATATTCAACATCAATATTATTTTCAATTGGTGGATCAGTATTGTTATTCTTTGCAATTTCTGGAATTATCCGACGCGGCGCTACATTAAGTGCAAGAGAATTAATGACTGAAACACAAATGATTGCTGCTCGTGGAGTAAAGAAAGAAGTAAGAAAAGCAGAAGGTACTATTCAAAAAGAACGAGCTGAATTTGAAAAGACGAAAACTAAAATCGAAAAACCTGATGTTGATGTAGAAACAACAAGTGTTGAATTAGATGATTTTGACATTGATTCTGCAATCTATGGCGCTCATAGACCGAGTGCTCGGTCTGTAACATCAGGCACTAGTGGTGGAGTCATTGTAACTGATGAAGCAAAAGAAATGCAAGATGATTTAGGTGAAATTGAAGAAATTAACGTGGTAGAAGACCTTAACGAGGGGGGAGTTACAGTACCTAGTAGAGGTTATAAACCAGAAAACACAATTATTCCTAGTAATGTTTCAGAGCCTAAACCTGTGCCAAGAAAGGTTAGAAAAACTAGAACTGTTAAACAAAAGCAAAAAGCAGAGGCAGAGCCTGAACCTAAAACCAGAAATGAAAAAAGTGGACCAGACATAAATGATGATGAAGAATTCTCCGATTTCTCATTTTAAACATTAATTTCTGATTTATTTATCATAGTTCTAGAATTATAAATAGATAAAATGAATACGATCGTTGATCCACAAACTGTTCCTATTGTTGCCCCAATTACTGCATTTGATAGACTGTAGATAAGGCATAGGCAAACTACACCGCTAACTGTAATACCATACCATAGAATTCTAGTGTATTTCCAAGGTGTGGTAGATGTTTGAATTAATGATAACGACGGACTAGAAATAGTATGTAATATCCAAGAAATAAGTAAAATACGAAATGGTAAATTTACAGAATCAGTATATTCTGGGAATAATATATCATACACAAAGGGATAGATTAAGAAAGCAATTATTGCTCCTAATATTGCTACAATTATAGTAGCGTACATTGCTCTTTTGAAACGATAGATTACTTTCTCTAAGTCGTCGCGAACTTCCCCAAACCAAGACAGTAAAATTGCCCTTAAAGATAAAATAGGCCCATAACCCGCAATAAAACCCAACCATGCAATCTGATAGATAGCAACATCGTTAGGGCCAGCAATAAAGCCTAACAATAATTTTTCAATTCTGACATTAATTACTAATGCTGCGGAAGCAAATAGAAATGGCAATCCTGCTTTTATCAAATTATAATTATCATATTCAGAAATCTCAGGAATTTCTTCACTTGGGACAGATAGTTGAGGTGAAACTTTTAATTTGAAAATTGTATATGCTATAACAAAAGAACAAATTGGTCCGATAAGAGTAGCAATTGCAAATTCAAGTATGGTACTAGACCAAGTAATCATTAGAAATGCTACCACACCTCTATCGATGATTCTTATTATAGCTTCAATACGAGCCTCACCTAAAGAACGCAAAGCAGAACGATAAGAGTATGTTAAAACTAGTAATCCTGCACTAATTGATAGTATTATTGCAACTTCAATCCAACCACCAAATAGATAGACCCCAATGAAAGAAAAAAGAAATATCCCAATTAAAAATGGTACTATCTGAATCTTAATGATTTTTCTAATAACCTTATTCAGATGAATTCCTAAACGTTCACCATCTCTACCAATTAATGTTGGCATTCCTAAATCTATTATTATTACACATACATGGAAAAAATCTAGTAATAATATGAAAAGTCCATAATCACTACTGAGTAAAACTCGAGTAAGGATGACATGAATTATTATTCCAAAGATTAAATTAATTGCATCTGCAGTTGATAGCCATAGTGTATCACGATGGGGCGCAACTTTACGTTTTGTCATTTCTTAACCCCTTTAATTTCATTAATTGAATATGTAATTGTTCAGTTGTTTTCTTCCAATCAAATTCTAATTCTGCATCTTTTCTAGCTTGTGCACCTATAGAATGCAAATCTTGGCTAATGAATGATTCAACTTGATCTGCCCATTTATCTAATGGATAATTTGGAGGAACCAAGTTTATCCAATTTCTTTCACCTATTGATTGATGTGGAGTAATATCTGATAAAATCATAGGTAACCCTGCTGCCGCCCATTCTCTAACTTTTAATGGACTGGCTAATCTCCATATATTATTATCAGGCAACGGAAAAATTGCTAAATGCCCCGATGCGAGAAATTTTGGGAT
>CENY01077811.1_pt1 | contig 20165 bp, 23 predicted proteins | sample 356181 | NCBI WGS metagenome assembly CENY01 (sample SAMEA2619840, study PRJEB7988) | marine metagenome | isolation source: saline water (ENVO:00002010), including
GCGACGGTACTCGACCAGGCGAATCGCGACCGACGTGAGGAAGACCAAAGGACGCTAAATCAAGCACTTAAAGATCTTGAGGTTAGCTTCGACCCAGATAAGGATTTTGGTGTCGTATTAGCTCAGCGAGGATGGCATCCAGGGGTAGTTGGCATCGTGGCGTCGAGGGTGGTCGAGCGTATACACCGGCCGGTCGTTGTGGTAGCAGTAGAAGGTGACAAAGGGAGGGGGAGTGCTCGGTCTATATCCGGGTTTAACCTCTATGAAGCGATCGCAGAGTGCTCGAAACATCTAACTCGTTTCGGAGGCCACCAGCAGGCTGCGGGGATTGAGATTTCGACTGGGGAACTCGAAGCTTTCCGCCTTGCCTTCAATGAAGCTGCTCGTTCAAGATTAACGCACCACTCACTCCGGCCTGTTCTGAGTCCAGACCTCGACATCAAGCTTGAAGATGTCGACCTGGAGCTGGTCCATTGGTTGTCTTATTTGGGTCCCCATGGAATAGGAAATCCCACGCCTGTCTTCCGCGTTCAAGGTGTGGGTGTTCGCGCACCTCGTATTGTTGGTGAGAATCATCTGAAGGCTGAGTTGACGTCATCACGGACACAGCTGGATGCCATTGGATTCGGTCTTGCAGATCGGTTCGACCTAGATTCTTTAAGCTCGGGAAAGTGGGATGTACTTTTTCGTATTGAGCGTAATGAATGGCGAGGAAGGGTCCGGGTCCAGGCGCGGCTCTCCGATCTCAGGCCCGCCTCGTGAGGATCATAGCAGGAAGGTGGAAAAGTCGCAGACTCCGCTCTCCGAGAGGACGAGATGTGCGCCCAACGACCGATCGTGTGCGTGAAGCGTGGATGTCTGCTTTGGGAGGATCAGTGTCTGGTGCCACCGTTTTGGACCTGTTCGCTGGCTCTGGAGCACTTGGACTAGAGTCGCTGTCTCGGGGGGCGGAATCTGTGATCTTCGTGGATAGGGCTCGAAGTTCGGTAAACGTTATCCGGCATAACGTTGAATTGCTCGGTGCCCAAAACGATGCAGAGATAGTGTGCGAAGACGTCTTTCGATATCTCCAACGTTTTGAAGGATTATTTGATATCGCCCTTGCGGATCCTCCCTACGAAGGGGGAGATGCTTCCGCACTAGTCAAAAGATTTGAAGGAAGACCGTTTGCGAAGGAACTCTGGTTAGAGCATCCTGTCCGTGAATTACTATCGCTACCAGAAGGTGCGAAGACTCGTCGCTATGGTGATACTGCACTGACTACACTATCAACCTGTTCGTGAATCGGATCCATGAATCGTCCTAATCCCGTCTTAGCTCTGTATCCGGGGTCATTTGATCCCATTACACGTGGGCACGAAGATATCGCCCGACGAGCCTTGAGAGTTGCCGACCGAGTAATAGTGGCGGTGGCGCAGACGAGTACCCATAACAAGGAGGGGCTCTTCGAGGTCCAAGACCGTGTGGATTTGATTCGAGCGGTTTTCGAAGGGGAATCGCAGATCGAAGTGATGTCCTTCACCGGCTTACTTGTGGATATGGCCAGAGATCAGGGCGCGCACTTGGTCATTCGCGGGCTGCGGGCAGTTTCTGATTTCGAATACGAACTTCAGATGGCGCAGATGAATCAGGAGCTTAATTCTGCTCTGGAGACACTCTTTCTTGTTCCGGAGGTGAGCAACTCCTTCATTTCGTCATCGCTGGTCCGGCAAGTGGCGGCGTTGGGAGGTGATGTATCAGCCTTTGTGTCAACGCCGGTTCTCGATCGTTTGACCGAGAAGTTTCGGGAGTAAGCCCGGGTTTGAAGCGATTCTAACTGATTTTTGGTCACCGCTTATTATTGCAGCCCAGCTCATTTTAATGCTACGAGCCGTGTGCCCCGGTTGCCCTTCGAATCCGTCCCTTTTTATCATTTGACCGTCGATCCGAACGCGGGAGAGAGATTCGCTGCGCGTAACGGACACAGGAACTGCTAGGAGCGCCGAACCTATGAGCTTTCAGGTGTCGAAGGTGAACGACGTCACTGTTATCGAAGTGGAGGGTCAGCTGATCGTCGGAAACCGTAATGAGCTGAAGAACAAAGTACTCGAAAAGATTGAACTCGGTGAGCAAACGTTCGTGATCGACTTTGCGAACACGGCTTACATAGACTCATCTGGGTTAGGGGTCCTTGTGAGTTTGTCGAAAAAGATTCGTGAGGACGGAGGTGAACTTCGCCTATCGAGCCTGAGTGAAGATTTGCGCACGCTTTTTGAACTGACCAAGCTCGATACGTTATTCCAGATTGCGGAGGACAAAGAGCGGGCCCTTGAGGGCTTTTGAGAGGCTATTGGCGTGAGTGAATTAACGGGAGAGGGCCTAGTCCTCGAGATTCCTACGGACATTCACTCTATCTCGGGTGCGGTTGACTATGTCCTGAGCCGATGCAGTGCTTCTGAGGTGTCAGCTAGGAGATTGAACCTAAACTTCCGGGTTGGGCTCACCGAAGCACTCGCGAATGCAATGATGTACGGTAACGATCACGACCCTTCTAAGAGCGTAGTCATAGAGGTTGTGATGGGCCGAGATCATGTTCAGGCGACAGTTCGCGATCAGGGCTCGGGCTTTGACCCAGGTTCGGTGCCTGACCCGACTCGTCCCGAGCATCTCGCGTGTTCGTATGGAAGAGGTCTGTTCCTTATGCGCGAGCTACTAGATGAGCTGTGCTTTAACGACTGCGGTAACGAGGTGACTCTTATTTTGCGAGCTGAATCTTGCAGCACCTTTGAAGGTGGTGCATCCGCTTGAGTGAGCTCGACAGTCTCGTTTCGGTGAGGCTGCCGGGGCAGGTTCTTCAAACGCTTGAGCATTTCGAGAAAGCATTCGGAGCACTCCTCGTATTGACTGTTCCATCTACCGAATACGGTGAGCCGGAGCGCTTAGTCGTATACGAGTCAACAGCCGGCCTTGGCGAAAGTGAGTCGATGGGTAGTGTGACTCCGGTCCCTTTCCTCGGCGATAAAATACAGCTGCAGGTCCGAGCGGCACGCGCCGCACCAGCCGAAGCGGTTTGTGCGGCGCTTGCTCCCACTCTGGCTAGCTTGTTTGAGTTAGAGCGGGAAATCGAATCCTTCACAAATGAAGTCAGTCAGCGGTATGAGGAGATAACCCTCCTTTACTCAATAAGTGAAACTTTAGGGGCCACGCTCGAACTAGAGAAAGCTGCCGAGTACATTCTTGATGCGGTCCGTGATGTAATGCGTGCCAAACGCGCCGCTTTATGGGTTCAGAGTGCTGGAGTGGTGGATTTAAACCTCGCTGCCCAAGTAGGTGACGCTGGCCGATCAGGCCTCCTGAGTCCAGATGATCCCGATTCCTTGACTTCACGGGTATTTCGGAACAACGAATCGGAGATTGACAATAAGGATCTCGATTCGCGCTTGTCAGTTCCTGTCCGATTTTCTGTTAGGGCTGGGGGGTCCCGTAAAGTCGGAGTGATCTCGTTGGTTGGCCGTGTGGACGATGGACAGTTTACACCCGCTGAGAGAAGGCAACTTGAAGCGATTGCGTCACAGGTAGGAGCCGCTATTGAGAATCACCGGCTTGTGCAGGAATCGCTTGCCAAGGAGCGTCAGCTCGCGCAGGAATTGCTCGCCAAGGAGCGTCAGCTCGCGCAGGAACTGCTCGCCACGGAGCGTATGTCACGGGAGATGGAACTGGCCCATGAAATGCAGATGAAGTTGCTTCCCGCCGTGGAAACATTCGATTTCACAAATGCAGCCGGAAGAGTTCAGCCAGCCGAGCAGGTCGGAGGTGATTTCTATCAACTCTTCGAGCTTCCAGAGGGGCGAATCGGTGTGATGCTGGGAGATGTCTCCCTTCACGGCTTCCCCTCTGCCTTAATCATGATGCTGACGATGAGTGCGGCTGGGATTTTTGCCCAGGATGCTGGCTCCCCTGCATCAGTTCTTCGCAAGCTAGATGATGCTCTGTCGGATGAGTTGGCGACTACAGAGATGTATATATGCCTCTTCTATGGGGTGATAGATCCTGCCCGACGTGAGCTCACGTATGCCAATGCGGGGCACCCGCACGCTTTTGTCATCCGCTCGAACGGAGAAGCTAAGCGCCTTGTCGCGACGGACCCTCCAGTTGGTTTCGCTGGATCCGATTCTTACGCAGAGGAGACTGTCAGCTGGAGCAGCGGTGACGACTTACTGCTTCTTTTTACCGATGGCCTATCGGATACGCTTGCAACCAAAGGTCTGAAGAACGGAGAGGCTCAGGTCCTGGAGGCTGCGATTGAGAACCGATTCGGCAGTGTTTCACAAGTTATTGATGCACTCTTCGGTCTCTCGACTGATACATCGATGTCAGCACTTGCCGACGACCGGGCAGCTCTCGTCGTCCAAGGCTGAAGTGCAAGACAGCGCGTCCTCGCGAGCTAAGAGGTCACTGGGACAGAACTTTCTCGTTGATGACAATATCCAGCGCAAGATTGTAGACGCATTGGGCGCATCCGACGTGGACGAAGTTCTGGAGATTGGCCCTGGGAAAGGAGCGCTCACCCGGCACCTTGCGGGGACCGTGCGACGGCTGACACTTGTCGAACTGGATGACATCCTTGCCGCGAACCTTCAGGAGCGGTTTGCAGAGCGCCCTGATGTACGCGTGTTACATGATGACGTACTCGATGTAGATCTTGGAGGCATATTCGATGATCTGGGTGACGTGCTCGTAATCGGCAATATCCCCTACAACATAACGACCCCAATCATTTTTAGGCTGCTTCAACGCCCACGTCCCCGGGATGTTGTTCTGATGGTGCAAGCGGAGGTCGCTGAACGAATGACCGCAGCGGTAGGGACTAAAGCGTACGGTGCCCTCTCAGTGGGAATCAGAACGGTGGCGCGTGTCCAGCGCCTTTTCAAAGTCGGTAGAGGAGCGTTCCGACCTGTGCCTAAAGTGGAGTCTGCACTCGTGCGTATCACCCCTAGGCGTCCTGAACCATTGTGCCTAGACGAGGAAGTCCGCGTTCGGAAACTTGTACGAGCGACGTTTCAGTGGCGCCGGAAGCAGCTTAGAAAAATTCTTCGAGATCACCCTAGTCTGAACCTAGATATCGGTCGGGTTGACGCGATACTGGAAGATTTAGGGATAGCGCCTGAAGTGCGTCCTGAGAACCTGACTCCCGAGAGTTTTGTGGCCCTTTCAGAGGCCCTTGGATAAGCTTTCGTTGCAGTCGTGATCGGGGAACCTTACTTTGTGCATGTTGTCTCAACGATGTTAAATACGGCATGATCATTAGGGTTTCGGCGCATTCGTGAACAGAAAGATTCCTCAGAGTACGGTGCGTCGACTGTCGCACTATCTTCGGTCCCTCGAGAGTTTCCCGAAGAGTGGTGGCACAGTGTCCAGCGAAGAACTAGCAGCTTGGGGGCAGACCACAGCCGCGCAGGTTCGTAAAGATCTCTCGCATTTTGGATCTTTCGGAAAACGTGGTCTTGGGTATCAAGCTGGTGAGCTTTGTGAGAGCCTTCGCACTCTTTTGGGTATCGACCGCTCATGGAAAGTTGCATTGGTAGGTGCGGGCCGAATTGGGCTTGCCCTATACGAGTACCCCGCATTCCGTTCCCGCGGCTACGATTGTGTTGCGATCTTTGATTCCGACCCTGAAAAGATAGGAACGGCTTGGGGTGACCAGTCGATCTGTTCTTTGGACGTCTTCGAGAAAGTGATGGAAGAGAGGGGTGTCGAGCTCGTGATTTTGGCGATACCAGCTGATGCGGCTCAGGAGGTGGCGTCTAGGGCCGTTGAAGCGGGTGTGAATGGAATTCTGAACTTTGCGCCGATTCGTTTAAACGTTCCAGCCGAAGTTCCAGTCGAAGACGTCAACCTCGTGATGGAGCTTGAAGCACTCTCCTTTCAGATCAAGCAGAGGAAACAGGATGTGTGATGCGGATACAGCTCGCTAATGGATGAGAGCCTCCCACTCAGCAGACCTTTAAAAGTCGGATCGATTCGGATCCATGGGATTGAGGCTGGTTTTCAGCAGCTGGACGGGGGTGCGATGTTCGGTGTAGTCCCCAAGCCACTTTGGGAGAGGCGCATCTCTTCAGATGCAAGGAATCGGATTCCTTTGGCTCTCAGGTGCTTACTTATCGAAGCTCCAAATGCACTCGTGCTGGTCGATACGGGTGTCGGAAACAAGTACAATGAAAAGTTCGCTGAAATATACGGTGTGGCGAATGCAGGTGACCCCACAAGGCTCGAAGATGGAATCCGTCATGCTGGTTTCGATCCTGAGGCGATCGATATCGTTCTCAATACGCATCTGCATTTTGACCACGCGGGTGGAAACACAGTACTTGACGAGCTGGGTCAAGTACGGCCGTCGTTTCCAAACGCAAGACACGTTGTGCAGAAGGGTGAGCTAGAGTTTGCCCACAGTCAGAACGAACGGATTAGAGCGAGCTATCTGCTAGAGAACTTCGAGCCGATAACGAAGGCGGGGCTTTGGGAGGTGGTAGAGGGCGTCACGGAGGTAACAAAGGGGGTCGAGGTCCTGCCGACACCTGGCCACACACCACATCATCAGTCCGTTTTGATAAAGAGCGACGGAGATACGGCATGTTTTCTCGCGGATGTGTGTCCAACATCCGCGCACCTGCCCTTGCCATGGATCATGGGGTATGACTTAGAGCCACTGGTGACACTGGAATCCAAAAGGAGACTCTGGATGAAAGCCCGCCAAGAAAACTGGCTTCTGATATTCGAGCATGACCCGAAAGTGCCGTGGGGACGCTTCGATCTGACGCAAGATAGGCCCTTGTTGATAGAGGAGTGACCGAATTAACCAGTCCGTTAGGGAATTCAGGGCCCGAAGATTTTATGGTATCTTGAAAGGCTGACGGACCCCATTTCTGAGAAAGTTTCAATAGATGAGTGACGCTTCCAGAATTCCGGTTATCCTCAAAGGGGGAGCCCGGACCCCGATTGGCCGATTCCTTGGTGGCTTGAGCCGCTTCTCTGCGCCAGAGCTTGGAGCCATAGCAGTTCGCGCTGCGGTGGAGCGCTCCGGCATCGATGTTAGAGATGTGGAAGAAGTAATCATGGGCAACGTGGTCACTGCGGGAGTAGGCCAAGCTCCGGCTAGGCAGGCAGCAGTCGGTGGTGGTGTTCCGGAGACAGTGCCCGCGTTCACCATCAACAAAGTGTGCGGTTCCGGCTTGAAAGCCGTTATGCTAGCAGCCCAGGCGGTCCGCGCTGGAGACTCTCGACTGATAGTGGCGGGAGGGATGGAATCTATGTCGATGGTGCCGCACTACCTTCGCGGAATGCGCAATGGGATAAAGTTTGGCGATCAGGCTATGGATGATGGACTTATCTTCGATGGCTTATGGTGCTCGTTCGGAAACTGCCATATGGGTGGTTACGCCGAATACACTGCCAACAAAGCGGGTGTCTCTCGCGATGCTGCGGACAAGTTTTCGTTGCGTTCGCATCAGAAAGCAGTAGCGGCAGCCGAAGCTGGCTTTTTCGAGAAGGAGATAATTCCTGTAGAGGTAAAGAAACGAAAGAGTGTGTCTGTGATTGATCTTGATGAGAGTCCGAGAGGTGACACTTCGCTAGATGCGCTCGGAAAACTCCGTCCAGCCTTTGTGCGTGACGCACCCGACGATATAGAAGAGCACGTAGTAACAGCTGGGAATGCTCCGGGCCTGAATGACGGAGCAGCATCAGTGCTGGTCGCTTCACTGGATTATGCGCAAGCTCATGGTCTCGAGGTGGAAGCTCTAATCTCCGGTTATGCTACGGCGGCGACCGCACCTCAGGACCTTTTTTTCGCACCAGTAGCAGCAGTTCAGAATCTTATGCGGGAGGAGGGTAAGCTGATCGGCGATTACGACCTCTTTGAAGTGAATGAGGCTTTCGCCGTTCAGGCCATCGCAGATATACGAGCACTTGAGATGGATGAGTCTCGGGTGAACGTGAATGGTGGAGCTGTCGCCCTCGGTCATCCGATAGGCGCATCCGGCACCCGAATCCTAGTGACTCTTCTCAATGCGATGGCGCAAAACTCTGCTGCCTCCGGTATGGCCACTCTTTGTCTGGGTGGCGGAAATGCAGTTGCGCTATCGGTAGAAAAGGTATGAGGCTCAACAAGGGAGCATATGCATGACAAATTTTACGAAATCACTAAAAGGTTACACTTTTCAAGCGATAGGGGATGACATGCGAGGGAGGCATGCCCTAGGTATTGTAGCCTTCGCAGTAGCGGCTGCGTTCTCAGCGCAAATAGCGGTGCCACTCCCTTGGACACCTGTGCCGGTAACGCTTCAGCCGATGATAGTGATCCTAGCGGGTGCGATGCTTGGTCCGCGCCTCGGGGCACTAGCTATGACGGCATACGTCACCTTCGGTGGAATGGGAGCGCCTGTCTTCTCGAACGGAGGGGCAGGTCTGGGATGGCTGTTCGGACCGACTGGAGGATATCTGCTTGCTGCGCCTGCTGCTGCGTTCCTAGTGGGAATGATAGCGGGCCGCTCAGGGCAGGCTTGGCGCCTAATAGCAGGCCTCCTAGGTGGCGTGGGGACCATGTACGTTGGGGGAGTCCTCCAGTTGATGGCCTACACGGGCCTAGATGTCAGAACTGCTCTAATGGCCGGGGTAGTCCCGTTTGTTATCGGGGACTTGATTAAGATTGGTTTCGCATTCTTTGCTGTCCTCGCCGTGAGGGCTGCGGCCAAGGGTAGCGACTGACATAAGACCTTACCTAAAGAAAGCTTATGATGCGGCAATGCTTGTGCCGAATGCCGTGGTACTAGGCGGCGCAATATCTCTGGCAGTCTAGCTAAGCGAAACGGGTAAGAGTGGAGACCGAAGCAGATATGAGCATCGAAAGGATCGCGGTCGTGGGTGGAGGAACAATGGGCAACGGGATAGCCCACGTCGCTGCCCAGGCGGGCAAAGAGGTTCGGTTGATCGATCTGTCGGGAGAGGTCCTGGAAAGGGCGGTTGAAACAATCAATCGGAACCTAGACCGGCAGCTTGAGAAGCAACTCATAGATCAGACGCAGCGCGACTCGACGTTAGCTCTTATTCAGACGTATGAGAGCTTGGAGGCCGGAGTTGAAGATGTGGAACTGGTTGTTGAGGCTGTGCCAGAGGTGCCGACCCTTAAGTATTCAATCTTCGAGGAACTCGATCGGGTAACCGGAAGCAGGACAATCCTGGCCTCAAATACTTCATCGATCTCAATCACTGAGATTGCGGCGAGGACTCAGCGTCCTGAGCAGGTGATTGGTATGCACTTCATGAACCCCGTTCCGGTCATGACGCTCGTTGAAGTTATTCGTGGTCTTGCTACGAGTGACGAGACGATCAAGCTGACCCTCGGCTTAACCCAGGAACTTGGCAAAACCCCTGTGGAGGTTAGCGATTTTCCGGGTTTCGTTTCGAATCGAGTCCTCATGCCGATGATAAACGAAGCTGTTTTCGCCCTGATGGAGGGAGTCGCCACTCCCGAAGCTATCGATGCAGTTATGAAGCTAGGCATGAACCACCCGATGGGACCGCTCGAGCTGGCTGACCTAATAGGACTTGATACCTGCCTCAACATACTAGAGGTGCTTCACTCAGGGCTGGGTAGTGACCGATACCGCCCTTGTCCGTTACTTCGGAAGTACGTGGCGGCAGGATGGTTGGGAAGGAAGGCATCCCGCGGATTCTACGAGTACCCTTGAAATTTCGTGCTAATCAACGGGAGTAGGCTAGGGTCCGATATGGTCCGCCATTTTTCGTGCGATCCGGTTCGGGCCAATCGAGGTATGGCACAGAGAAGCACCGATCATCGGGGTACTTTTTCCGGTGGTAAAGAAACGACATGCGTCTGTGAACAATTACATGTGCGAGAAAGGCTAATGGCTAGACTGAAACTTGAAGAAGTAAGGACGCGATGAAAATCTTCGACTTGATGTCCGAAGGTGGGCACGAGCAGCTAATCTATTGGAGCGAGCCAGAATTTGGTTACCGAGGTATTATCGCGATTCATGACACTACTTTAGGTCCAGCCCTTGGCGGAACCCGGCTCTGGTCGTATCTGGATGACCGCGAGGCTACGGTGGACGCTCTACGGCTATCTCGAGGGATGACCTACAAGGCTGCGATCACCGGACTGAATCTTGGCGGTGGCAAGTCGGTAATATGGGGGGACAACAAGAGCGCCAATCGCGAGATCATTTTCCGGGCCCACGGCCGCGCTGTGGACTCTCTAGGTGGTAGGTATATAACGGCCGAAGACGTTGGGACCTCGCCAGAAGACATGGAGCATGTGGCGATGGAGACCGAGCACGTTGTCGGTCTACTGGGAGGCTCGGGCGATCCCTCCCCGGTCACAGCATACGGAGTTTATCAAGGGATAAAGGCGTCTGCAGCCCATCGATACGGTGACGATGCTCTAGTGGGTCGTCATGTTGCCGTTCAGGGGCTGGGTCACGTCGGGTACCACCTTAGCAGGCATCTAGCTTCAGAAGGAGCTAAGCTAACCGTCACGGACATTGATGAAGAGGCTGTGCAGCGAGCGGTAGATGAGTTTGGCGCGACCTATGTCGGACCTGACGCCATTTACGCGGTAGATGCTGACGTCTTTGCGCCCTGCGCTTTGGGTGGTGTCGTTAACGATGCTACGCTTGAGCAATTTTCTTTCGATATCGTAGCGGGAGCAGCCAATAACGTCTTGGGCGAGAGCGAAGTGCACGGGGCGGCGTTGGAGGAAAGGGGAATTCTTTACGCTCCCGACTACGTAATCAATGCAGGTGGTCTAGTGAGCGTTTACGGCGAGCTCAATGGATGGGATGCAGCCCAGGCAAAGGCCAAAACTGAAGAAATCTACCAAGCGCTTATGAGCATCTACGAAGTTGCTGAGAATGAGGGTATCGGCACGCATACTGCGGCTGATAGGGTTGCAGAGCATCGTATTTTCGAGGCTCGCCGTATAGAGCGAGCTTAAATGTGTTTGACAATCTAAAGAGAAACGACGAAGCCGTATTCAGTGCGATCGCGTCAGAGATAGAACGCCAACAGTTCGGTCTTGAGATGATAGCGTCTGAGAACTTTCCGTCGATGGCTGTGCTAGAAACGACTGGGTCGGTCATGACGAACAAGTATGCCGAGGGGCTACCGGGCAGACGTTACTACGCCGGATGTGAATTTGTTGACCTGGTAGAAGACCTCGCCCGTGATCGCGCCAAGGAGCTCTTCGGATCGGAACACGCCAATGTGCAGCCTCATTCGGGGGCTCAGGCGAACATGGCAGCGTACTTCACCCTATTGGAGCCGGGAGACTCTATCCTTGGAATGGACCTGAGTCACGGTGGTCACCTGACGCACGGAGCTCAGGTCAACTTTAGCGGCAAAGTGTTTTCCGCGTCGGCATACGGGGTTCGTTCAGACAGCGGACTCATAGATTATGATGCGTTGCGAGAGCAAGCACGGTCTATAAAACCAAGGCTGATTGTTGCGGGTGCGAGTGCTTATCCTAGGGCCATCGACTTTGAGGCGTTTGGTGATATAGCAAAGGACGTTGGTGCATATTTACTGGTCGACATGGCGCATATCGCCGGGCTAGTGGCTACGGGTCACCATCAGTCTCCGGTCCCATATGCGGATGTTGTGACCACAACGACTCACAAGACGCTTCGTGGCCCTCGTGGTGGATTGATCCTGTGTAGATCTGAGCATGCTGCTGAGATTGACAAGGCAGTGTTCCCATTCATGCAGGGAGGCCCGCTCATGCACGTGATTGCGGCTAAAGCAGTCGCATTTGGAGAGGCTTTAGATGAGGATTTTTCGAGGTATTCTAGGCAGGTGATCGCAAATGCGGCTGCGCTGGGTGAGAGGTTAGTTGAACGTGGCTTCGAACTGGTTTCGGGTGGGACGGATAACCATCTGATCCTGATTGACCTGCGTAACAGTCACCAAGATCTCTCAGGGAAAAAAGCTGAGCAGGCTCTGGAGGCAGCGGCGATCACGGTCAATAAAAACACAGTACCACAAGAGACCCGATCTCCTTTCGTTACATCGGGGCTGAGGATCGGAACACCGGCTTTAACAACTCGAGGTATGGGAGTGAAGGAGATGATAACTATCGCCGACTGGATTGCTGAAATCCTCGATTCTCAGGCTGAACAACAGGCCATAACTCGCGTTAAGAAGTTGGTCCGAGAGCTTTGTGAGGACTTTCCTCTATATCCGGACTTAACAATGACATAACTGTCGTACGCTTGGATCAGGGATTCTCGTTAAGGCCGCACTCATATCTCATCTGGCGCAAGAGAGAGCGGTTTCCCAGATTTCTGTTTATGACAGAACTGCAATTCGCTGAAGAGATTCTTGATCAACTCCAAGAGCGGAATCCGTGTTTTCACTCTCGCTCTTATGAGTTTGTATTACAGGCACTGCATTCTGTGATTCGCTCCCTTGAGGAGCCCCGCCACATTTCAGGGCGAGAACTGGCTCATGGGGTACGGGACTTAGCTCTAGGTCGGTACGGACCTCTCGCTAGAACCGTACTGGAGCACTGGGGCATTCATGAGACAGAAGATGTTGGACGTGTAGTGTTCGCGATGGTGGAGCAAGGTATCCTAGTAAAAGAGGATGAAGACGAGCAGCAGGATTTCACAGATCTGTTTGACTTTGAGAAAGTTTTTGAGCGGGACTACCCTTGGAGTGCTGACCTCTGAACTGAGAGGACGGTGGGAGCCATAGGGTAAGCAAGCAAAGGCACACACTCCCGGCAGAGCCGGGAAAATCGGCGACAAAGGTCGTCAAGACGCCCTAGGGAGGGGATGGATATGGTTGAAGAAGGCGGATTTCCGCGGTGTCAGAAGTGTGAGGGTGAGGGTGGAGGACTGTTACTCCCGCTCTCGGACTACGGTAGAGATGGAGCAGCGATTCGTTACAAGGCTTGGGTCTGCTCGAATCCCGAGTGTGGTTTCAATATCCGGATCGACAACGGTGAGGTCTCGATCGGTCGGCAGGTCGGACAGAGCTACAAGTAATAGTTCTGTTTGAGTAGCGCAGTCTCGCCGTCGCTTCCGCTAGAGGCATAATGGCTTCAGGTAACGCGCCGCTGAATCCGTTCTCGCGAGGAGATGTTTTGGCGCAGACCGGAGAAGAGGCGTCAATCTTTGACGCGCTAGCGATCGATTCGTTCGGCGTGCCCGAATCGGTTCTTATGGAGAACGCCGGTCGGTCGGCAGCACTAGTTGTTCAATATCTATACAGACCCAATCACGTCGTTGCTTTCGTTGGGGCAGGTAACAACGGGGGGGACTCGCTTGTACTTCTGCGTACGATGGCATCCTGGGGAGTAGATGTGACCGCTGTGATGGTCGCTGATCGCTCCGCTAGCGACCCACTTTTACACGGCTGGCCCGTGCAATCAGTTATTCACGATGTAGGTGTGAACGATGACTTGATTGCGAGGGCTCTCAGGGAAGCCGATGTGATAGCTGACGGTATACTCGGAACGGGGGCTCGCGGAGTCCCCCGCCAGCGAGAGACGGCCGCGATCAGGCTGATTAACGCTTCTGATGCTCCAGTGGTGTCGCTGGATATTCCGTCGGGAGCGGATGCCACTTCAGGTGCTATACCGGGTGAGGTCGTTAAAGCCGAGCTAACTGTTTCGTTCGGTGCGCCGAAGACAGGAAGTCTACTTTATCCTGCTAGGGGATATGTCGGTCGCCACGTGACGTTGGATATTGGTCTGCCTCCATTGTCAGAGTCTGATACCGGAGGAAGGATCGTTACCCCCCAGTGGGTATCCGGCCAGCTACCAGTTCGTGAGACAGACACGCACAAGAATCGAGTTGGTCGCCTACTAATCGTAGGTGGAGCTATGGGTATGGCCGGTGCGGTGATTCTCGCTGCTCGTGGTGCGTTTCATGCGGGAGCTGGGTTTGTGCAGGTCTGTACTTCTGCTGCGAATCGTGATCTGGTCCAAGCCGCTATCCCTGAGGCGATCTTTATTCCCTCCGAAGATCTTGAGGCTTTGCGAGAGGCGGCAGCACAGACGGATGCCCTAGTGGTGGGTCCCGGGCTAGGAACAGGACTTGAGAGCGAAATCATGCTTGACCAGACCTTGGGTCAAGGAAGCCAACCAGTCCTTCTCGATGCCGACGCGCTCAATTTGGCTGCGCAAGGATCCATTTCGTTGAGCCAGATAGGATCTATGCGGCCGGTGTTGATAACACCGCACTACGGTGAAATGACCCGGCTTGCCCCAGAATTGGTCTCAGCTGATTCACGACTTGATGTAGCACGTGCGTTTGCCTCTGAGTGCGCAATTTCAGTTCTGTTAAAGGGGGCCCCTTCGATTGTAGCCTCTCCTGCCCAGCCGATTCTGTTTGACACCCAGGGCTCATCAGATCTGGCTGTTGCAGGTATGGGAGACATGCTCTCGGGTGTGTGCGGTGCACTGATGGCCCAGGGACTAGAACCAGCTGTTGCTGGTGCGGTTGGGCTCTACCTTTCTGGCAGGGCAGCACGAATTTCCGAAAGAGGGGCAGGGCTGATGCCGTCAGATGTATCTGAGAGGATCCCTGACGTACTTTTAGAGAAGACTGATGTGCGGGGGAACTTCCCATTTCCGTTTGTAGTTTTTGACGCTGAGGCCGACCAATGAACAATAGGGGCTCGCGTTTCGGTCCTGGCGCCGAGTTTGATCTAATTTCCCGACTGCATGATTTTGACAGTGAGTTGCCTCCTGGAGTGAGTCTTGGTTCCGGAGACGATGCAGCAGTGCTGGAAGGCGGGTGGGTTGTCAGCACTGACCTTTGTGTAGAAGACGTGCACTTCAGGCGCGAGTGGATTACCGATAAAGAAGTTGGTTACCGTGCTGCTACTGCAGCACTCTCTGATATTGCCGCGATGGCTGCCGCCCCCGTTGGCCTGCTAGTGTCGATTGCTGCTCAGCGTGGAGGAGCTTTTGACCTCGAGCAGGTCCAGGCGGGGATCTCAGAAGCGGCGGGCAAGGCTGGCGCATCTGTGATCGGTGGCGATGTATCGACATCACCTGGCCCTTTGATGGTCGATGTCGTGGCTCTAGGGAAGAGCACCTCTCCCGTTAGGAGAGATGGGGCAAAGTCAGGAGGTGAGGTCTGGGTGACAGGCTCATTAGGGTCGAGTGCGGCGGCAGTCAGGGTATGGCGAGATGGGGGGACACCAAACGAGGCTCTTCGCTCCGCATTTGTTACTCCTGCAGCACGAGTGAACGAAGCACTATATATCGCAAAGGATTTATTTGCCCATGCGATGATTGATATATCAGATGGACTCATTGGGGATGCTGGGCACATTGCGGCGTCATCTGGTGTGAAGATTACACTTAACGCACTGGACATTCCGATCGCGAGGGCTGCGATCAATCACTTGGGTAGAACTGAGGCGCTCCGGTATGCTTTGGCCGGCGGTGAAGATTACGAGTTATGCTTCGTAACGGATCCAGACACCGTCGATTCCCTTCACTTTTTAGATCGCTATGGGGTGACTGTGACGAAAGTCGGCTCCGTGACTGAGGGAGAGGGCGTCTGGCTTAAAGAGGAGGACGGGACCCTTTCGGCGTTTGTTAGCGGTGGATTTGATCACTGGGCGGTTGAGGACAGAGTAACCGAGAGGGAATCATGATCCGACTGTTGGGGGTGTTGATCTGGATTGGCCCAGCCACGATCTGGTACGGTGGTCGTATGATTTGGGCTGTTTTCACTGGTTCACCGGATAAGACATGCATCTGTCAGAAAAGTCCCAGGCGCTGGGCTAGTCAGCTGTTATGGATCTCCGGAGTGAAGATCTGTTTTGAGAATGTCGACTTGGTCAATCCGAGTAAGCCCCAGATCCTGGTGGCGAACCATTCCTCTTGGTACGACGTCCTCGCACTCGTTTTGATTCCCGGCACGTTCGTGTTCGTGGCCAAGAGAGAACTGGCAAGCATTCCGATTTTTGGCCGAGCGATTGGCTCATGTGGACATATTTTTGTTGACCGAAAGGACCGAAGCGCTGCAGTGCGATCTTTGGGTGTTGCGAAAGACCTGTTGGAGAATGAGAGCCCTACCATCATCATGTTCCCTGAAGGCACGCGCACGAAAACTGGTGAGCTTCAGAAGTTTAAGAAGGGTGCGTTTGTCTTGGCGATACAGACCGGGGTAGATGTTTTGCCGGTGGCGGTCATCGGATCACGCGAAGTAATGAAGAAGGGCTCTCTCAGAATAAAGCCCGGAACTATAACTGTTAGGGTAGGGATGCCGATTGAGGTTGATGGCCTCGATATGGAAGATCGAAATGAACTAACGGAAAGAGCCAGAAAAGCTGTGTTGCAGTTGCAGGGGGCTCATAAAGACATAGACCCAATTGGAGGAGGATAAATGTCGACAATCGTCGACGTTCGAGGGCGAGAGATAATTGACTCTCGGGGCAATCCTACTGTCGAAGCTGAAGTTACCCTTGAGTCAGGCGTGCGTGGTAGGGCGGCCGTTCCATCGGGAGCCTCTACCGGAGCGCATGAAGCTGTGGAACTGAGAGACTGTGACCACGAGCGTTTCTTGGGTAGAGGTGTGCTTAAGGCAGTTAGCAACGTTAATGAGAGGATCGCGGAAGCGATAAGGGGCTTTGAGGTTCGAGAGCAGGTGGGTATTGATCGAGCGATGATCGACTTGGATGGCACGCCGAACAAGCGAGAACTCGGAGCCAACTCGATACTTGCGGTTTCGATGGCGGTGGCGCGTGCGGCGGCGACGGAGAGCCAACTACCACTTTGGCGCTACCTCGCGACTTCAGAAGACGTAGGCACGCTACCTGTACCGATGATGAATATTCTTAACGGGGGGTCGCACGCACCCAACAATGTCGACATCCAAGAATTCATGGTTATGCCCGTTGGCGCGGCAACCTTTTCGGAAGGTCTGCGCATGGGTGTCGAGATCTTTCATCATCTGAAGAACGTTCTTAGGGCTCAGAAAAAAAACACAGCCGTTGGTGATGAAGGTGGCTTTGCCCCTGACTTGGAGAACAACGAAGAGGCAATTGAGGTTGTCCTTGAGGCGATTGAGAAAGCTGGTTACACAACGGGGAGAGATGTTGCCTTAACTCTTGATGCCGCCGCTGCTGAATTCTTTCAGGATGGCCAGTATGTTTTCCACTGGTCAGGAGGTGAGCGCCGCGACTCTGAAGAAATGGTTGAATTTTGGAGGCAATTGGTTGCAAAATACCCTATAAGTTCGATTGAAGACCCGCTCGACGAGAACGACTGGGATGGCTGGACGGCTTTGACTGAGACCATAGGAAGGAATGTTCAGATTGTGGGGGATGACCTTTTCGTTACTGACCCGGACCGTTTAGAGAAGGGGATTCGTGGTTGTGCGGCTAATGCTATTCTGATTAAGGTGAACCAGATCGGTACCCTGACTGAGACCTTAGAAACAATGCGTATCGCGCGAGAGTCCGGTTATAAGAGCATCGTTTCCCATCGGTCCGGTGAGACAGAAGACACGTTCATCGCAGACCTTTCCGTAGCCACCGGTGCTGGGCAGATCAAGACCGGTAGCGCTAGCCGTACTGACCGCGTAGCAAAATACAACCAGCTACTTCGTATCGAGGAGCAGCTCGGCTCAATGGCCCGGTACCCGGGCCGCGGGCTCTGGGACTGATCAATGGCACCAGGAACCAATAAGAGGCGGTCGGCAAGATTCCAACTGAAACGGTCGGTGGTGCCGATGCTACTTATCGCTGCGGGTTACTACGCGGTCTTTGGCGGAGGATCTTCGGTTTGGGATCTTCTGGAGACTCGGAAGAACGTGGTCGTTGAGGGGACGCGCCTGGAAGAGGTCAGGGTCAAGATCGACTCACTTCAAGTGGAGCTTCAACGATTGAAGCAGGATCCGACGATCATTGAGCGGATTGCTCGTGAGCAGTACGGAATGATTCGGGAGGGCGAGGTCCTTTACCGCTTCACCTCGACGATCGCTGAGGGGACGTCGCCGCCCGCCCGTTGACCATGCTCGTCAATCTTGTTGTGTATCGTCGGGTTCGATTGTCTCAGAGTCTTCCTCTGATCCTCCGAGAAGCACAGGCTCCGATTTAGTTATTCTTGGTGTCTTGGTGTCAGCTAGCGTGCCCGCTGCCGCTGCGCTATCAGAGAGACTCGCCAGTGCTGCCTCCTCCGCAAGCTTGAGAGCGCGGGCTTTACCTTCTGGCGTCACAGCACTTTGTTCCTTGCCGAACTGAGAGAACAGGTCGATTGGGATGGGAAAGAGAGTGGTTGAGTTGTTCTCCACAGCGACCTCGGCCACCGTCTGCAGGAATCGGAGCTGAATCGCGACCGGGAACTGCTCGATCACTTCCGCCGCCTGAATCAGCTTTGTCGAGGCCTGATACTCACCCTCAGCATTGATAACCTTTGCTCTGCGCTCGCGCTCGGCCTCGGCCTGTTTTGCCATGGCCCGTTTCATCTCCTGAGGAAGGTCTATGTCTTTGATTTCGACACCTGTGACCTCGATACCCCATGGGTCCGTTCCTTCATCAATGATCAATCGCACGACCTCATTGATGCGTTCACGCTCCGCTAGCAGTTCATCCAATTCGGATTGTCCAATTACCGAACGGAGAGTCGTCTGGGCAAGCTGACTCGTTGCAAAATAGTAGTCCTCAATCTCAATCATCGCCTTAGTTGGATCTGCGACCCGAAAATACACCACTGCATTTACTCGAACCGAGACGTTGTCTTTTGTGATTGTGTCCTGTGGCGCGATATCGAGGGCTACTATTCTTAGGTCCATCTTCCGTATACGATCGATACCGAAAGGAATAAGAAAGATTAGGCCGGGGCCCTTCGCCCTTGTGAGCTTGCCGAGTCGGAAGACTACTCCTCTCTCGTACTCGTAGAGCACACGGATCCCTGTGAATACGGCTCCCAGCCCTAAAACGACGGCCGAAACTAGAGGTACACTCAGTTCCATTGTAAACTTTCTCCAAGTTGAGAAAAGAGGCTCGGATAGCTAGCGCGATCTGCTTGCTCAAATGTAATTCTTAATCGTAATGGATGCTTGCAAGAGGCAGTTGACATGGCCGAAGGCCCCAATGACCTTTTTCCGCTTCGCCGGAGTAGCTCAGCTGGTTAGAGCAACGGAATCATAATCCGTGTGTCGGGGGTTCAAGTCCCTCCTCCGGCATCCCTTGAGCTGTAAGGCTTTTAGGGATTGGCCCCTCCACTCGGAGGGGCCTTTTTTGTGCCAGATTGTTGCCGAATTGTTGCCGCATGTCGGAGAGAGGTTTTTTCGAGTTCGTCTGTGGTGCCACTCGTTCAGTCGACTTCATGCCCGTGAGTCCGTAAGATTTTCGCAGGCTAGACGGAACGGGAGACAGCTATGAGCGACTACATCGAGGGGCTGGAGTGGGACGGGGAGAGCACATTGCCGGTGTCGCAAATGAGCGATACGAGTTCGACCGTAGCGATTACCAGCGCGAAGTGTCTGGCCAGATGTCCTTTTTCGGATAGGGGGCGCTCGATGCAATACGTCCCACAGGTTGAGTTCTTGAGGCGAGGCGAGCTGCTGGCCCGACTCGGGATCTCAAGGAAAACGCTTTACATCTGGGTGCGCGACGGCTTTTTCCCTAAGCCTATCAAGCGCGGGGCGGTTCAACTATGGACCGAAGGGGATCTGGCTGAGTGGGCGCAGAGCGCGAGGGGGTCCGATGAGTAAGCTCCCGTTCGCTACCGGCAAGCAGGCGATGAGTAGGGAAGAGGTTCGATTCTAAGCAAGGAGAACTGGGATGAGCCGCATGCCCCCCCATGACGCAGAAAGGCCAATTAATCTGATTTGGACCGGTCTTTGGGTCCTAATAACTCCCTACGTCCTTTTCTTCAGCGAGGGGGGGCAATCCGGCAGCCGCGCTGAGTTGGCCATCGCATGTTTTGTTCTTTGGCTCTTAGGAGGTGCATTGCTCGTCGGAATCACCAGAGCCCTTACCAACACACGTGATTGGTGGTAATCGGGGTAGAGTGGATTCTAGACTTTCTAACGACCCATGTGATACCGCTGAAGCGCGTTGCGTGTGGCCTAGGTCCTCGCAGCTCCCCTAGAATCAGCTATATTTAGTGACCGGCCCGAGAGGGCGGAACGCGTGCTTTGAAC